>Ga0307423_1000906_pt1 | contig 18972 bp, 13 predicted proteins | sample SalMarWE160310MG_FD_202154 | JGI IMG/M metagenome (GOLD analysis project Ga0307423, IMG submission 202154) | Salt marsh sediment microbial communities from the Plum Island Ecosystem LTER, Massachusetts, United States - WE1603-10 | ecosystem: Environmental > Aquatic > Marine > Intertidal zone >...
GAGAAGAAGGAACAGGACCTGAAACTGATATTCGAGAAGAAGGCCAAGCAGGCTGTCAACCTGGAGGCCTATGAAAAGCAGCTGGAGGAAATGCGTGAATCCTTTGGCGCGATGCTGCGTCAGCTGCCGAACGAGACCGAGGTCGCCGACCTGCTGGTCGACGTTTCCCAGACAGGTCTTGCCAGCGGTCTCGAATTCGAGCTGTTTCAGCCGCAGGCGGAAAATCCCCGCGAGTTCTATGCAGAGCTGCCGATTCAAATCCGCGTCGTTGGCAACTATCACGAGTTCGGAGACTTTGTGAGCGGTGTTGCAGCCCTGCCGCGCATCGTGACGCTGCACAATATCAGCATCAATCGGATTGGTGGCAATGCCGGCACCAGGCTCGCAATGAACCTGACTGCAAAGACCTATCGTTACCTGGAAGGTGACGAGAGAAGCGGGGAGGCTGCGAAATAATGTCCGCTATCAATACCAGTATTTTCCGCATCCTTATGGCAACTGCTGCTGCAGGCATGCTCGCTGGCTGTTCAGGCGGTCCGTCTTCGGACCTTATCGATTATGCGGAGAAAATCAAGAACCAGCAGACATCTCGAATCGAGCCGCTGCCGGAATTCAGACCCTATGAATCGTTTACCTACGCGGCATCCGATCTGCGCGATCCCTTTACAATACCAACGTTCTCAAACCAGCAGGCTATGGCCCTGCCGACTGCCACCAATGGCATAACCCCCGACTTTGACCGCCCGCGCGAACCACTTGAGGAGTTCCCGCTCGATAGTCTGCGCATGGTCGGGACGCTGGAGCAGAATGACGCCAACTGGGCACTGATCAATGACACCGATGGCACAATTCATCGTGTACAGACGGGCAATTACGCCGGGCAGAATTTCGGGAAAATCACGCGCGTAACAGAATTCGAAGTCGAACTTACTGAAATTGTTCCTGACGGTATCGGGGGCTGGATGGAGCGCCAGGCCACGATTGCTATAAGTGAATAATCCTACAGGGTGACAGCAATGATCGGAAATAATTCTAGCCGTTTGCCAGCAAGCAAAACTTCAATGGGGCAATTCGGGGGAGGCCAGGGTCGGACACTATGGCGCAGCCTGTTAATTGCCGCATACATGTTGTTCGGAGGTGTCGCCGCCGCGCATGCAGCCGGCAACACTCTTCAAGCTGTAGACTTTACCAGCTTGCCCGGCAACAAGGCCCAGATCACCCTGACCATGAGCCAGCCTGCCGCTACGCCGCTGAGCTTCACCATCGACAACCCCGCCCGTATCGCACTGGATTTAGCTGATACGGCCAACGGCCTGGCCAACCGTTCCCAGAATATCGGTATCGGCATGGCAGACAGCATGACTGTCGTGGAGGCCAAGGGTCGCACGCGGGTTGTTGTCAACCTTATTGACATGGTTCCCTATGAAGCCCACGCAGACGGCAACAAGGTTGTATTGACCATACAGAGCGCAGGCCGCGATCTCTCCGAGGCCGAGGCTGTCGCCACACAGGCGGTTGGCGGCACCAGCAACACAATCAGCAATATCGATTTTCGCCGCGGTACCGGTGGCGAAGGTCGTGTCATCGTGACCCTGTCGGATCCCTCCATCCCGGTTGATATGCGCCAGGAAAGCGGCCTGGTAGTGGTGGATTTCTATCGTGCCCAGCTGCCACGTGAACTGGAGCGCCGTCTGGACGTACTCGATTTCGCCACACCGGTTAAGTCTATTGATGCCTATACCAAGGGTGAAAACGTCCACATGGTCATCACACCGATGGGTGACTACGACTACATTGCCTACCAGGCGGATGACCAGTTCACTATCGAGGTCCGTAAACTGACCAAGCAGGAAGTCGAGGAAAAGAAGAAAGACGAATTCGGCTATTCTGGCGAGCGTCTCTCCCTTAACTTCCAGGACATCGAGGTCCGCTCGGTACTGCAGCTGATTGCAGATTTTACCGGCATCAACGTGGTCGTGAGCGACACGGTCAAGGGCAGCCTGACACTGCGCCTGAAGAACGTGCCCTGGGACCAGGCGCTGGACATTATTCTCAAGACCAAGGGCCTTGCCATGCGCCAGACCGGCAACGTCATGCTGGTTGCACCGAGCGAGGAAATTGCCGCGCGCGAAAAACTGGAGCTTGAATCACAGAAGCAGATCCAGGAGCTTGAGCCGCTGTATTCAGAATATATACAGATCAACTATGCCAAGGCATCGGATATCACCACGCTGCTGAAGAGTGGCGAGACCACCCTGATGTCCGACCGCGGCATGGCCACGGTGGATGAACGTACCAATACGCTGCTGGTGCAGGATACAGCCGCGAAACTGGCGGAGATCCGCAAGCTGATCGCCCAGCTCGACATCCCGGTCCGCCAGGTGCTGATCGAATCCCGCATCGTACTGGCCAACAATGACTTCGCACGCGAACTCGGAGTTCAGTTTGGCGTCGCAAAGAACACCACCTATGATACCGATCATTTTGTGACCATCGGCGGCACCCAGGGTGGGGGACAAACAACCAGTTTCTTTTCGGGCACCCCGCAGACCGGCTTCGACCCGGGTGACGGCACAGAGGGCCTGCTTGTTGACCTGCCGATTGCCTCGGCCGGCAGCTCAATCGGCCTGGCCATCGGCAAGCTGGGCAGCCACCTGCTGCAACTCGAGCTGAGTGCACTCGAATCGGAAGGCAAGGGCGAGGTGATCTCCAGTCCGCGCGTGCTGACCTCGAACCAGAAGGCCGCCTACATCGAGACCGGTACCGAGGTCCCGTACCAGGAAGCTTCCTCCAGTGGTGCCACCACGACCGCGTTCAAGAAGGCCGTGCTGCGCCTCGAGGCTACCCCGCAGATCACGCCGGATGACCGCATCATCATGGACCTGCTGATCAACAAGGATTCGGTCGGTGAAATCACGTCCACTAACGTGCCGACCATCGATACCAACGAGATCTCCACCCAGGTGCTGGTCGATAATGGCGAGACGCTGGTGCTGGGTGGTATTTACGAGGAAACCAATACCAATACCATCACGCGCACACCATTCTTCGGTGACCTGCCGGTGATCGACTGGCTGTTCAAGCGCAAGCTCAAGGAACACGACAAGCAGGAACTGCTGATCTTCGTGACACCCAAGATCGTCAAGGAAGATTTCCGTCTCTGATCAAACCCGGCTGGCAGAACTTGCCAGCCAGCCATTATTCTGGCATACCTGCCCGGCATGAAAATGCCGGGCAATTTATTTCTGACGGGTCCCATGGGCGCTGGTAAGTCCACCATCGGACGCCAGCTGGCCAGGCAACTCAAGATACCCTTCCACGACAGCGACCACGAAATCGAACAGCGTACCGGTGTGGATATCCCGCTGATATTCGAACTCGAGGGTGAGGCAGGTTTCCGCAAGCGCGAAAGCGCCATCATTGACGAACTGACCCGGCTGCAGGGCATTGTCCTGGCGACCGGTGGCGGGGCAATACTGGACCAGCAGAACAGGGAACACCTCACCAGCCGCGGTACGGTGATCTACCTGCATACCTCGGTCAGCCAGCAACTCAAGCGCACCGGCCGGGACCGTAACCGGCCGTTACTGCAAACTTCCGACCCGCGCCTGAAACTCGAGGAATTGATGGCAGTACGCGAACCCCTTTATCGGGACACAGCCGATATCATTATTGATACCGATGGCATGCGCGTCATGGACGTGGTCAGACAGATCATCAGGCAACTGGGCTGACGGCCTGCTTTTTTTGCGTCCGGCCGGGCTTTTTCGATATGCTGGGTGCGTTTACCGGACAGAAACAGAGACATGCATACGCTCACCGTTGATCTCGGGGACCGCAGCTACCCCATCCACATCGGCCAGGGACTGCTCGGCAAGCCGTCATTGTTGTCGCCGCATCTCGGCGGCCGGCAGGTACTGGTGGTGAGCAACGAGACCGTCGCACCGCTGTACCTGGAGCCGGTGCTCGGCATGCTCGGGGATTATCTGGTCACTACAGTAATACTTCCGGACGGCGAGCAGTACAAGAACCTGGAGACGCTGAACAAGATTTACACCGCGTTGCTGGAGAACCGGCTAAACCGCGGCTGCACGCTGATAGCGCTCGGCGGCGGCGTGGTCGGTGACATCACAGGCTTTGCTGCCGCCAGTTATCAGCGCGGCGTTGCCTTCCTGCAGATACCTACCACCCTGCTGGCACAGGTGGATTCATCGGTGGGTGGCAAGACCGGGGTCAATCATCCGCTCGGTAAGAACATGATCGGCGCCTTTCATCAGCCGCGCTGTGTACTCATCGATACCAACACGCTGGATACGCTGGATGACCGCCAGCTTGCGGCGGGACTTGCGGAAGTCATCAAGTACGGATTGATAAACGATGCGGATTTCTTCGCCTGGCTGGAACAGAACATCGATGCGCTGAAGGCTCGCGACAAGCAGGCCCTGGCCCAGGCCATACAGCGCTCCTGCAGCATCAAGGCGGAGATCGTTGCAGCGGACGAACGTGAAAGTGGCAGGCGCGCGCTGCTGAATCTCGGGCACACCTTCGGCCATGCCATTGAGACCGGTACGGGTTACGGCAACTGGCTGCATGGCGAGGCTGTGGCCGCCGGCATGGTTATGGCGGCAGACCTCTCGGCACGGCACGGCTGGCTGCCGCAGTCGGATGTCGAGCGTGCCGCCGCATTGCTGCGCCGTGCCGGCCTGCCGGTCGCACCGCCGGCGGAGATGCATGAACAGCAATTCCTTGACCTGATGGCCGTCGACAAGAAGGCCGTCGACAGCGGCCTGCGCCTGATCCTGCTCAAGGCCATCGGCGAGGCCGTAGTAACCGCCGAGTACCAGCCCGCCCTGTTGAGTGAAACGCTCAACGCCGCAGCCTGAGCATGATTAGCACGGAGTCCAGCAGGGACAGTCAACTGGCACGCTATGCGGCCACAGCGGCCTGCTCCCGGGGTCGTCGTCACCCGGAACCTGCCCCTGCCTATCGCAGCGAATACCAGCGCGACCGCGACCGGATTATCCATTCTGCCGCCTTCCGGCGCCTTGAATACAAGACCCAGGTGTTCGTAAACCACGAAGGCGACCTGTTCCGCACCCGCCTGACGCATTCGATCGAGGTCGCACAGGTTGCACGCTCCATCGCGCGCGCACTGCGGCTCAACGAAGACCTGACCGAGGGTATCGCGCTTGCACATGACCTCGGCCACACACCGTTCGGACATGCCGGCCAGGATGCGCTGAATGCCTGCATGCAGGACTACGGCGGTTTCGAACATAACCTGCAGTCACTGCGCGTGGTCGACGAACTCGAGGAGCGCTACGCGGATTTTCCCGGACTCAACCTGACCTACGAAACACGAGAGGGCATACTCAAACACTGTTCCCGGAAGAACGCCGAAACGCTGGGCGAGCTGGGCAGGCGTATTCTCAGCCGGCTGCAGCCCTCGCTGGAAGCGCAGCTGACCAACCTCGCGGATGAAATCGCCTATAACAGTCACGATGTCGACGATGGCCTGCGCTCGGGCCTGATCGACGTCGAGGCGCTCTCAGAAGTCACCCTGTTCCGCGAGCAATACGAGATCGTGCGCAAGCGTTATCCACAACTTGCCCCGCGCCGCACCATTCACGAAGTGGTACGGCGCCTGATCGGGTGCCAGGTTATCGACCTCGTGGAGACCAGCGCTGCGCGGCTTGCCGCGGGCGAACCGGCCGATATCGAGGCCGTGCGCAGTCATGGCGAACCGCTGATCAGTTTCAGCGAGTCCATGCGTGAAAAAAACCTTGATCTGAAACGCTTCCTGCGCACCCGCCTCTACCGGCACTATCGCGTACATCGCATGACATCCAAGGCCGCGCAGACCATTACTGCGCTGTTCAGCGCCTTTTTCGAGGACCCGCGCCTGCTGCCGGACGATGCCTACACACATGTACAGGCACTGGAAGCCTCCGCGGGAGACGGCGGCCGGGCGCGTGCCGTGGCCGATTACATAGCCGGCATGACCGATCGCTATGCCATCGCCGAATATGATCGCGTGTTTAATCCGGCTATCTAGATTTCAACAACATAACGCCACAGAGGGCACCGAGAACACAGAGAAAAATGACTTTCAACTCAACCCTGAATAGCCTCAACCCATCTACAGCAGCAAACCACTGGCTGATAAAGACCATGCATAGCTATTATTGTCTCTGTGTACCCCGTGTTCTCTGTGGCGACTGAATAATTTCCGCTTGCAGTATGCGCATCTACATGCAAATCCCCCCGCAGGATGACAAGGCGCCGCGCTTCTACCACCTGCACCTGCAGGAGGACCTGCTCGGGGGCTGGTCACTGATCCGTGAGTGGGGTTACCAGGGTGCGCGCGGCCGTGTCGTGCGTGAATACTTTACGGACCGCGAATCCGCCGAGGCAGCACTGGTCCGGATACGGGACGAGCAACTCAAACGCGGCTACCGCGTTGTGTTCATCCAGACCCAGCCAGACTAGAACTGTCCGGAAATACCGGTTTGGGCGTCAGTACAGGGCGCGCCCGCCAACAGTCAATGTGCCATTCGCAATACACTGGATTGGCATGCACCTGCCTAGGCAGTTTCCACCCAGCCCGACGGCTGCAGTCCATACCCCTGTTATCCAAGGGGAAAATCAGCCTCGCCCAAATTGAACCACCGGCCCTGCAGCGCTATACTGTTTGGCCTTTTGCGTGGCTGTCAGCAATCGATACGCTGCCCCCAGCAAGAGGTATGGAAATAATATATCTAGCTGTTTAAATAAGTGTTTTCACGGTGTCCGCCGGATCACCCTGCGCCCGCTGAACACACAAGCAAGAAGGTATTCCCGATGACGTATGGCATGCTGCCGCCACGACAAGGTCTGTACGATCCTGCCAACGAACACGACGCCTGTGGTGTCGGGTTCGTTGCCAATGTCAAGGGCCGGAAAAGTCACGAGATCATCCAGCAGGGCCTGCGCATCCTGGAAAACCTGACCCATCGCGGCGCCGTGGGCGCCGACCCGCTGGCCGGCGACGGCGCCGGCATCCTGATGCAGGTACCGGACGAATTCCTGCGGGCGGAATGCGGCCGGCTGGATATCGAGTTGCCACCCGCTGGCGACTACGGTGCCGGGATGCTGTTCCTGCCGCGCGAGCAGGACACGCGCCGTTATTGCGAGTCCCTGCTCGAACAAACCATCGCCGAGGAAGGCCAGGCCCTGCTCGGGTGGCGCAACGTGCCGGTGGACAGCGCCGGGCTGGGTGAAAGTGTCAAGCGCGTGGAGCCGGTGATGCGCCAGGTGTTCATCGGCAAGGGTGCCGGTGCGGCTGATGGCGACGACTTCGAACGCAAGCTGTTCATCATCCGCAAGCGTGTGGAACATGCTGTACGCGAATCCGGCAAGGATGGACGTGAATGCTTTTACGTGCCCTCAATGTCTGCGCGCACCCTGTGCTACAAGGGCATGCTTCTCGCCAACCAGGTGGGCACCTATTATGCCGACCTGAACGACACGCGCATGAAATCGGCGCTGGCACTGGTACACCAGCGTTTCTCGACCAACACCTTTCCATCCTGGGACCTGGCGCACCCGTTCCGCATGATCGCCCACAACGGCGAGATCAACACCCTGCGCGGCAACATCAACTGGATGAATGCGCGCCGCACCTCGATGGCCTCGGAGCTGTTCGGTGACGACCTGCAGAAACTGTGGCCGCTGATCGCCGAAGGCCAGTCTGATTCGGCCTGCTTCGACAACGCACTGGAACTGCTGGTCAGTGGCGGTTACTCCATGGCGCACGCCATGATGATGCTGATACCCGAGGCCTGGGCAGGCAACCCGCTCATGGACGAAAAGCGCCGCGCCTTCTATGAATACTACGCCGCGATGATGGAGCCGTGGGACGGACCTGCCGCCGTGGCCTTCACCGACGGTCGCCAGATCGGTGCCACGCTGGACCGCAACGGGCTCCGCCCGGCGCGCTACCTGATTACCGACGATGACCTGGTGGTGATGGCCTCCGAGATGGGTGTGCTGGACATCCCGCAGGAACGCATCGTCAAGAAATGGCGGCTGCAGCCGGGCAAGATGTTTCTCATCGACATGGAACAGGGCCGCATCATCGACGACGCCGAACTCAAGGCAACGCTGGCCGGCAGCAAGCCCTACCAGGACTGGCTGGACAAGACCCAGATCCGTTTGAAGAGCCTGCCCGGCGAGGTGGGCCCCATGGCCCCGGACCATGAGACCCTGCTCGACCGGCAGCAGGCCTTTGGCTATACCCAGGAAGACATCAAGTTCCTGATGACACCGATGGCCGTCACCGGCCAGGAGGCGGTCGGTTCCATGGGCGCCGACAACCCGGTCGCCGTACTGTCGAACAAGTCCAAGCCGCTGTCTAACTATTTCAAGCAGAACTTTGCCCAGGTCACCAACCCCCCGATCGACCCGATCCGCGAGGAACTGGTGATGTCGCTGGTATCCCTGATCGGCCCGCGTCCGAACCTGCTCGGCCTCGAGTCGGCCAGCGAACAAATGCGGCTTGAGGTCAGCCAGCCGATCCTGACCAACACCGACATCGAACGCATCCGGCATATCGAGGATCACACCAGCGGCGCGTTCCGCACCCGGACCATCAATATCTGCTACCCGGCCAGCACGGGCGCCAATGGCATGGAAGGTGCGCTGAAAACCATCTGCCGGCAGGCCGAACAGGCCGTGACTGACGGTTACAACATCCTGATCCTGTCCGACCGCCATGTCGACGCCGATAACATCGCCATCCCGGCCTTGCTGGCCACCGCCAGCGTGCATCACCACCTGGTGCGCGCCGGCCTGCGGACCGTGGCCGGCCTGGTGGTCGAGACCGGCGCCGCGCGCGAGGTCCACCAGTTCGCCACGCTGGCCGGTTACGGCGCCGAGGCGATCAACCCTTACCTGGCATTCGAGACGCTGGAGTCCATGCGCGCACAGTTGCCCGGCGACCTGGATGCCGAGGCGGTCAAGAAGCGCTACATCAAGGCGGTCGGCAAGGGACTGCTCAAGGTCATGTCCAAGATGGGCATCTCAACCTACCAGTCCTACTGCGGCGCGCAGATCTTCGATGCGGTAGGCCTGAACAGCCAGTTCGTCGACACCTACTTTACGGGCACCGCAACCACCATCGAGGGCATCGGCCTGGCCGAGGTCGCCGAGGAAACCGTGAACTGGCATCGTGATGCCTACAGCGACAATCCGATTTACCGCGACAACCTCGACGTCGGCGGCGACTATGCATTCCGCCTGCGTGGCGAGGATCACATGTGGACGCCGGACACGATCGCCAAGCTGCAGCATTCCACGCGCGCAAACGATGCCGGCACCTTCAGGGAATTCGCGCAACTGGTCAACGAACAGAACGAACACCTGATGAACCTGCGCGGGCTGTTCGAGCTGAAGTTCGCCGATAAACCGGTGCCCCTCGACGAAGTGGAGCCGGCGAAAGTGATCGTCAAGCGCTTCTCGACCGGTGCCATGTCATTCGGCTCGATTTCCTACGAGGCCCACTCGACGCTGGCCATCGCCATGAACCGCATCGGTGGCAAATCCAACACCGGCGAAGGGGGCGAACTCGTTGAACGCTTCAAGCCGATGCCCAATGGCGATTCCGCGCGTTCCTCCATCAAGCAGGTGGCCTCGGGACGTTTCGGCGTTACCACCGAATACCTGGTCAACGCCGATGTCATACAGATCAAGATGGCTCAGGGCGCCAAGCCCGGCGAGGGCGGCCAGCTGCCGGGTCACAAGGTGGACGCCACGATCGCGAAGGTCCGTCACTCCACCCCGGGGGTCGGCCTGATCTCGCCGCCGCCGCACCATGACATCTATTCCATCGAGGACCTGGCACAGCTCATCCACGACCTGAAGAACGCCAACCCCCGGGCGGACATCAGCGTGAAGCTGGTGGCCGAAGTCGGTGTCGGCACGGTCGCGGCCGGCGTGTCCAAGGCACATGCCGACCATGTCACCATCGCCGGCTTCGACGGCGGCACCGGCGCCAGCCCGCTGACCTCGATCAAGCATGCGGGCTCACCGTGGGAGATCGGCCTGGCCGAGACCCACCAGACACTGGTCCTGAACAACCTGCGCTCGCGCATCGCGGTACAGGTGGACGGCGGCATGCGTACCGGCCGCGACGTCGTCATCGGCGCGCTGCTGGGTGCCGACGAATTCGGCTTCGCCACCGCCCCGCTGATCGTCGAGGGCTGCATCATGATGCGCAAGTGTCACCTCAACACCTGCCCGGTCGGCGTCGCCACGCAGGACCCGGAACTGCGCAAGCGCTTTACCGGCAAACCGGAACACGTGGTCAACTATTTTTTCTTCGTGGCCGAGGAAATCCGCGAATTAATGGCACAGCTTGGCTACCGCAAGTTCGACGACATGATCGGCCAGTCACAGCACCTCAACATGCGCCGTGCCATCCACCACTGGAAGGCACACGGACTGGATTACTCGCGCATCCTGCACAAGCCGGAACCGGCGCCCGGGGTGGGCATCTACCACTATGATACACAGGACCACGGGCTCGACAAGGCGCTCGACAATCAGCTGATCGAGCTGGCCAGGCCGGCACTGGAACACCAGCAGGCGGTGCAAATCGAACTGCCGGTGAAAAACACCAACCGCACGGTCGGCACCATGCTGTCGGGTGAAGTGGCAAAACGCTACGGTCACGCCGGCCTGCCGGAAGACACCATCAGCATCACGCTGCACGGCATCGCCGGCCAGAGCTTCGGCGCCTTTGTCGCGCACGGCGTCAGCATCACGCTGATCGGCGAAGGCAACGACTACGTCGGCAAGGGTCTCAGCGGCGGCCGCCTGGTGGTTTACCCGCCGGCCGAATCACCGATCGTGGCGGAAGAAAATATCATCGTCGGCAACACCGTGCTGTACGGCGCCATCAGCGGTGAATGCTATTTCCGCGGTGTGGCCGGCGAGCGCTTCGCGGTGCGCAATTCCGGCGCCATCGCCGTCGTGGAAGGTGTCGGCGACCACGGCTGCGAATACATGACCGGCGGCATCGTGGTGGTCCTGGGCGAGTCCGGGCGTAACTTCGCGGCAGGCATGAGCGGCGGTATCGCCTACGTGCTCGACGAACGCGGCGACTTCGAACAGCGCTGCAACCTCGCCATGGTCGAACTCGAGCCGATCCCGGCGGAAGACGCGGCACTGGAGCAGCTGGATCACCAGGGCGGTGATCTCGAGACGCACGGACTGGTCGAGATCGACCGCGACATGGCCCATTACGACGCCCTGCGCCTGAACCGCCTGATCATGCGACACGTGCACTACACGGACAGTGCGCGCGGTCGACAGATACTGGAAAACTGGAATGATTATTTGCCGAAATTCATCAAGGTCATGCCGGTCGACTACCGGCGCGCACTGGAGGAAATGTACACCTCGCAGGAAATGGCCGGACAGGCTGCCGGCAGGGGGCGCTGAGCATGGGTAAGCCTACCGGTTTCCTCGAGTACCCCCGCCACGACCAGGCCTATGCGCCGGCCGCCGATCGCGTGCAGCATTACCGCGAGTTCATCATCCCGCTCAAGGACGAGGAAATCAGCAAGCAGGGGGCACGATGCATGGATTGCGGCATCCCGTTCTGTCACCAGGGCTGCCCCGTCAACAACATCATTCCGGACTGGAACGACCTTGTCTACCACGGCAACTGGCGGGAAGCGCTGAACGTGCTGCAGTCAACCAACAACTTTCCGGAATTCACCGGCCGTATCTGCCCGGCACCTTGCGAAGAGGCCTGCACGCTGAACATCGACGACAACCCGGTCACCATCAAGTCGATTGAATGCGCGATCGTGGACAAGGGCTGGCAGGAGGGCTGGATTCAGCCGCTGCAGGCCGCACACCGGACCGGCAAGCGTGTCGCCATTGTCGGCTCCGGCCCGGCCGGGCTGGCCTGCGCACAGCAACTGGCACGCGCCGGCCACGACGTCGAGGTATTCGAGAAAAGCGACCGCATCGGTGGCCTGCTGCGCTACGGTATTCCCGATTTCAAGATGGAAAAACACATCATTGACCGGCGCATGGGGCAGATGGAAGCCGAGGGCATCATCTTCCACACCTGTGCGCACATCGGTGTCACCACGCCGGTCAGCGACCTGCTGAACGGGTTCGACGCCGTCGCGCTGACCGGCGGCTCTGAACACCCTCGCGACCTCGACGTTCCCGGGCGCGACCTCGACGGCGTGCATTTCGCAATGCATTTCCTGCCCCAGCAGAACAAGCGCAACGCCGGCGACACCATCGATCCGATGGCGTCCCTCACTGCAAAACACAAGCATGTCATCGTCATCGGCGGCGGTGACACCGGCTCCGACTGCATCGGAACCTCGTTCAGGCAGGGCGCGCTGTCCGTGACCCAGCTGGAGATCATGCCGAAACCGCCCGAGAAGGAAAACAAGGGCTTGACCTGGCCGTACTGGCCGAACAAGTTGCGCACCTCCAGCTCGCAGAAAGAAGGCGCGATACGCGACTGGTCGGTCGCGACCCGGTCCCTGGAAGGCAGGGACGGCAAGGTCACCGCGATCAACTGCATACGCCTTGAGTGGCTCAAGGATGCCGAGGGCCGCTGGCAGATGCAGGAGATACCGGGCAGCGAATTCCAGCTCAAGGCCGACCTGGTGCTGCTGGCGATGGGTTTTGTTCACCCGGCACATGAAGGCATGTTGCAGGAACTCGGTGTCGAGCTGGACCCGCGCGGCAACGTCAGGGGCAGCACCGAAGGCGACAAGGCCTACTGCACTTCCATCGACAAGGTGTTCGCCGCCGGTGACATGCGCCGTGGCCAGTCGCTGGTGGTATGGGCGATCCGCGAGGGGCGGCAGTGCGCGCGCGCGATCGATGAATATCTGATGGGCAGTTCGGAACTGCCCCGATAGTCTTACAGTTTCGCCCTGTCGGGCGAGGTACTTTCTCTTGTGTGCCCAAGAGAAAGTACCCAAAGAGAAGGGCACCCGATGCCCGCGCCGGGTTTATATACAAGGCCGCTGCGCAGCCTTGCCCTGCGTTCCTCGCCAAGCCGGGGGCAACGGGGCGAGGGGTGTCAGCGTTTGGTCCCGTCAGGCGCCGCCGAGCATCGCAGCCAAATCCTGCGTAGCGGGATTTTAGTATCAGCGCGAGCCGCCCTGTCGAGCTGGATTTGCTAGCCGCAAGGCGCGGCAAATCCTGACGAGCAAGCCTGCGCAGCGGGCTTGTAATAACGGTCCCAAACCGGCGAGAAGCGCAGGGCACCCGGAAAGTCATCGCAGATGACTGGCCGGGCAAGCCTCGGGTCCGCCTTTCTTTTGGGTACTTTTCTTTGGCGGAGCAAAGAAAAGTACCTCGCCCCCGGCGGGGCGAAACCTACAATAAAACCGGGAGCGATATACAGCAATGCAGCCATTACAAAACGACCGCTTCCTCCGTGCGCTGCTGCGCGAACCCGTTGACGTCACGCCCATCTGGATGATGCGCCAGGCCGGGCGCTACCTCCCGGAATACCGCAAGGTGCGCAAGAAGGCAGGCAGTTTCATGGACCTGTGCACCAACCCGGAACTGGCCTGCGAAGTGACCATGCAGCCTGTAGACCGCTTTCCGCTCGATGCCGCCATCCTGTTTTCCGACATCCTCACCATCCCGGATGCCATGGGCCTGGGACTGTACTTCGAGGAAGGCGAAGGACCGCGCTTTAAAAAGCCGGTGCGCAGCGCGGCCGACATCGACGCGCTTGGCAGGCCCGACCCGGAGTCCGAACTGCGCTATGTCATGGATGCAGTACGACTGATCCGGCGCACGCTGAATGGCCGCATCCCGCTGATCGGCTTTTCCGGCAGCCCGTGGACGCTGGCCACCTATATGGTCGAAGGCGGCACCACCAAGACCTTCGCGCAGGTGAAGGGCATGCTCTATGGCGAGCCCCGCCTGATGCACAGGCTGCTTGACACCATCGCCGCCTCCGTCACCGACTACCTCAACGCACAGATTGACGCCGGTGCACAGGCGGTCATGATCTTCGACACCTGGGGTGGCGTCCTGACGCCGGTTGACTACCGTGACTTCTCGCTGCATTACATGCAGCAGATCGTGGACGGCCTGACACGCGAGGCTGAAGGTCGCAAGGTCCCTGTCATCCTGTTCACCAAGGGCGGCTGCCAGTGGCTGGAACAGATGGCTGACACCGGCGCCGACGCCCTCGGCATCGACTGGTCAACCGATCTCGCCCAGGCACGCAAGCGCGTCGGCGCGCGCGTGGCCCTGCAGGGTAATCTCGACCCGGCGGTGCTGTATGCGCCACCGGATGTGATACGCGAACGGGTCGCCGGCGTGCTGGCCGCGTTCGGCCACGGTTCCGGTCACGTATTCAACCTGGGCCACGGCATAAACCCGGATGTCGATCCGGAGCACGCCGGTGCCCTGATCAGCGCCGTGCATGAACTGAGCGCGTCGTATCACGGCTAACCGTACCCCCTGCTGCGCAGCGACGATGTGCACACAACTGACATATCTATCAGATTGCCTCAAAGCAGCTGACCTCGGCAGCTACGCGGCTGCGTAAAGCGCATTAATTCTGTGTAAGATGCCCCGCCACCTGGCTATGCTCAGCGAGGCAAACCCTGAGTTGCCGGTAATGCTGGCCGGCATCCCTCGCCCTGATATGCATAACCCACATCTCGCCCGGTAGTTGCTGACGGATGAGTGGCCGTCCTTGCAAGGCAATCGTCCGCCAGCCTGAAGTAGTTGCACAGGTGCGTGACGCGATAAGGAAGTTGCATGCCGGAAACCCCGACACGCCGGCATGCGGCATCAAACGGTGCAGCGGGAATGCCGGAGCGACGCCAAAGAGTATTGCCCCACGCGGTGGTTGCGCAGGTAACCACTTGTCAAACATGGCTAAATTGCCAAGAATCCGGGGCGGATATCGCACCCTGGAGGGATCAGCGGTCCATGCGTCAGGCCTGTTTCGAAATGATGCAGGCACCCCGGAAACGACCAGCCAACAATCATCCAGGGGCCATTTATGCGTGCACTGCGTGCCGTAATGATAAATTGCCTGCGGCAACTGGAAGCCGGGCGCATAAGGCGCGTATGATTTCACTGGATTCTCGTACGGCAGGTGAACGGGATGACGGTTTCCGGTAGCGCACCGACTTCGCCATCAATCCTATCCCCAAGCGGTTGAGGTAGCGATCAGGAAAACGTCACTCCCGTTTTGATATTCACCCACAGACAGAAGTTTCATCCCTCATGCACTGGCGCGCGATAATCCGGCTGTTCGGAATCCTGCTCATGTTCTACAGCCTGGGGTTTCTGCCCTCGCTTGGCATCGCACTGTTGTACCAGGACGGCCAGTGGTCACTGTTCGCCATCTCCCTGTTCATAACCACCGCGGCCGGTGTGGCGCTGTGGCTGCCTAACATCAACCAGCACAGCGAACTGTCCGTCCGCGACGGCTTTCTCTTCGTCACCCTGTTCTGGGTAATACTTGGCATCATAGGCGCGCTGCCTTTCATCCTGGGGCTGCATCTGGGTATTACCGATGCCATTTTCGAATCCATCTCCGGGTTCACCACCACCGGCGCCACGGTCATCGTCGGGCTGGACAGGCTGCCACCTTCCATCCTCTATCACCGGCAGCAGATCCAGTGGCTCGGCGGCATGGGCATCATTGTGCTGGCCGTCGCCATCCTGCCGCTGCTGGGTGTGGGCGGGATGCAGCTGTACCGGGCCGAGGCCTCGGGGGTAGCCAAGCAGGAAAAGATCACGCCCCGCATCGCGGAAACGGCGCGCGTGTTATGGATAATCTATTTCACCCTGACCCTGGCCTGCGCCATGGCATACTGGGTTGCCGGCATGACGCTCTTCGATGCCGTGGGACATGCGTTCTCAACCGTTGCGACCGGCGGCTTTTCGACCCACGACGCCAGCCTCGGCCAGTACAACAGCCCGCTGATCGAGTCCATCGCCATCGTCTTCATGCTGGCCGGTGGCGCGAATTTCGCCATCCATTTCATGGCCTGGCGGCATCTGTCGATGGCACCGTACGGCACCGATCCGGAAGTGCGCGCCTATGGAATGATATTCCTGCTCTCGACGCTGTTTGTGGCGGCGAGCCTGTACTGGGCGGGCGCCTATACCGGCACCTGGGAGTCGCTGCGCTACGCGGCCTTCCAGGTGGCCTCGATACTCACCAGTACCGGCTTTGGTACCGTCACCTTTGCCGACTGGCCGCTGCACATTCCACTGATCCTGGTCATCCTCTCGTTCACGGGGGGGTGTGCCGGATCGACGGCCGGCGGGATCAAGGTCCTGCGCATCATGCTGCTCGCCAAGCTGGGCCTGCGCCAGCTGGAACAGCTCGCCCATCCCCAGGCCGTGTACCTCGTCAAGCTGGGCAGGCGACCGGTATCGGAAGACGTGGTCCTGTCCGTGTGGGGTTTCTACGTCCTGTATATCGTCACCTCGCTGCTGCTTACCGTCGCGATGATGGCGGCCGGACTGGACCTCGATTCGGCCTTTGGTGCCGTGGTGGCCACCATCAATCTGCTGGGACCCGGCCTGGGCGAGGTGGCGAATAACTTCGCCTCGGTCAGTCCGGTGGTCAAGTGGCTGGGCATCTTCGGCATGCTCGTGGGACGGCTGGAGGTCTTCACACTGCTGATCCTCTTCCTGCCGACCTACTGGCGACATTGAGCATGACCGCGAATCCGGGGTCAGCATGAAAATCGTCATCCTTGGGGCTGGCCAGGTCGGCAGCACCGTCGCGCAGGCACTTGCGAGCGAGTCAAATGACATCACCGTGGTCGACCAGAATGCACATATGCTGACGGTGCTTCAGGAACACAGTGACATCCGCACTATCACGGGCCAGGCCTCGCACCCCGACGTGCTGCAGCAGGCCGGCATCGAGGACGCGGACATGATTCTCGCAGTTACCAACAGCGACGAGATCAACATGATCGCCTGCCAGGTTGCACATTCACTGTTTCATACGCCGTTGCGCCTGGCGCGCGTGCGATCCCGCAGCTACCTGGCATACCCAAAGCTGTTTTCGCCGGATGCCGTGCCGATCAATTTCATCATCAGCCCGGAGCAGCTGGTTACCACCTTCATCCAGCACCTGATCGAGTCGCCCGGTGTCCTGCAGATCCTCGACTTTGCGGGCGGCAAGGCCCAGCTCGTGGCCGTACATGCGCATCACGGCGGTGCGCTGATTGGACAGGAACTGCGGACCCTGTCGAAGAAGTTACCCGCCGTGGAAACCCGCGTGGTCGCCATCTTCAGGCGCGACCGGGCCATCATCCCCGAGGGTGAAACGTTGATCGAGGCCGGCGACGAGATTTTTTTCCTGGCCGCGTACCGTGATATCCCGCCCCTCGTGGCGGCATTTCGCCGGACCGACAAACCCAACCGCCGGATCATCATCGCCGGTGGCGGTAATATCGGCCAGCGGCTGGCCGAAATGATCGAGCGCGACTATCACGTCAAGATTATCGAGCTGGACATCGGGCGCTGCCGGGTACTGGCCGAATCCCTGCACCGGGCTATCGTGCTGCACGGCGATGCCGCGGACCAGGACCTGCTGATGCAGGAGGATATCGAGGTTACCGACATGTTCTGCGCAGTGACCAATGACGACGAGGCAAACATCCTCTGCGCCATGCTCGCCAAGCGGCTTGGCGCACGCAAGGTGTTGTCCATCATCAACCGTACGAGCTATGTGGACCTTGCACAGGGAACGGCGGTGGACATTGCACTGTCACCCGCGCTGGTCACCATCGGCGCATTGCTGGCCCACATACGTCGCGGCGACGTGGTCGCCGTGCATTCACTGCGGCGCGGCGCCGCCGAGGCTATCGAGGTCATCGCACATGGCGACCGTGATACATCCAGGGTCGTCGGGCGCCGTATCGACGAGCTGCCGCTACCCGAGGGCACCATGATCGGCGTGATCGCGCGCGGTGATACGCTGATATTCCCGCACCGGGATACCGTCATCGAGCCGCAGGACCATGTCATCCTGTTCCTCGCCGACAAACAAAAGATTATCGATGTCGAGCGTCTGTTCCAGGTCTCGATCACGTTCGTATGAACAGCCCTGCGACCACGCAGGGAAAGCTCGCACGGTACCCGTGGAACCACTTGAAATATTCCAGATCGAACGCCTGCACAAGATTGCTGCCGGACCGGCCTGTCTTCTCCTGCGCGCCGCACATTTCAGCTCAGCTGATTGACGCGGGTCTCGTCGAGCGTGCGCCGCCTATCGGGCTGCCGGTGCAGGTGATCCATATTTCATACCGGTTCACATCCGCGAGCGAGGCCGCACTTCGGTCTCGCCAGCCTCATTGCTGTTACACGCTCAAGGTCTTTGCTGACAGCGGGCAGCCAATCCCGATGAACGGCGTGCCCCGGGCTCGGGATTGGCTGCAGTGCCATTCGCCTATTTTGGCTCCACTTGTATAATCACGTTTGCGCCCCGGGTGATGGTATTGAGGACGGGCGAGTAGGCGGTCAGTCTTTTCAGCCTCTCGAGGTTGTGCACGTCGGCCTTGACCCTGAAGTTGATGCGGATCTCCGTGAATCCCTTCGGCACGTCGTCGGCAAGACCCAGGAAACCGCGCAGGTCGATATCGCCCTCGAGTTCGGATTCCAGTTCCTCGATGTGGATGCCCCGCACCGCGGCGTGCGCCACCATGCTGGTGGTAACGCAGGCGGCAAGGGCGTTGAGCAGGTGCTCGACCGGGTTGGCGCCGTCATCCCCGCCTGCCAGGATCGGCGGCTCATCGGCGTGCAGCTCGAATTGCTGTTTATGTGCAATTTCCTGCCTGGCGCCATAAAAACCGCTGATCGTGCTGCGATTATGGTTACCCCCCAGCCAGGTGTTGCGCGCGCGGAACTTGCATTGCCCCAGCACCGGGTCCTGCTCGATCGCGCGCACGG
>Ga0307423_1000908_pt1 | contig 18958 bp, 13 predicted proteins | sample SalMarWE160310MG_FD_202154 | JGI IMG/M metagenome (GOLD analysis project Ga0307423, IMG submission 202154) | Salt marsh sediment microbial communities from the Plum Island Ecosystem LTER, Massachusetts, United States - WE1603-10 | ecosystem: Environmental > Aquatic > Marine > Intertidal zone >...
CCCTTCCGGCACACTCAGGATCATCACGTTCTTGATCGCACCCGTATCGAACTCCGCGGGGCAGACCAGGTTCCCGACGTTTTCGATGATCACGACGTCGAGGCTACCGAGATCCAACCCTTCGAGCCCCCTGGCCACCATCACGGCGTCGAGGTGACAGAAACCGCCGGTTCTGAGCTGAACTGCGCTGATGCCCTCCGCCGCCACCCTCTCTGCATCGACCGTCGAGTCGATGTCCGCCTCCAGCACACCGAACCTGAGTGTGCTCTCGAGCCGCCCGATCGTACTCAGAATGGTGGTGGTCTTCCCGGCCCCCGGTGACGACATCACGTTCAACAAGAAGGTCTTCTCTTCGGAAAGCCGTCTTCGCAGCTCGTCTGCGGCCTTCTCGTTGTCGGCATGGATATCCTGCTTGACTTCGATCAGCCTGACCTCGTCCATCAAACCACCTCGATGTTCTTTACGAAGTACTCACGGCCGGACACCAGCCGGAAGCGAGATTCTCCACAATCAGCGCAGACGATCTCCTGCAACTCGTCCTTCCTCACCTCCAGCGAGGAGGCGCAGGACTCGCATTGCATGACGATGGGCGCCTTCTCGATCGCGAGTCTCGCGTTCGCTGCCAGCGTATCCTTGCTCAGGTAGTCGAAATAGCGCTGGAGCCACTCGTCTTCCAGATCGGAAAGCTCGCCGATCCTCAAGTGGATGACGACGATCCTGCTCACGTCGTGCCCGGAAGCGTGCTTTAGCACGACGTCGAGGATCCGTTCCGTGACCTGTAGCTCGTGCATGCGAAGAGACCCTTCCGGTGGGCATTCCGGCGCCCATGGGCCGCGCGACCATTCTCGCCCCCACGTCCTAGTTCCCGGGGACGAACTCCTCGGGTCGCGCCTCCTGCAGGAGGATAGCATCCGTCGGGCAGACCACCTGACAGAGCCCGCACCCCATGCAGTTGTCCGGGTCCACCACGGCCAGCTCCCGGTCCTCTTCCATGCGGAGCGCCTTGAAGTAGCAGCGCTCCAGACACAGATCACACCCGATGCACTCTTCGGGATCCACCCACGCCTTGTAGCGGCTGGGGGCCACGAACGTGCCCATCTCCGGTCTGACCGACGGCCAGTTGATGCAGCAGTCGCTGCAGCAGTTGCAGATCACGTGGCCCAGGGCCTTCTTGTTCTCGGCGACGTGGACCAGCCCTTCCTCCTCGCACCTCTTCAGCAACTCGATCGTCTCCTGCTTGCTGATCTGCCGTCCGGTCCCCCGCTCGATGGCGTAATCGGCGGCGCGGTCGATCTGGATGCACACGTCCAGCTCCTTGCCGCATGCGCCGTCGATGGCGCGGCAGGAACACCGGGTCACGGCAATGTTCTTGGCGCCATCGACCAGATTCTTCACGTCGTCGAAGGCGAGGATCTGCGTGTTGAGGCCGACGCTCACGTTGACCGGAATCACCCTCATCACCGAGCCGGGGAGCCTCTCTTCGAACTTCCTCGAGAAATCGGTCCACTCCTCGACCATGTACCGCTTCCAGAGGTCCAGCATCTCGCGGGAGGGATCGATCGCGACCGCAGTGGAGTCGTGCATCTGCAGCAGGTGCCGAACCCGATAGTATCGAGTGCCGTCCTTCTTCTTCGATTTGAACAGCAGCCCCTTTCGAAATAGCGGGTCGACCATCCCCTCGACGTCGCTCACCGGGATCCCGGTCTTCTCCGAGATCTCCTCGGCCGTGGCCGGTGGCGCGGCGGCGAGAAGCAGCTTGGCCTCGTCCTCATCGGTCAGCGTCCCGAAAATGGCCGCGACGATCTTCGAATCGCCCGCTCCAACTTGTTCAGCCAATTGCTCGTTCAGCGACTTTTCCGCCATCGCTCTGCCTCCCTTTCTCTCCTGATCGCTCTCGAACCCGCGCATCGAAGAAGGCTACACCCCGCCTGAAGATTCATCAAAGGATATTCGATCGGGGAACCCGCGCCCTCCCCTGGCCCCTCCCATGGGACCGCCGGGGTCGGCAGCGGCGAGCCCTCGAAGCCGGGCTAGTAGGTCCCGAACTCGTCTACGGCATCGAAGAACGCCAGCACATTTGCCCAGGGGATGCCTTCGGCCGGCTCCAGGTCGTAGGCCGGGGCGATGATCAGTCCGCCGCCCCTTCCCACCGTCGCGATTCGCTCCCGCACCTCGGCGCGGATCTGCGCCGGAGCGCCCCACGACCAGAGCTGCGCCGTACCCACGGTTCCGAAGAATGTCAGGCGGTCACCGTACAACCGCTTGAGCTTCTGCGGATCCATGACGTCCGGCTGCACGGGATTGAGGATATCGACCCCGATCTCGATCAGGTCGGGGATGATCGGCTCGATGTTCCCGTCGCTGTGCCAGAAAATCGCCAGATCTGGATTGGCGTGGCGACAGGTATCGATGATGGTCTTCAGGTGTGGCTTGAAGTAGCGCTGCCACATTGCCCGACTCATCATCATCCGGCTGGGTTCACCGACATCGTCGTCGAGTGCCAGGATGTCGATGCCCGCCCTGGTGAGCGCCAGACCCACCGCGAGATGCATGGCGGTGAGCTGCTCCAGCAGGTAGTCGACCAGTGGCGGGTTCTCGGCCATGTCGATCATGAACTGCTCGAAGCCCCGCAGCCTGGAGCCGGTCTCGAAGAAGTCACCGCCCAGGTGGGGCGGAGAGGCCATCACGGGATATCCCTGCGAGTGCTTGCGCTCGATGTCGGCGCGGAGCTGCTCCGGCTTCACCTGCGCCATGAAGTCGGGCAGCGGTGCGGCGGCGATCTCCTCGATGCTCCGGGCGTCACCCAGGCGCGCGTCCCGTTCGATCTCCGGATGATATCCCCAGTCGTGGTAGCTGCGCAGAATGTCGCGGGTACCGACGTAGGTGTTCAGCGGCAGCGATTTCAGATAGCGCAGGAAATCGACCTGCTCCTCGGGTTCTGGAAAACCTGCGAAGCGTATGTCGGTGTCGAACTCCGCGCCCGGGGTCTTCCCCGGATGTGGACCGAAGATGGTCGGGTAGAAGTTGACCATCCTCGGCACGCGGTCGGGCTCCTGGTGTCGCAACAGGGCCTTAATCCGTTCGCGTGGGTTCATCGCCCGTCCCTGTTTCGTCTCCGCTCCATCCAGCCCGAATCATTCACGAGCGAGGTCCGGGCGCCAGAATCGCCAGCACCACGAGGCGTCCATGCCCGGTATTGCGGACTCCATGAGGCACGCCGGCGGGTGCCACCATCATGACGCCGGGCTCCATGGGAAGCTCCCGATCCTCCAGGAGAAACAGCCCCGCGCCCGTAATCACCTGATAGACCTTGTCCATGCCCGCATGGGCGTGGAGAGCGTGCTCCTGCCCCTGCTCGAAGCAGTTGAGTCCGACGAGGATCCGCTCGGTCTCGAAGATCGTCACCTTGCCCATCTTCTCCGGGTCGAATGCCGCGTGCTCCTGGGGACGGATCGCAACGGGATGGTCCATGCCTCGATTCCTCTTGGGGCCGCTCCGCGACGAGATCCTCGGATCCGCCGCTGACCCGACTCAGACCTCCGCAGAATACGGCGGTGCCGGATCGTACTCCATGGCGCGCTGCGCCAGGCGGGCGTGGTCGACGCCATACATCTGTCCCACCAGCCAGAGTGACATGTCGATACCGGCGGAGACGCCCGCTGCGGTGACGAGATTGCCATCGCGCACGTAGCGAACGCGTTCGAGCACGGTCGCGTCCGGGGCATCCGCGCGCAGGGTCTCGATGTAGGCCCAGTGGGTGGTGATGCGCTTGCCCTTCGCGAGGCCCGCGGCGTGGAGCAGTGCGGCTCCCGTACAGACGCTGGTCACCCATTCGCAGCTCTCGCTGGCAGCGGCCAGCCATTCGAGCAGCACCGGGTTCTTCATCTCGACGCGCGTGCCCTGGCCGCCCGGCACCAGCAGGACGTCGAGCGCAGGTGCGTCAGCGAAGCTGCAGTCGGGAAGCACGCGCAGCCCTCCCGCGCAGCGCACGGGCTCGACACTCTGGGCGATGAGGACGACTCGAAGCTCCTCGTGGCCGATGCGCGCCATCTTGAGGACCTCCCAGGGCCCCACCCAATCGAGCTCTTCCGCGTCGTCGAAGACGACGATTCCGACGGTGGTACTCATCGCTGTCTCCCGTCTCGTCACTCGAAGCTAGCCCGGTTGGGCAGAATCCTCGATACCCGCACGCGATCGTCTTGCGGCAGGGCTTCCCAGGCATCACACAGCTCACGCCACACCCGGACCTGGAAGCTCTTGACGACGGAGCGGAAGCGCCTCCCCAGCAGCTCTCCGTCGTAGCAGGCGCGCCCGGAATCGAAGGCTCTCTCGTTGAAGAGAGTCTCACCGCACTGGTGCGCCGCCTGGTACGCCTGGGTGTTCTGTCGCATCAAGGGCACGAAGGTCGCAGCGATGATGGCGAGCAGTGGGCAGAGGGAGCGGCTCAGCTCCAGCCCGCCAGCGCTTGCGACGTGTTCGCCGTCGCGGATGCGGCAGAGCCACTGGTGGGTGACCGGCGCGCGCTCGCGCATCAGCTTCGCGGCCGTCGGGTCCGCGAGGTTCATCCCGAGCTGCCCGTATGCAGCCGCATCCGCGACCGTGAAGCGTTCGCCCAGCAGGAAGGACTGCGAGGTGAGAACGCACTCCATTCCCGCGAGATGACCTCCCCAGGCCTGGTCGAGCAGCCCGTGGGTCTCGGGAAATCCCGCCCGGGAAGGCGGCGTCAGATCGCGAGGCAGCCCCGAAATCGAGAAGCCGGCGGGAGCCACGCTGAAGAGATACGGCAGGCGACGCACCTGGCGCCGGGCGAAGTTCTTCGCAAAGGCCGCTCCCGTGCCCGGCGGGAGCACCCGCGCGAACTCCCGCGCCAGACGCTTTCCGGCGTCGTTGCTGGCCGCCGAGAGAACCCAACGGTTGTGGTGCACCATGTAGAGACCGAACTCGTCGAAAGCCTCGTCGATCAGCTGCGCGACGAAGGCGAGTGCCGGCTCTTCGGGGAAGAGCCGGACGGCCGGCGGTGACCGGCAGTCGTCGATCCATCGCGCCAGCGCCGACGAGTCGTAGTAGACCCTTCGCCCTTTCTCGATGAGGAAGGGGACCAGCGGGTACTCATCGAGTTCACTGAGCTGTGGATGGCGGATCGCCGTGCGTCTGCGTTTGGCGCGGTTGATCATCCACCAGGCGCGATAGTTCAGAAGACGGCTGCCGTCCCGCGGAAGCCACGCGTACCGAATCCCCGAGTAATCGCAGAGAGCGCGGAGCTTCAGTGCGAAGGGGGAGAGTTCGGAGCCCCAGATCGCATAGGCTGGGAATCGCGCCGGTGTCGCCTTCCACCCCGTCCGCCTCGGTTCCGAAGCCTGCATGACGTCCCACTGGTAGCGCGGAGCGCCCAGTAAAGCCTTGCCAGGCCGGAAACCCTTGTAATTCGCGGAGTTGTGTACTCGCTGCAGACCGGCCTGGGATCGTTGCAGTGCGGCGGAAACCCGTCCAGAATGCGGAGTCACAGGAGAGGAGATGTCGAATGGGGACGATCGCAGTCGTCGGTTCCGGAGCGTGGGGGACCGCCCTTGCATGCCACGCGGCGAAGCTCGGCCTCAGCGTCGAGATGTGGGCGCTCGAACCCGAGGTCGTGGAGGAGATCAACGCAAAGCACACCAACTCGATCTATCTGAAGGATCAGGACCTCCCGGAGAGCATCCGCGCCTCGTCGGACGCAGCGGAGGTGGTGAGCGGGGCGGAGATCGTGATCCTGGTACCACCCTCCAAGCACCTGCGCTCGGTGTCCGAGATGGTGGCGCACGCGGTTCCGAAGGCTGCCGTCGTGGCGGTCGCCAGCAAGGGAATCGAGGAGGGTTCGCTGCAGCTGATGTCCGAGGTGCTCGCGGAGACGATGCCCGATCTCGGGCCCGAAAGACTCTCGTTCCTCTCCGGTCCGAGCTTCGCAAAGGAGGTCGCCAAGGGCCTGCCGACCGATGTGGCAGTGGCGTCCGAGGGAATGAGCGCGGCACGCGCCGTCCAGCAGATGCTTCACTCACCGACATTTCGCGTCTACACGAGCTCCGATCCCAACGGGGTGCAGGTGGGAGGCGCGGTGAAGAACGTGATGGCTGTCGCGACTGGCGTCTGCGACGGCCTGGGCTTCGGCACCAACGCCCGTGCCTCCCTCATCACGCGCGGTCTTGCCGAGATCACGCGGCTCGGAATCGCGCTCGGCGCCAATCCACTCACCTTCCTCGGCCTGGCGGGGGTCGGCGATCTGGTCCTGACCTGTACCGGTGATCTCTCGCGAAATCGCACGCTCGGAAAGAAGGTGGCCGAGGGCGTCGATCCGCAGGAATACCTGGCGAACCGCCGCTCCGTCGCAGAGGGTTTCTTCACCTCGGCAGCGGCGTGGGAGCTCTCCCGGAAGCTCGAGGTCGACATGCCCATCACCGACCACGTCTTCCACGTGCTGCATCGCGGGAGACCGCTGCGCGAGGCGGTCGACCTCCTGCTCACCCGGGAGTCCAAGGAGGAGCTGACCGGGATCCGAGGCGACTCCTAGCTGCACTTAGGCCAGCGACAATTTGCCTATTTCCCGCGGGGCAGCAGCTCGACTGGGGCGATGACTTTCGCGCCAACATCTGTTACCGACTGCGGATTATGTCGATCAAGAAAGTCGGATTCGTTGGCTGGCGCGGCATGGTGGGCTCCGTCCTGTTGGAGCGCATGCAGGCCGAAAGTGATCTCAAGGGGCTGGAGCCGGAGTTCTTCTCCACCTCCCAGGCGGGCCAGGCTGGCCCTGATCTCGGCGTGGACACTCCCCCTCTCGCCGATGCCTACGACGTGGGCCGGCTCAAGAGCCACGACGCCATCCTCAGCTGCCAGGGAGGTGACTACACCAAGCAGGTGCTCACCGAGCTGCGTGCATCCGGCTGGAACGGCTATTGGATCGACGCGGCCTCCGCCAAGCGCATGGACGACGACAGCATCATCATTCTCGACCCGGTGAACCGCGATGTCATCGATCGGGCCATCGCGGACGGCGTGCGCAACTACATCGGCGGCAACTGCACGGTGAGCCTGATGCTGATGGCCCTCCACGGCCTCTTCCAAGAGGGCTGGGTGGAGTGGATCACCGCGATGACCTACCAGGCCGCCTCGGGTGCTGGAGCGCGCAACATGCGCGAGCTGGTGGAGCAGATGAAGGTGATCGGAGACGCCAGCAGGGATCTGCTCGCCGACCCGGCCACCTCGATCCTCGAGATCGACCGCAGGGTCTCGGCAACGCTCGCGAGCAGCGATCTGCCCACCGAGGCCTTCGGCGTCCCCCTGGCTGCGAGCCTGATTCCCTGGATCGACCGCAAGATGGAGGGCGGCGAGACCCGCGAGGAGTGGAAGGGCTTCGCAGAGGCCAACAAGATCCTGGGCACCAAGAGCCCGATCCCCGTCGACGGCATCTGCGTGCGGATCGGCGCCATGCGCTGCCACAGCCAGGGATTCACCATCAAGCTCAACCGCGACGTTCCCCTCGACGAGATCGAGGACGTGCTCGCCAATGCCAACGACTGGGTGCGACTCGTGCCCAACGACAAGGAAGTCACCGCGCTGGAGCTCTCCCCCGCCCGGATCTCGGGCACCCTGGAGACACCGGTCGGCCGGGTGCGCAAGCTGCGAATCGGCCCCGACTACCTGGGAGCCTTCACCGTGGGCGATCAGCTGCTGTGGGGCGCCGCCGAGCCCCTGCGCCGGGTGCTGAACATCCTGCGCGAGCACGAGGGCTGAGACCGCCCAGCGCTCGGTGCTACCTTACGGGGTGTGAGTCTCCCCGGTCGCGAGCTCAGCGGAAACCGGTTCGTCTCGAACGACGAAGAGAACCGGGCAAGGCCGGCGATTCGCCGGGTGCCGCAAGAAGATCTGCCCGGGATCCAGCCGCTGCTGTTCCGCGAACTCGACCACCGCATCGCCCAGACCCGCCTCGGACACGAGCCTCTCCCGGAAGACTTTCTCTCCGCCGAAACCGCGGATGGGGGGAGTGCCCTGGTCTTCCGAGGCGAGCGCTACGACCTCAACCTCACCCTCTTCAGCCCGGAGCAGCGGCCGCTGAAGCCGAGCCGGGGCAGTGGCGTCTTCGTCGTCTCGAACGGCGCCGGCGTGGCGACGAATACGGTCGATCAGCTCTCCCGCAGCATCCGTGTGGCCGGGATGATCGACCTGAAGCGGAACTTCAACGCGGGAAAGATCGCCGCCGCTCTCGAGATGGCTCGAACGGTCCGTCCCGACATGGATGCCCTGGTCGTCAACATGATCAGCGGAATCGCGCTGGCCGCCGACGCGGTGAAGGCCGTGGAGCGCTTCTCCGCCTCCGTCGATGAAGGCATACCCGTCATCCTGCGCTTCAGCGGGCCGAGACCGGAAGAGAACCGGTCGATTCTGAGCGGGCTCGAGCAGCGCAGCGCCGCCGTGACGCTCGCGGACTCGACCCGTGATCTGGTCGAGAGGACGACGGCGCTGTTCGGGATCGTGCCGGACGCGACGGCGACTGTGAATCACCTGGCCAAGCAGGTCGAGGCCGCTCTCGACATCCGTTCGCGTCTCGGAGTGACGATGGATCCGGAAGGGTGGCTGACTCCCGACCGGACCATCGAGCACGTGTTCGGGACCAAGGAACGCACGCGGATCGGCATTCTCGGCTTCGGCCCGACGGCCCGGTTCCAGCTTCGAGTGATGAAGGAACACGGCGCTCGGATCTCCTGGGTCGTGACGCCGAACGCCTCGAAGTACGCGGATTCGGGCATCCCCGGGATCGAGGTCTTCCCGACCGTAAGGGAAGCGGTGGCGGCTCGCGGAGATGTCGATGTCGTGCTCAGCTACGCCCCGGCCGCCCACGCCCTGGATGCCACCCGCGACTGTCTCGAAGCCTCCTCACGGGCGAAGCTGATGGTCCTCGTCGCCGAGAACATGCCCTACGAGAAGACGATCCGGGCCATGGATGCCCTGGAAGAGAGCGGAGCGGTCTGTATCGGGCCGAACTCGCCGGGCGTCATGATCGTCGAGGACCGCGACGGCATGCCCGACCTCCTCAAGCTCGGCAACATGCCCCCCGGGCTCTTCGAGATCGCCGGAGGGATGAGCGTGGTGGGCCGCAGCGGCACGATCATCTTCGAAGTCGTCGAGAGGGCGAAGGCGAGGAGCATCGGAACGCGCATGGCGTGGGCCATCGGGGGGGACAGGTACACGGGCCTGGGCTTCCTCGAGGCCCTGGTGATGCTGGAGCAGGACCCGCAGACGCGCTTCATCGTGCTGGGCGGGGAGTCGGGCGGTATCCAGGAGCAGCTGGCCGCGCGGCTCCTGGCCACGGGAATCGTGACCAAGCCCGTGATCGCTCTCGTCACCGGCGAGAGTCTCCCCGCCGGAATCCAATGCGGTCATCAGGGCGCGGTGAAATTCGCCGAGGCGGACGACCCGCGCGTCAAGGAACAGCACCTCCTCGAAGCGGGAGCCATCGTCGTCTCCAACCCGACCGAAGTCGCCGCGGTCATCCAGCAGATCGAGCGGGTTGGCTGGAACCTCCAGGAGCGCCGCCGCGAGGCGCTTTGGGAATACCTGGTCGACGCGGGAAGGATCACCGGCTTTCGCTGGCATCAGGCGCTCCGCCCCGCCTACGACCTCCTCTACGCCCTGGTCGGTCACTACCGGATCTTCGATGCCCACGAGCGCACGCCGGATCATCTTCACGAGCTGGCGACCCATCTGGCCGAGGTCGGGACCGACCGCTTCTCCTATCTGCTCTCGACCCTGATTCGGCCCGAAGCCTTCGTCACGGCATTCGAGAAGAGCCGGGAATACGTCGCCGAGCTGGTCCGGGGCATCCACGAGGCCGGCCTGGAGAACTTCACCATCCTCGTCGAAGAGGTGTTCAGCGAAGAATCGTTCAACAGCGCCCTGGCAGCCACGCCCTGGGCGGCAGCGGACCTGGTCAACGAGGCTCACGAGGTCGGCATCCCCGAGACCCAGACCACCATTGCCAAGACCATGGGCGTGCGCCTGTTTCGGGAGACGCTCGCAGAGCGGCCATGGAACACGGCCCATGCCTTCCGAAGCATCAACAACATGCGCTGGTGGCGCTACGTCCGCGCCTATGATCGCTACTGCACCCATCTGACCGGAGACAGTCAGCTGCCCAAGGCGTCCTGGCGGCGCAACCCTTGGGACTCCGTGAAGATGGTGCGCGGCTACGACCGGATGCCCGAAGGCGAGCTGGAGCTCGCCCTCGACGCGTCCGATACCCGGGCGCTCTTCTTCGAGAAGAGCCGGCGCGATCCCCAGGGACTCCTCGACCTGGGAAAGAGGGCGTTCAGGGCGAGCCGTAGCTCTGGAAGTGCGTTCCACGAGCTGTACCGGGAGCAGGTGCACCAGGGAGTGCCGGACCTCCCGGAAATCGAGAACGAGATCGCCCGCATGGGCGCCGACGACTTCCAGACGCTGGTCGAGTCGCTGTTCACACTTGAGGGCTTCCAGCGTTCACGGGAGCTTCACAAGAACTCCACCGCTAGGGCGCTGCGCATCATCAACGAGATGGGCGATGCCGAGGCCTCCGGTGCCCAGAAGATCCTCAGGGTGCATCGAGAGCACTTGGAGACCTTCGACACGCCGAGCTTTCGCCTGGCAGTCGAGCGCAATCTGTGGATGGTCGTGGACCTCCTCCGCGCCACCAGCCGTCTCGACCCGGTCAGCCTGAACCGGATCGTCGACTACGTGGTGTCTCAGGAGACATTCAACTACGCCGTTGCCGAGCATCAATGGGGCACCAGCCAGGCCTTCCACAAGATCGCCGACATGGGACCGACGAAGTTCCTCGACACTCACCGCATCCTCGAAGATGTGACCCGCGACCGCGGCTGCTTTGCCGCAGGCTTCAAGAAGAATCCCCGCGACGCCGTGGAGATCGTGCAGGTCGTCGCAAACATCGGCGAAACCGCCCTGGCGGAGCTCATGAGCGACCCCGCCACCCGTGAGGCATTCATCACCCGCATGGGTGTGTGCCCACGGAACGCCGCCCACTTCCTCCAGGAGGTCGCGTCGATGGGGGTCGCCGTCTTCAACCGGCTCGTGGACGACGATCTGGGCCGGCCCCTCGTCAACGAGATGCTGCGGACTCGCGGCTGCAACCTGGTTCGCCTGATGCGACGCCTCAACATCGTCGGCGTCGAAGATTCCCAACGCGAGCTTCGAGCCTGGAGAAGCGAGAAGGCGGCCAACGGGCTGACTCCGGTAAACGCGGTCGAAGTCATCGGTTTCGTCAAGGAGCGGGTCCTCGCGCGTCGCTTCTCCGACCCCGAGCGGAGGATCCCGGTGGCCCTATCCGGCCAGCCCACCTATCTGGTCTCCGAGGGGGAGATTCGGGGGCTGTATCAGTCCTACCCCGAGTGGGGCGACGTGCTCTTCAAGCTCCAGGGCGGCGAGTCCATGACCCCCGCCGAGTGGGTCGATGTCTACCGATTGGTGAGCGGGCGAAAGCGATTTCAGACACACATGGTTTCGATCCTGGTCAACTTCCTCCCGCTGCAGACGATTCGAGCGCGGATCACCGCGGGCAAGCCGCTGATACGCGAGCTTCCCCGCCTGCGAGGCGTCACCCAGGGCGCGGGCCACCGTTTCGACGTCTATTTCCACACGCTGGAAGTGCTCGACCAGCTCGTCAACGAGGTACTTCCCCTCGACTTCGTCGCCGACGCGGTGCGCCGACGGGTGCACGCGATGCTCGAGGAAGAGATCGACCACGTCAGTCGTCGCGATCTCCTCCTGCTGGCCACCGCACTGCACGACCTCGGCAAGGCCGGCGGCGGAATGGATGAGACCGCGACTCATGCGCGACGAGGCATCGAGGCGGCACGGCCGGTTCTCGCCCGCTTTGGCCTGAGCGATGCCCAGAAGGCGCTGGTCCTCGACGTGATCGCCCACCACGTGCCGGCCAAGCAGCGCCGGCCGGGTGAGCGCTGGCAAGACTTCGTCGAGCGAGGTGGCCTCGATGGCCTGTACGACGCGATGACCGGAGCGGGCGAGAACGCGTACCCGATCGAGACCATCCTCCACTACCACGCGGACATCCTCGGCAGGCGCGGAGACGAGACACCGCCAGCCGAGATCGAGCGCCGCAAGCAGGTGACTGCCTTCTTGCTGGAGCGCTACATGGGGGAGCATCCGGAGCTGCCGGTCGCGACTCGCGAAGGCGCCGCGTCGTGACACTCCACCCCCCGCTCCCGACCCGGTCGGGCCCATTCCACCTCTTCCATCGATAGAAGGAGCACGCCGCATGGCCATCACCGGCATCGAAGCCACCTATCTCGACATCCCCCTCCCGGCGGACTTCTTCCCCAGCTGGATTCCCGGACGGACACAGAGCCACAACCGCTGTGTCGTCGTCGAGGTGAAGGACGATTCGGGCCAGGTGGGCATCGGCACCGCAACCTGCTTCGAAAGGCAGCAGGCCGAGGTGGTCAAGTACATCGCCGTCGACCTGATCGGACAGTTTCTGATCGGTGCCGATCCCTTCGAGATCGAGAAGCACTCCAAGCTCGTTACCCGCTTCGCGATGATGTTCGGAGGAAGGCCGTGGCTCCTGGAATGTGCGCTGTGGGACCTGATGGCGAAGCTCGCCGGGCAGCCGCTCTACAAGCTGCTGGGAGGCGCGCGGCAGAGCATTCCTCTCTACTGCAGCTTCGGGGAGAGCCTGCTGGTCAAGGATGTGGCCGCCCGCAAGGAGGCCGTCGATGCGCGGATCGCGGATGGCTTCCGCGCCTTCAAGCTGCGCAGTCGCAGCGCCGGCTACCGCGACGACATCCGCCTGATGGAGGCGATCCGCGATCACGTGGGCGATGAGATCGACCTGATGATCGACTGCAACCAGGGCTGGAATCTGAGCCCGCTGGGTGCGGAATGGAGCTACGAGGAGGCCTACCAGTTCTGCCGCGCCGCCGAGTCCCTGGGCTTCCGCTGGGTGGAGGAGCCGCGACACCGCTTCGACTTCGAGGGGCTGACCCGTCTCTGCGCGGAGGTGAAGATCACCATCGCGGGCGGCGAGCTCAACCAGGGCCTGCACGAGTTCAAGCTGCTGATCGATCGCGACTGCCTCGACAAGCTGCAGCCGGACGCGACGCTGGCCGGCGGCATCGCGATGGCCAGGAAGGTGGCGACGCTCTGCGAGGCGCGCGGCAAGGCCTTCAGTCCCCATACCTGGACCAACGGCATCGGGCTGCTGCTGAACCTGCACCTGGCCTGTGGGGTACCGAACTGCGACATCCTCGAGTATCCCTTCGAGGAGCCCGGCTGGGTGCCCGAGGCGCGCGATGCGATGCTCCTCGACCCGCCGCGCCCCCGCGATGGAGTCATCCAGGTGCCGAGCGGCCCCGGCATCGGTGTCGAACTCGACCGCGAAGCGATGGAGAAGTACGGCACCCGGCTCTGAGCGGGGATCTCCGAGCTTCACGGGAGACCCGGGGACTTCACCCTCGAGGCATCGGCAGCGGGGGCCTCCACTCGATCAGGGCTGGGAGAACCACCAGGTTGGTGAGGAGGATGAAGACCATTCCGATCACCAAGGTGATACCGAGACTCGCCATGCCGCGGTGAGACGAGAAGGCCAGCGCTCCGAAGCTCGAGATCGTGGTGGCCGCGCTGTAGAACACGGCGCGCGCGGTCGTGGTGGCGAGCAGGCCGCCTTCGACGTCCAGCTCGACCTTTGCGCGGTGAACCAGATGGATGCCGCTATCGACACCGATTCCCAGCAGCAGCGGAATCACGATGACATTGGCGAAGTTGAAGGAAATGCCGAGCCCCACCATCGACGCCGCGGTGAGTGCCGCCCCCAGCAGCAGTGGCGTGAGAACCAGCAGCATCTCGGCGATGCGGCGCCAGAGCAGCCACAGCAACAGGGCGATGGCGAGGATCGCGGAGACCAGCGCCTGCCGCAGGGACCGCACCGTAACGCGACCGAACTCCACCATGTTGACCGCCAGGCCGGTCGCATCCGGCGCCACCGAGTGGACCGCATCGACGAAGCGGATCAGAGCCTCGTCGTCCGCCTGAAGGTTCTCACTCGGGTAGGCGATCACGCGCGCTCGGCCGTCCGGGGCGATCATCCGCCTCACGACCGATCGGGGCAGACTCTCGATGTCGATGGGAGCCGGATCCAGGGCGCTCCGAAGCCGATCCATGTGCACGGGAAGCTGGCCAAGCAGGGTCTTCTCGAGGCTCTCCAGGGCAGCCGCCACGTCACCCTCGGAATCCACGCGCGCCAGGAACTCGTCGAGCACACCCTCGAGCCGCCGCACACTCGCCTGCAGCTTGGAGTTCCCGTGACCCACGCCCGAGACCGCCAGGAACTCCCGCAGCTCGCGCAGTGCGGAGAGCTGTTCTTCCTGACTCAGGGCGGCTTCCGACGTCCGCTTCGCCACGGGTGTGTCGATGATCAGCGACAGATCGGCGAGGATCTCGCGCTTCTCCTCCTGGTCTTTCGGGACGTAATCCGCCAGGGTGAACGCATCGGAGACCAGATCCAGCTCGCGGAGTCGCGCCGCCAGCTCCCTGGCCGAGGCGAGATCGGGGGCGAGCGCGTTCGCATACCACGGCGAGCCGCGCTCGTTGGTGGCAGCGAGGTCATTGAAGGCCTGGACCGACTCCGTGGACGGATTGCGCATCTGCACCGCGTTCGGGTCGAAGCGGGTGTAGGGGAGCAGGCAGAGGGAGCCGATCCCGGCCGCCAGCGCAATCCAGCGCACTGCCGCCGCGTGACGGGTGAAAACCTGCAGGGCGTCGCCGCGAAACCGCAAATCGGCACGCGGGACTTCGCCCTCGGGCAGTCGCAGCACCGTGGTGAGCAGGGCCGGGAAGAAGGTCATCGTCAGACTCAGGATGATGAGCATGCCGGTTCCCGAGATCAGCCCGAGCTCCGCGACCCCGAGGTAGTCGGTGGGGATGAACACGTAGAAGCCGATCGACGTCGTGAGTGTGCAGAGCACCAGCGAGCTTCCGACGGACTCGACCGCCGCCAGGGCGGCCGAGCGGTGGTCCAGGCCGTCGCGCCGCAGCGCCGCGTAGCTCATCCCGAGGTGAATGGTGAAGTCCACCCCCAGGCCGATGAAGAGCACGCCGAACGCGAGGGAAATCAGGTTCAGGTGCCCGACCGCGGCCGTGGCGAAGGCCGCGGTCCACACCAGCCCGACCAGAAGTGTGGCCACGGCGGCGGCGACCAGGCGCACCGAACGCAGTGCCAGGTAGAGCACGAAGACCACGAAGAGGAAGCAGAACAGGCCACTCATGACGAGGTCCCAGGCGAACCCCAGCATCTCTTCGTGGTTGAGGGCCGGGTTCCCTGTCACGCGCACGACAACCCCTTGCTCCGGTGTGAAGCCCAGATCCCGGGCGGTATTCCGGATCGCTTCGAGGGGAGCCCCTGCAGGCAGAAGCGCGTCGAAGTCGAGAACCGGCTCCACCATCAGGACCCGGCGGGTCGAGACGTCGAGAGAGGAGCCGCTGAGCAGAAACTCCTCCCAGGAGATCGCCAGCGGAAACTCATCGAACGCGCCCGCGGCGGCGTTGCTGAGCCGATCGAGAACCGCGGCCCAGTGCTCGCTACTCGCGCTTTCGGGCGAGACGTTTTCCAGCCCCAGCCGCACCAGCGCGGCGACGTTGGCGATGCTCGGGTCGCGCTCCAGCTCGGCGATCATCGGCTGGACGAGCGCCATGTGGTCGGTGAAATCGTAGAGGTCGTCGACGCTGCGATAGAGGAGCCCGTTGCGCTCGAAGAAGTCGCCACCTCCGGGAATGAAGACGTTGGTGAACCGATCGGTCTGTCGGCTCAGATTCTCGGCCAGCCCGCTGGCGGCGTCCCGGGCCAGCTCCGGTGTCTCCGCATCGATCACCACCAGCAAGGCATTGTTCAGGATGGGAAAGAGCTCGGCAAACTCGTCCAGGGCCCGGCGCGAAGGGACGTCTTTTGCGAGCAGGCTCACGTTGTCGGAGTTGATGCCCAGGAAGGCGGCCGTGTACCCGAGCAGGAGCAGCGAGAGGACCAGAACCGCCCCCACCACCCGGGGTGCGTTGGCGATCACGAGGCCGACCCAGCGGGTGAGGGCCCTCTCGATCAGCTCATCGAATTGTCTCTTCACCAGCCGTTCCCATTCCGCTTGCGCTAGGTTCCGGAGATATACGGTGGCTGAGCATAGAGGAGGGTTCCCGGTGAAGCTCTACGACAGCACGATGGCGCCCAATCCGCGGCGCGTCCGCATCTTCCTGGCCGAGAAGGGAATCGAGGTCGCCTCGGAGCAGGTGGACATCGCCAAGGCGGAGAACCGCCAGCAGCCCTTCCTGGCCAAGAATCCCATGGGAGGCCTTCCCGTGCTCGAGCTCGACGACGGCACCCACATCGCCGAGAGCATCGCGATCTGCCGCTATTTCGAGGCCCTCCAGCCCGATCCGCCGCTGTTCGGCGTGGACGCCCAGGACGTCGCCACGGTGGAGATGTGGAACCGCCGGATGGAGCTCGAGGTCTTCAACACGATTACCGGCTGCTTCCGCAACACCCACGACTTCTTCAAGGGCCGCATCCCCCAGGTTCCCGAGTACGGCGAGGTCTGCCGGGGCGCGGCGGAGAAGCGGCTGGCCTGGCTCGACGAGGTGCTGGCCGATCGCGATTTCATCGCCGGCGCGCGCTTCAGCGTCGCGGACATCACCGCGCTGTGCGGCATCGACTTCGGACGGGTGACCGCGATCGGCATCCAGCCGGATCAGAAGAACCTGGCGCGCTGGCACCAAGCCGTCTCCACCCGACCCAGCGCCAAGGCCTGACGTAAAACGGCAGGATAAACCAGAGGTTCCGGTAGATCACTCAACGAGAACGCGAAGCGTCCAGGATCTTTCGCCGAGTGAATCGCGCCGCAGCCATTCCGCCCTGATCCATCAGGGTCGGGGCGCTGAACTCGATGTCGATCGGGTCGAGGCCCGCGATCAGTATCTTGACCTTCTGGGGCGCATCCGTGAGCGCTCCCCATTGGAGCTCGGGTGGATTTCCGCCTCGCGCCTGGCAGAACTCCCGCGCGGCCTGCTCCACCATCGCCCTGCCCCGTTCGACTTCGGCACTCATCGATACCGCCCTCCATCTCCCCAGCTCGTCGCAGCCACGGTAGCTCCAGAGATCAGAGCGCCGCATCCCCTTTTGCCCGGTGCCGATCACCGGCAACCGAGACCCGGGCAATCTGCTCTGCCGCCCCGGCCGGGGCCACGGCGGGGGCAGCGTGAGATGAGGACCGCCTCCGCAGTCGTTCCTGCAGCGCGATCAGCGAGGTGTAGGAGAGCGGCACCGCGAAGAGGGTCCCGAGCATGGCGACCATCAGTCCGAAGGTGAGCGCCGCGGCGAAGGGCCCGTAGCTCTTGGAGACGCCGGCCAGACCCAGCGCCATGGGGAGCAGTGCCAGCACCGTGGTCAGTGTGGTGAGGAGGATCGGCCGCAGGCGCCGGGCGCCCGACTGGCGGACCGCTTCGAGAAGCGGCATTCCCTCACCTCGCGCGCGGTTGATGAAATCGACCATCACCAGGGAGTCGTTCACCACCACGCCGGTGAGACCGATGGTCGCGTAGAGCAGGCCGAAGCTGACCGTGTACCCCATGATCCCGACACCGGCGACCACTCCCATCAGGCCGAAGGGAATCGCGGTCGCGACCACCAGCGGCTGCAGGTAGCTGCGGAACTGGGCGGCGAGGATCATGTAGATCAGCAGCAGCGCCACCGGGAAGGCGGCGCGCAGGTTCGCGAACGCCTTGGCGGTCTCCTGGAACTCCCCGCCGTAGACCACCTCCACCTCGGGGTAGCGCACACCCAGATCGGCGAAGCGGCTCTCCAGCGCCCGGTTCGCACTCACCGAGGTGGCCTGGTCCTCGTCGACATCGGCGTAGACGGTGACAGCTCGGGTGCCGTCGTAATGTGAGAGGGCCTGATACCCCCGGGCGAACTCGACATCGGCGACGTCGGCCAGCTTCATCAGGTAGCCGCCGGGCGTGCGGACCTCGGTTTCCAGGATGCTGCGCACGTCCTGGCGGTAGCGGAGCTCGGGAAGCACCCGGATGTCGAACTCCTCCTCCTGCTCGGGCGATCGGAAGCTCGATGCGGTGAGACCGTCGTTGGCAGCCCGGAAGGAGGCCGCGATCGCCTCGAAGGAGAGCCCGTGCTGACCGGCGCGCTGCTCGTCGACCACCAGGCGGATCTCCCGGGGCCCCTCGCGCAGGTTGTCCTCGACGTTGGAGACGCCGGGCATGGCTCGCAGGTACTCCTCCATCTCCAGCGCGATCGACTTCGAGACCGCGTAGTCGTCCCCCTGCAGCCTCACGGCGACCGGCTTTCCCACCGGCGGTCCGTTTCGCGGCGTCAACGCGCGCAGGTCGACCACCTCCTCGGGGTGGGCCTCGCGAACGCGATCGATTCGTTCCTGCACCACGGCGATCGCCTTCTCGGGGGCGAGAATGAACTCCTCCCGCTCCACGATCGTAGCGAGGGCCATGGCGACGTTCGTGCCGGAGTACGGCTGTGTATCTCCGGTCACGGCGCGGCCGACGAAGGTGGAGTAGTCGACCAGGATCTCCCCGAGCAGATCGTCGAGCTCGCGCTCGACCTTGCGGAAGATGGCATCGGTGCGGTCCAGACCGAAATCGGTCGGGACCTCGAGCACCACGAAGAAGTTGTTGAATTCCGATTGAAACATGACCACGGGGAGGTGGGTCGCCGCACCCGCCGCGAAGACGAAGAGCGCCACGGCGAAGGCGCCAAAAGACAGGCGGTGATGCAGAACCACGTCGAGCGCGGCCAGGTAGAGCTGACGCAGCCGACCGATTCCCCTGTCGACCCGCAGGTGCATCGCTCCGAAGACTCCGACGATGCGCCCGAATCTCCCGCGCGCCTCCGGCCGCCTCTCCGCTGCGTGTCGGC
>Ga0307423_1000909_pt1 | contig 18952 bp, 17 predicted proteins | sample SalMarWE160310MG_FD_202154 | JGI IMG/M metagenome (GOLD analysis project Ga0307423, IMG submission 202154) | Salt marsh sediment microbial communities from the Plum Island Ecosystem LTER, Massachusetts, United States - WE1603-10 | ecosystem: Environmental > Aquatic > Marine > Intertidal zone >...
GCGCTTCATAAATGTTGGGCGTTACGACTTCGGCCAATGGGAAAAGATAACGGACCAGAGCATCCTTGGCGTCCTGTTTCAACAGGTGGTATCCGCTTTTGGAGATCATTACAGGATCGAGAACAACCGCCGGCGGGTTCACGGATCCCAGGGCTTTTGCAATGGCTTGAATCAGTTCGATACTGGAGACCATGCCGATTTTTACGGCATGAATGTCAACATCTTCAAAAAGGCAGGTGATCTGGTCGTGAACGATTTTGGGATGGATCTCCTGGATATCGTACACTTTTTGAGTATTTTGGACGGTTACCGCGGTAACGGCACTCATGCCGAAAACGCCAAGGGCCTGAAACGTTTTCAGATCTGCTTGAATGCCCGCACCGCCCGACGAATCCGAGCCTGCAATCGTAAGGGCGACTCGCATGAAAAACCTCCTGAACAAAAGTTTTGATTTAGAATCTAACCTGAGAGCACGAGATCGATAGGGGGGTGAAAAACGCTGAAAAGAATGGCGGCGTCAAAACGTCATGCATGGTTTTCCGATTTTCCTACGACAGTGCGAACTGTATCAGGTTCAAAGGGTATGCTCTCAGTTCTGCAATAAAATCAGAACACCCCTATCCGGATTTATGTGATTTATTTATCAGCGGGGGCAAAAAAATGCAAGTAAATATTAGTTCGTGTCCCATGACCGTGAGGTTCCAAGTTAAAAGTTGAGTGCTTGTTTGACAAATACGGCCGCTCGTGATAGCAAGCAAATCATTTGTCACTGGGGGAGCCGGTTCGAGACCTTTGCAAAACCCCCCTTTTTGCCCAATCCGCCGGAGGCGGACAAGTTTCTGCGCCTGCCCCGTGAAATGCGAAGCCTATTTCTCTGGGGTCAGGCTCAAATTTTAATTCTCAAAATACTCTATGTATTCGTGTGGTTAAAATTTTCGTCTTCCTTGAACTTGAACAAAAAAGAGCATTTTTCAAAGGTCTCGACGCAAATCGGCTGAGAGGAGGCTTAAAGCTTCGACCCCTGGAACCTGATCCGGATCATGCCGGCGTAGGGAAGCTGATATTATTTTGTTGTCGATTTTCCTTCCTGTTATCCGGCATTTCGGTTTGATCCAAATCAAAGTTTCACATACATACTCGCAATTTTTAACGAAATTCAATGCACAACAACTTCAAAACCGATGATCAACCCGGCTTACCTTCAACTGCGCCGAGCATTAGGTTGGAACAGGTTGCGTTTGCCTATCCCGGCGCACAGATTTTTCATTCTTTGAATTTTACCGTAACAGGCGGCCAGTGGACGTGTCTCATCGGTCCCAGCGGTTGCGGAAAGTCGACATTGCTCAGATTGATTTCAGGAACCCTTCATGAGGGATTCTCGGGTGTAATTCGTTTTGACGACGGCTACGATCGTCAGGGACGGACAGCCTGGATGGCGCAGAAAGATCTGTTGCTGCCCTGGTTGAATGTCGTAGACAATGTCTGCCTCGGGGCGCGGTTGCGAAATGAAATGTCCGATCAAAAGAAAAAAAGAGCGATTTCGCTGCTTGAAGATGCGGGTTTGGGCGACTATGTCCATGCGCTTCCTTCGGCTTTGTCCGGCGGAATGCGTCAGCGTGTAGCGATTTTGCGAACGCTTATGGAAGAGCGTCCAATCATTCTTATGGATGAACCGTTTTCGGCGCTCGATGCGCTTACAAGACTCAAACTTCAGGATTTGGCAGCAAAGCTGGTCGGGGGGGCAACCGTATTGATGGTGACCCATGATCCGCTCGAAGCGCTGCGTCTCGGACACAGCGTATATGTGATGACCGGCAGACCTGCAAGGCTCAGCGATCCTTTGATTCCGCCCGGCATTCCGCCGCGTAACCCCGGGGACCCCGCCGTTATTTCCATGCAGGCGGAATTGATCGAACGACTGGAGCGCCGGGAGACACCATGAAGTTTATCCGTCCAATGGTCATTTTGTTCGGATTGATTGCTGTGTGGCAAACCATTGTTATGGTATCCGGCGTACCTCCTTACATACTACCCGGTCCCGTAAAAGTCGTCGAAGCTGCTGTGTCCCATGCAGGTCTTTTATTCGACAATGCCGTGACGACAGTGTTGGAGATTATTGCCGGATTGCTCATCGGAACAGTCTGGGGCGCTTTGAACGCGCTTTTCATGATTGAGTTTCGCGCTTTAAAACGATGGCTGTTGCCGGTTCTTGTCATCAGTCAGGCGATTCCGGTATTTGCATTGGCCCCCCTTCTCGTTCTTTGGCTCGGATACGGCATGAGTTCGAAGATTGCCATGGCGGTTTTGATTATCTTTTTTCCGGTGACGGCGGCGTTTTACGACGGGCTTCGCAGTACCGAACCAGAGTGGCTGGAACTTGCACAGGTGATGAATGCCAGGCCGATAGCGGTCATTCGGCATATCCGGATCCCTGCGGCCCTTCCGGCCTTTGCCTCAGGGCTTCGCGTCGCAACTGCCGTAGCTCCCATCGGCGCTGTTGTGGGAGAATGGGTGGGGTCGAGCAAAGGTCTTGGGTTTTATATGCTTTATACCAATGCCCGCATGCAGATCGATGTCATGTTTGCGGCCCTTGCGGTTTTGTGTATCGTTGCCCTGACACTTTATTTTATAGTGGACAGGATGATGACCAAACTTGTTTTTTGGCAAAAAGAAGAAAATATAAAGGAGAAAAACAACCGATGAAACTGAAACTTCTTATGGTTTTTTTCATCGCGGCGGCCCTCTTGGTCGGCGTTTCAAATACCGCGGTTGCATCAGAAAAAATAACGGTGGTATTAGACTGGTTCATCAACCCGGACCATGCGCCCCTCATTATCGCCTCCGAGAAAGGGTTTTTCAAACAACGCGGGCTGGATGTTAGCTTCCAGGTTCCTTCGAACCCGAACGATCCCCCGAAACTCGTTGCCGCGAAAAAGGCTGATATTGCGGTTTCCTATCAACCCCAGCATTATCTTCATGTGGATCAAGGATTGCCATTGGTTCGAATTGCGACACTTATCGCAACGCCCTTGAATACACTGGTCGTGCTGGCAGACAGCGGCATCGACAATCTTTCTCAACTCAAGGGAAAAACCATCGGGTATTCAATCGGCGGATTTGAGACGGTGATTCTCAAGGTCATGCTTGAACGCCAGGGCCTTTCTCTGGATGACGTGAAGCTGGTCAATGTCAATTTTTCACTGCTGCCGTCTCTTTATTCCGGGAATACAGACGCGGTTATCGGCGCCTTTCGAAATTTTGAATTGAATCAAATGGACATTGACAAACGACCGGGACGTGCCTTTTTTGTGGAAGAATACGGTATTCCTTCCTATGATGAACTCATACTGGTTGCCCATCGCGATGCCATTCACAATGTAAAACTCAGAAAGTTCGTTGATGCGCTGGAAGACGGCGTTCAATATCTGGTCAACCACCCCAAGCGCAGTTGGGAACTTTTTATTCGGGGAAGGAAAGATCTGAATAACCGGTTGAACCGTCTGGCATGGCGGGATACGCTTTCCCGCTTTGCCCTTCGGCCGGGCGCCCTGGATCGCCACCGGTACCAGCGTTTTGCCGAATTTTTGAAAAAGCAGGGTTTGATCAAGAAAGTTCCGCAGCTTGACACGTATGCGGTGGAGCTGCCGGGGCCCTGATGGCATGCACACAGAAATGGCATCTTTAGGGCCGGGCTGGCGTTCTCGCTCTTTGAGACCTTTGCAAAACGCCGCTTTTTGCCCAATTTCTGCGTCAGTCTCAAATTTTAATCCTCAAAATACTCAATGTATTCCTGCGGTAAAAATTTTCGCCTTCCTTGAACTTGAACAAAAATCAGCATTTTTCAAAGGTCTCTCTTTTGCAATCCTCGACGTAGCGCTGCTACGACTGCGGTTGCAACATCGCTGCGGCCTTGGTCTGAACCTAAATCTACCATTTCCGGAGGGAAAGATAGGGTAGCAAAACTTATTTTCTCATTTTTTTGTCGGTTTTTTCCGAATATTTTTCAAGACGCTTGTAGCGATTCATTGCGGATTTTGCAAAGCGGCCGATAACCCTTGAAAGATCAGAATCATTCCAAACGGTTGCGAACTCATCCGATCCGAAGAAGCGCTGGCTCATTTTGAAATGGGGCTCGCGGTCCAGGATCAGGGTGACATCCTCAAAATCAAAATCGATTTTTTTATCAAAAACAGTATTACATAATTCCGTAATGGTTTGAACAAAACAATTGATGACATCTTCAGTGGATTCAGCGAGGTTGATTTTTTTTCTGAAGTCGGGAAGAACTTCATTTTCATACTTGGTAAAGGAAATCTGTGGCGCCATGACATTTCTCCTTTCGGTATCTGAAAGTTTCAAGTGTTTAAATCGTTAAAGGATTAAACAGGATTTTTTCAGATACACATTATCGGCAATGCATGCCAATCGGTCGATGGATCTCAAGATATGGCCGGGCATTTTTATTTCCTTGAGCTGAAAAAGAATGATGCTGGATGACTGGATCGGATATGGGTTCGTGCATGATATGGTCAATAAATTCCCGGTGAAAAATCGGAACTTGGTCATAACCATTTATGGATGCCTTCATTACTTATAAATAAAAATACCATAAAGAATTAAAAACCTCAACATTCTTTCATGGGCAACATACAAAATTTTCTTATTAAGGTGCACAGATATATGTGCACGCATGCCCTGTTCTCTGTGCATCTCCCCTTTTCAGCCCCTCATTCCATTTGATTGGATTTCCGAATAACAGTTAAGGAAAAATATTCCGATCGCCGTCGTAAGTATCATTGAACAGAGGATTTTGAGTATATTGTATTCAAATTTGCCCAGCCAGATCCTGACGGTTTAAAAACAAGTCCGCTTTTGGCACGAAATTTGATTGGAAAAATACAAAAACGAAACCGAACACAGTTCGCTTCGCTCGCAATTGGCCTCCGGCACGTTGAACCTACGCACCGGCGGGAATAATGGAAGATTGGAAGATTATTATAGAATTATGAAACGCTTAATTGTTATAAGAGCCTGCCCATGGACAAACTGCTTTTTATTGACGATGAAGAGGGTATTCGACGCTCCGTAGTACGCGCCTTAAAGCACGAGCCCTATGAAATCTTCACCGCAGAGAATGGTGAAATCGGTATCGGTTTTGTCAAAGAGCATATTTCAGATATTTCAACGGTAATTTCAGACTATAAAATGCCGGGATTGGACGGCCTTGAAACGCTGTTGGAGATCGGCGTCCTCAACCCGGAAATCACCCGCATTATCCTCACCGGATATGCGACCATGGAAGCTGCGATTCAGGCGACAAACGAAGGCATTGATGGTTTTTTGACCAAACCCTTTGACAATGTGGAACTCAGGGCCAAGATTCGCAGCATCAATGTACGAAAACGCTTAAAACAATTTGTGTCGGAACAGGTTTACAATAAAATTGAAAAATCCCAAGGGATTCTGAAGCCCTCTTTCCATGAGGTATCGGTTCTTTTTTCCGATATCCGCGGTTTTACGCACATGTCCCAGCATGTCCCGCCCGACAGAATCGCATCTTTTTTAAACAATGATTATTTCACGCCGCTGGGTGAAATTGCCTATGAACACAACGGCGTCGTGGACAAGCATATCGGAGACAGTATCATGGTGGTTTTCGGATCACCGGTCGAGGATGACGACCATGCGATCCGTGCCGTCACAGCTGCCGTGCGCATGCAGGAAAAGGCAAAACAAATCGATCAAAGCCTATCCGAAAAAAATGGATTGCGGCTGAACATCGGCATCGGCATATCGACGGGTAAAGTGTTTTCAGGCATTTTAGGCTCACGGAGAATCAAATCGTTTACATCGGTAGGCATGCCGGTCAACATTGCCGCGCGGCTTCAGGGAATGGCAAAGGGCGGTGAAATTATCATCAGCGACAGGACCTTTCAACGGCTGTCGGGCAGGATAGACGCCGAAATCCTGCCGCCGGTGACCGTCAAGGGCGTCAGTGAACCGATTACGGTTTACAGAATGAAAGTATAGTTTTATAAATTCAAAAAAAGGAATAAAAAAATAGCAAACCTCAAATTTTCGGAATATAAACTCGATGATATTTTTCCTTATCCAGGGAAAATGCGGTATCGGAAATTACAAAAAATATCAAAAGCATTTGGCGGTGAACACAACTTCCTTTTGAAAATTGATTCTAATTGGTACCGTCATGTCAGAAAAAAATATTTGGCTAATTGACAATGAAAAAAAAATTTCATGATAGGTTTTAAACAAAGCCTTGTTAAAAATTATAATATTATTTTCAAGATGATAATGAAGTTATGAACAATTTGTCAACAAACTTGTCAACAAGATTCTCTTGTAATTGTCTGATTATATAATAAGAACACAATTTGCTTCTTGACTTTGCTTAAGATCTCGTTTTATAGCACCTAAAATGAAGGTTTGTTATGATTCTTAAAAAAGGGCTTCTGGTGGCTTTTGAAGGGATAGATGGTGTTGATGGGGTCGATATTATCCATAACAAAATTATTAACGTCATTGATGATGTTGTAAAACATTACTACAAAAGACATGAACAATACTCGCTGTTTTGTAATAATCTGAAAGCTTGTTAATATGTTATATGCGTTATTTTTTAACAGTGATGTGTATCATTATGTAAAGCCTTCCGATGATAATCATGATTTCGATGATACCTATTGCAACATCCCGTTAGCTATTAAGCGAGGTCAAAGGGTTTTAGATAAACGAAATGGTGGATATCCTGCACCAAGAATCCTTAAATCTCCTCCCTCCAAAAAACGCATTTGTAAATATTGCAGTCAAATCCGGTCCAATAGTCGTAAAAAAAAATGCAGAACATAACCTGAACTTATTTGCTTTTAAAATGAATCACAGATTTCAATTTTTAATGGAAGGTTTTTAAAGCATAAAATTATTTTGATTTCGAATCTCCATATTTGCGGATTGAAAGAACAGAGGTTTTCCCCTGGAAGTTGCATCGTCAAAGCCAACGGGAAAAAGCAACCGCGTGGCATGCCCATGATACCTGTCGATGTTGCGGGAGTTGTATGCTTTACGAATGGTGAGAGAGGAAGAAAAACAGCAGACTTTTTACCAGTTGGGCCATAAATCCATAGTCCAGCTTTTCCATGGTATCCGAAGCCCGGTGATAATGGGGGTTTCGGTAAAAGGCCGTGTCGGTGATCATGACCGCTTTGTATCCTCTGTGCCAGAATGACGAATGGTCGCTGAGTCCAATGGAAGGCAGCAGATACCCTCCCGCAGGCACCGTCAGTTTAACCACCGGAAGATCCGGGTTTTTAGAAAACGCTTTGGATAGATCCCTTGTAAATCCACTGGATTTAAAGTTGCCCACAATGCCGATAAAATCCCCCTGTTTGGGGTAATCGAGAAACATCAGCGGAAACGGATAATTTTGACATCCCGGGTCATGGCAGGTATAACCGACCATCTCCAGGCAGATCATGCCGTCGATCTGTTCCTTTGATTTCCAGGCATTGTAAGCATAAACGCTGCTGCCCATATAGCGGGTGCCGAAAGTGGGAGGCTCTTCAAGGGGAAAGGAGACAAATTTCACGGCAAGATCCAGTTTATGGCGATCCTTCAGCATCGTGAGAAGGCGTGCGGTCTCGAGCTGGACGGCCACGGCGCTGGCATTGTCGTCGGCGCCCACGGTTCCGGCGACGGAGTCATAGTGGGCGCCTACGATATAGTGTTTTTCCGGCCGGTCGCAAAACGCGATTTGCGCCACGATATTCGAAACCGTAAGATTTCCGTACGAATAAGAGTCACATCGCACCGGAAGTTCGATATGCCGGTAAAAATTTTCGATGTAAGCTCTTGTCTTTTCCAGGTTATGGGGTTGAAAAACACTCCGCTCGCCAATGGTTTGGGTCAGGGTCCCAACATGGTCTTTCAATCGTTTTTCAGTTTTTTGGATGTCGATAATCGATATATCCGTCATGACGATACCTTTATCTTCAATATTTCAGGAAATATTCGGGCTATTTCCGAAACGCCGTAATGGGTTCATGGATCAGGTCGTTCTCCCTGAAACGGGTCGGCCTTAAAGGGTCAATATCTTCTATTTGAACCTTGCCATCTGAAATAAGCTCGGCAACGGCCATACCGGCGGCCGGCGCGTGCTGGAACCCATGGCCGGAAAAACCGGCAACGCAGATAAAATTTCGAAGTTCCGGAAATGCGCCGATGACGGCGTGGTGGTCCGGGGTCATTTCATAGTGGCCCACCCATCCCCTAATCATCCGTGCATGTTCCAGCGCCGGCACCCGGTTAACGGATTGTTTGGCCGTCCATTCCCCGGCATCAAAATCCACGTGACGGCTGAAGGATTTTTCTCCGGTGGGTCCTCCCAGAATCAGGCCCCGGCCTTCACGCTTCAGGTACCATCCGGAATCAACGTCGATGATCATGGGAAGGGCATCTGGAATTTCATCGAAGGCAGCCGTAAAAAACAGATGGCGCTTCAGCGGTGTGACGGGAAGTTTGAGCCCGGCCATGGCCGCAACCTGACCGGCCCAGGGACCGGCGGCGTTGACCACTATGTCGGGTTGAATGGACTTTCCGGTTTCGGTTAGGATGCCGACGATCTGTTGCTTTGAAGTCAAGATGCCGGAGACACGAACCTTTTCCATGAAAACAGCGCCGCCCTGACGGGCTTTTTTGACAAAAGCCCCGAGGATTTCCATGGGGTTGTAGAATCCGTCGTTTTCGGTATAGGATCCCCCGATAAGATCATCTACCCGTATAAAAGGCCAGCGAAGCGCCGTCTCACGGGGTTCGAGCAATTCAACTGGAAGCGTTAGTTTTTCCATCAACCGCTTTGTATGTTCAAAAGCTTTCCACTGTTCGACAGTGGTTGCCAGAAACAAATACCCCGAAGGGTCGAACCCCGGATCAATGCCGAATTCATCTTTAAATCGTCTGTAAACTTCCCGGGAAATCAAAGAAAAGCGGATGTTGACCCGGGTGGAAAATTGTGTTCTCAGGCCACCCAGGCAGGCGGAAGTGGCGCCTTGGACGCCGATTTCTCCCTGTTCCAGAACAAGAACGTCACGGATTCCTTTACGGATCAGATAATAGGCGCATGCAGCGCCGATAATGCCGGCGCCGATAATGACGACCTGTGCTTTAGAGGGCAATTCAGTCATGAGCTACCATACACTGGAGCTATTACGAAATGGCTTCCGATTCGTTCAAGGAAAGTCTATGATCAACTTTCTTCCAGCTTTACGGCGTAATGTTTTAAAACATCCAACGCTTCATTCACGTCATCTAAATGGGTACGAAAGCACAGGACGGCAGTCCGAAGCACCAGTTTGCCGTCTATGCGCGTGGAACTGATGAAAATGCGTCCATCTTGCTGGATGGCTTCCACCAATTTCCGATTAAACGCATCGGCATCTCCTTGTTTTGGAAGATAACGATAGGTAACCACGGACAAGTCTGGGTAGGGACCGGGCTCAAATCCGTCAATTTCCTTTATTTTCTCATAAAAATAGCGTGCGAGATGGATTTTTTCCGATAAGGCGGCCCGAAACGGTGCAACGCCAATCAATTTCAATGCCAGCCACAAGCGCAATCCCCGAAAGTGTTTGGTCAGCTCCGGTGATAGATCGGCAGGGGAAAGCTCATCGACATCATCGATAATATTTTGAATATAATCGGCTTGCGCGTTGAATGCGGCATACAGGTTCTGCCGTTCTTTGACGAGAACCGCGCCGGTGCCATAGGGTAAAAACAGGGCTTTGTGCGGATCGAGGACGATGGAATCCGACATATGAATCCCTTGCAGAACATTTCTTCCTTCAGGGCAAAGCGCAAATAGTCCGCCATAGGCCCCGTCCACATGGAACCAGAGCTGATGCGCGGATGCAATTTCGCGGATGTCCCCGAGCGGATCCACGGCCCCGGTATTCGTCGTACCGGCGGCGGCCACAATGAGCCATGGATGCAATCCTGATGTTTTGTCGGCGACAATGGCTTGGTCCAACGCCTTTGGATCCATCCGGTAATTGGCATCCACGCGAACGTTTCGTTTGATGCAAGTATTCAAGCCGCTGATATGAAACGCCTTGTCGATACAGTGATGGGCATGTTCCGTGACATACACAACCGATTGGTCTATTTTTCGGCCTTTAACACCGAAAGCATCGCGGGCGGTTACAATGGCGCTCAGGTTTGCCAAACTGCCGCCCGATGTCAGGTTTCCTGCAGCTTTGTCCGGATAACCGACAGCATCGGCCAACCAGCGGATCACAATATTCTCAATCCGAACCGCACCGGGGCTGGCAAAATACAGGCCGGCAAATCGGTTTGTAACGGCTGCCAGGTAGTCCCCCAATGCCGCATGATAAAGCCCGCCGCCCGGGATATATCCTAAAAACCGTCCGGAAGTTGGATTGATTCCCGTGGTATCCATGTTCCGTCGCAGCAAAGCGAGCGCTTGCCCGATATCAATGCCTTCTTCGGTAATGGGAAAATCCCAAAGCTCCCGCCCGCCGTCTGTCCGCGGAATATAAGCGGGCGCTTCGGATATCTTATCCAGGTAGCTGTTTGCATAATCGATGACTTGCCTTAGCAGATATTCCCGCTGAGTGGAATCGGGTTCCAAGGGCATAGCGCATTTTTGTAAGTGTCTGATGTCGATCATGGATTTGTTTTTATCCCTTTTTTCAAAGGAAATAAATGAATAAATTTATCTTTATGTTTATTTATACCATGCAATCATTTTCAAAAAAGCATTCACACAGCATTGGCAGGCAGCGGCCGGCCTTATGGCCGGGAAACATTTGGATTGTCTTGGATGTAAAAGCGAAGGGGTTTCTTTGCCCATTTTCCTGCGTAATCAACTCCGATCCTGGGACGTCGCGTGACGGCAAACGGTTCTCTGTTCGCTTCTCTGATGAAAAGCGCTTCGCCACAGAGATCGCAGCCGTTTAGCCGGCGGTCGATTCCCATGGCGCGGCAGAGAAGCCCCGGCCCGCAGGTACGGCTGTTTATGTCATAGACCGGCTCAAGCGCCCTAATCAGTACCGCGGCGCCATGCCCTTTTGGTTCAGTCACCACATTCATGCAATGGTGGATGCCGTAGACCAGATATACATAGGCGTAGCCGGGCGGTCCGAACATCACACGCGTCCGCGGAGTCATTCCCCGGGCGGAATGGGAGGCCGGGTCATGGGGGCCAAGATACGCCTCTACCTCGACAATCCGGCCGATCCGCACACGATTTGCAGACCGGTGTGCCAGATGTTTCCCGAGCAGCTCCAGGGCCACCGTTTCCGTATTTCTACTATAGAAGTCACGGGAAAGGGTTTTTCCCTTTGGAATCGCATCAATCAGTGATTTTTCTGTTCGGGAGTTCAATTTTTTTCACTTTCTTGAACAGCATCTCATCGCGAAAGAGATTCGAATCGGTTTTGTTATCCGCAATGGCGTTGACCAGTTCTTCCGATGCCCCGATGTCTTTATTGACAACGTCCTTGCTCAGCAGTCGAATACGCATCTCGTTTCCTTTAACCGAGTAAGCTGCGAATGGATAGGTCTGGTTGTCCTCGGGGAGTTTCATTATTCGCCATTCATGCGTTGGTACAGGTGTCCTTGGTGTCTCTTCGATGTTGATCGATAAAGAGCGATAGGGAACGATTTTCATATCGCTGCCTAATTGTCAATCTTTTTAGCTAATTAGTGCTTTATTAGAAAACTTGATTTTGAATCAAAAATTCAAAAGACAAAATACGAAACCATAACAAAAACGATAAATGATCAAATGACAAAAACATCTCCTTTTCAAAGTGTTGGCTTCGATCATTTTTGTCATTTAGAATTCGGATTTTATTTTAACATGCGAAACGCGGATATACAAATCGGATTGAAGAAGGTAAATAGCGAAAGCGCTTGACAAATTGAAATTCCTTGGATAATTGGAAATATCTTTATTGTTGGAATTAACATAAAATTTTTTGAGATAGAAACAATCATGGAAATAAAGCTTTGGTGCTGGTGGTGGCAAAAATCGTGAAGCTTGCTCACCATCTTTGAGATAGAGAATGCATTGATTTCAGGGCCGTGAGAAGCTTCGGCAGTTAGTGTTGGAGAGGCTCATGGCTCTTTTAATATAAGCCGGCGCTTCTTCAAAGGCACTGGCTTTTTTTGCTTCCAAGGATATGATTTAAAGCATTTTCATGACGGGGAAAGTCATTGAACAAACGAAAGTTAATGCTGGGTAATGAGGCCATTGCCAACGGGCTGATGGAAAACGGATGCACCGTGGCGACATCCTACCCGGGAACGCCGGCGTCGGAGATTCTCGGGGCATTTGCCGCTCTCGATAAAAAAGGACCCGGTCAAAGACATATCCAGTGGGCGGTGAACGAGAAGATTGCATTTGAAATCGCTTATACGGCAAGCATAGCCGGACTTCGCGCGGCCGTGAGCATGAAACAGGTGGGATTGAATGTGGCATCCGACCCGCTGATGAGCGCCGCGTATCTGGGGGTGAAAGGCGGGTTTGTCGTGATTAGCGCCGATGACCCCGGTCCCCATTCATCACAGACCGAGCAGGACAGCCGGCTCATGGCCATGATGGCAAAGATTCCGGTCCTGGATCCGGATTCTCCCCGGCAGGCCAAAGACATGGTGAAAACGGCATTCGAGCTTTCCGAGGCCTTTGAAATTCCCGTGATGCTGCGTCCTACGACCCGGGTGTGCCATGCCAGGCAGGATATCGAACCGGGAGATGTTTTGCCGGGCAAGTGGGACGCCGGCTTTCAGAAGGATCCGGCGAGATGGGCCGCAACGCCCAAGTTCCGCTTTCAATTGCACCGGGAACTGGAGAAAAAACTCGATGCTGTTTCAAGGCATCAAAAGACAGCGCCGGTCCGACTAAATGATGCGGCTAAGTCTTCAAAAGCCTTGGTCGTATCCGGCGTGGCAGCGTCTCATGCCAAAGAAATTCTGAAGGATTTGAACTTGTGGGATATCCTTCCCATGTACCAGGTGCTCCAGCCGTTCCCGCTACACCAGGATTTTATTGTTCATATGATAGACACCTATTCGGATATTCTGGTCATCGAAGAAACCACCGGCATCATCGAGATGCAGCTTGCAGATCGGCATCGCGTTAAGGGAAAGCTCACCGGTTCGGTGCCTGGCGTGGGAGAACTTCTGCCGGAATCCATCCAAAAAATCATCAGCGAATTTGCGGGAATCGACACGCAACCCATCGATGTGCCGGCAGAACCCGGTGTTCGGCCGACCCTTTGCGCGGGCTGTCCCCATCGGGCCGCTTTCTTTGCCATTAAAAAGGCGGCGCCTAAGGGGATATATCCCAGCGATATCGGATGCTATACCCTTGGCTTAAATCTGGGTGCGGTGGATACGGTGCTCTGCATGGGGGCCGCCGTCAGCCAGGCAGCGGGATTTTATCATGCCTATAAACATGAAACAAAACGGCCGGATATTGTCGCAACCATCGGTGACTCGACGTTTTTTCATGCCGGTGTTCCCGCACTCATCGATGCGGTGGTTCAAAACGTGGGGTTTGTCCTTGTGATTCTGGATAACCGCACCACCGCCATGACCGGGAATCAACCCACACCGGCCATGGGAATGGGCGCATGCGGAGAAATACTGAATCCCGTGGATATCGAAGGGCTGGTTAAAGGATGCGGGGTTCGATTTTGTCGTGTTGGAGATCCCTATTATTTAAATGAATTTATTGCATTGTTGAAGGACGCCATCCAATACAGCCGGGAAAACGGACCGGCGGTGGTGATATCCCGGCGTCCCTGCCTCATCGACCGGCTGAAAGAAGTAAAACCGGGATGGGAACCCATGAAAGTCGAAGTCGCCGATACCTGCGACGGCTGCGGATATTGCATCGACCATTTCGAATGCCCGGCCCTGAGTTTGAACCAAAATGAAAAACAGGTCGGTATCGATACCGACCTGTGCAGTGGATGCGGGGTATGTGTCAGTGTCTGTCCCAAAAAATCGATAAAGGAAGTCAAAGATGCCGGATAAAAGTTCCATTAAGCAGCAGATTGTCATCAGCGGCGTGGGGGGCCAGGGCGTTCTTTTTGTTACGCGCCTTTTGGCGGAAGCGGCAATTTTGAAAGGGCTTCGCGTCTTTACTTCGGAAACCCACGGCATGGCCCAGCGGGGAGGAACGGTTTTGTCGCACCTTAAAGCAGGCGCTTTTTCGAGTCCGCTGATACGGGCCGGAAATGCCGATGGACTACTGGCATTAAAAGCAAACAGTATGGCCCAGCATGGGTATTATTTGAAACCGGGCACATGGGCTGTGGTGAACAGCAGCCAAGGCATAACGGCAGACGCCGATGTTTCGGCATATATCGTCGATGCCGAGAGACTGGCGAAGCAGATTCAAAACCCCAAATCGGTCAACCTGATTCTTCTCGGTTTTGCCCTTGCAACCGCATCAGCTAAGACGGAGAATAATCTTTTTTGTCAGATGGAAGATGTCGAAACGGTTTTGGGGCTCCGGATGGCAAAAAACAAAAAAATGCTGGATGATGCCGTAAAAGCCCTTGAAGCAGGATTTAATAGTGTAAAGTGACCTAAAGTGATCTAAAATGCCTAAAGTTAAGGTATTCTGTCATTTAATATTTATTAAAGCCGGAATAGATTTCTAAATTAACCGCTCTGAAAATACACCTCAACTTTAGCTCACTTTAGCTCATTTAAAACTTCAGGCACTTTTTTTTTAATTTATCCGAGTTAGGAGTTTGTTATGCCGTTTATTCCTTATGATCTGGATGAGGAACAGTTGAAAGAGATTCAACTCAAGGGCCTTCAGTGGACGGTCCGACGTGTTTATGATCATTCGTTATTTTATCGAAATAAATTCGACGAAGCCGGCATCCGGCCTGAAGATGTTCGATCTTTGGACGATATGCAGCATCTCCCGTTTGTCGATAAAGATGATCTGCTGCAGGAGTATCCGTTTCCTTTGCGGTCTGTGGCTTACAAGGATATCGTTCGGATCCACGCGTCCTCCGGCACGACGGGAAAGCGCAAGGTGCTTTGCTACACACAAAAAGATATCGATGTTTGGGCTAATCTTTTTGCCCGATGCTACCAAATGGCCGGCCTGACGCGTCATGATCGCGTACAGATCGCCGTCGGATACGGTCTGTGGACGGCAGGCGTTGGATTTCAGGCCGGTTGTGAACGATTCGGCGCCATGGCAATTCCCCTTGGCCCGGCCAATGCCGAGATGCATTGTGAAATGCTGGTGGATATGGAAACCACTGCGTTTTGTTCCACGGCTTCCATGGCCCTTCTCATGGCCGAAGAAATACATAAACGGAATCTATTATCCAAGATAAAGGTTAAAAAGATCATCCTGGGTGCGGAACGCCACAGCGATGCCATGAGAAATCGAATAAAGGAACTGATGGGCGTTGAGCATATTTTTGACATCTACGGATTAACCGAACTTTACGGCCCGGGAACCGGTCTGGATTGCATCCTGCATAACGGCATCCATTACTGGGCCGATCATTTTATTTTTGAAATCCTCGATCCAATCTCGTTAAAGCCGGTTCCTCAGGGTGAGCCGGGCGAACTCGTGGTGACGACCTTGTGCAAAGAAGGCAGCCCCCTTGTCCGCTATCGAACCCATGACGTAACGCGGCTCATGAATCAAGCATGTCCCTGCGGCGCGCCGTTTCCCCTGCATGACCGGATTCTCGGCCGCACGGACGATATGTTTATCTACCGGGCGGTCAATATCTACCCGAGCCAGATCGATCATGTGTTAAGCCACGTCAACGGCATCGGCAGTGAATTCCAGATTCATCTCAAGCAGCGTGAAAGCGGCCGCGACATGATGGCCATCAAGGTGGAACGGGAGGCGGGTGAAAGCCAGGTAAATGATGTGCATCTGGCCGAACAGGTGATAGCGGAGATTCGACATAAAATACTGGTGAGGTGCCAGGTAGAAATTGTGGATTACGGATCCCTGCCGCGCACCGAAAGAAAAAGCAGACGGGTTTTTGACCATAGAAACAATGCCTGAAAGTTTGCAGAAGTTGCCGCACGGGCATTGAAAATACCGGCAATCCATAAAACATCCGGCAAAAGACGGCGGTTATTGTGAGCAGTTCTGATTACATTCTCGAAGTAAAAAATGTTTCGAAAAATTTCAAAGGACTGCGGGCGATCAACGCATTGTCTTTTGCGGTGTCATATGGCCTGATCTTTTCCATTATCGGTCCCAACGGAGCGGGAAAGACAACGGCAATCAACATGATTACCGGCATATATCCGCCGACATCCGGAGACATCTTTTTTGAAGGTTGGAATCTTTCCAAAAAAAAGCCCTATCAGTTGGCGGGTATGGGAATCGGCAGAACATTCCAGAATATTCAGGTCTTCGGACATATGACCGTTCGGGAAAATATCATGGTGGGACTTCATACCAAAAGCCGTTCCGGATTTTTACGATGCTTATTCCACACCCCGATGGTGTGGGAGGAAGAAGGACGCACTCGAAGCAAAACCGATGAGATATTGCAATTTATGGACCTTGAACCCAAAGCCGACCTGCGAGTGGACGAGCTCCCTTACGGGGATCAAAAACGGGTGGAAATTGCCCGGGCACTGGTCATGGAACCCAAACTTCTTCTCCTGGACGAACCGGCGGCGGGCTTGAATCTGCAGGAAACCCAAGAAATGGCCCGGGCGATTATCAAGATCAGGGAAAAGGGGATCGCCGTCATTTTGGTGGAACATGACATGAATTTAATTATGCGTATTTCCGACCAGATTATTGTTTTGAATTACGGCGAAAAAATTGCCGAAGGAGATGCCCAAACAATTCGGCGTCATCCGAGAGTCATAGAAGCCTACCTGGGAAAGGAAGTGTAACCGGCCGTGCTGAATATCGATGGGGTATCTGCCCGTTATGGCGGAGTTCGTGCACTCGACAATGTTACTTTCAAAGCGTACGAGGGAGAGATTCTGGCACTTATCGGCGGAAACGGCGCCGGCAAAACGACCCTTTTAAACCTGATTTCCGGTATTCTGAAGCCGTTCCGGGGGAGCATCGTTTTTAAAGGGCGAGACATTTTATCGTTATCCCCCGAAAAAATCGTGGGTCAGGGCATTATCCAGGTACCGGAAGGGCGGCATGTTTTCGGGCCGTTAACGGTTCAAGAGAATCTTGAATTGGGGGCCTATAGAAGACGGGGCAAAAAGAACAAGAAAAAAATCGCCGTTGATTTCAAGTATATTCTCGAACTCTTTCCCATCCTTGAAAAACGGCTTAAACAACGGGCAGAAACCCTCAGCGGGGGAGAGCAGCAGATGCTGGCCATCGGCAGGGCCCTGATGGGACGGCCGATACTGCTGCTTTTGGATGAACCGACATTGGGGCTGGCGCCCCTTTTGGTGAAAGAAATCATGTCCGTCATTGAAACGCTCAGAAAAGAAGGGACGACCATATTGCTGGTCGAACAAAATGCCAGAGCAGCCCTTAAAATTTCCGACCGGGCGTATGTGATGGAAACCGGTAAGATACAGGTTCAGGGGAAAGCTTCCGAGCTTTTGGAGAACGAAGCCGTTCAGAAAGCTTACCTGGGGTAGCGATATAAATGGCGTATTGGACTAGAAAGGGGGTGGAAACGTAAAATTCGTCATCACCGAACATGGAAATACAAAATGACTGAGGAGGTGAAAATGAAAAAAAGATCTCTGATCATCATTGCTGTGGCGCTGACTATCAGTTTCATGCTGGGATCAACGTTTGGCTATAGTGCAGAACCCATTAAAATCGCAGGGATATTTGCTTTGACCGGCCGTGCGGCGCATATTGGAACCGCACAGAGAGATGCGGTTATGCTTGCCATTGATGAAGTGAACCAGCAGGGTGGCATCAACGGCCGCATGCTGGAAATGGTGATGGAAGATACGGAAAGCAACCCGACCAAGGCGGTTATGGCGCTGAAAAAAGTGTTAGAGTCCGAAGACGTAGTGGCCATTATCGGACCGACCCTCACGGGAACCGCCATGGCCATGAGAGGATTTATTGAAAAAGAAAAGATTCCCGCTTTCATGCATTCAGGGGGGGATGTGATTCTTCTGGCGCCGCTGAATAAAAAAGATCCGAACTCTCGGCCCAAATGGACCTTTAAATCGCCATATAAGGCCGCGGATGCCATGGGTAAAATCTGCCAGTTCATGAGCCGTTATGGCATTAAAACGATCGGGTTTATCTATTCAAACGAAGGGTTCGGCAAAGACGGACTCAGAAACGTAAAGGTCCAGGCGCCCAAATATGGGGTCAAAGTGGTGGCGCAAGAGGCTTTTCAGCCCAAAGATGTGGATATGACAGCTCAACTCACCCGCATCGAGGCAAAAGGCGTCGACGGGATCATCGCCTGGACCGTAGGGCCGGCCATGGGAATCATTGCCAAAAATGTCAAACAATTGGGTATCAAAGCGCCACTGTTTGAATGTCACGGCGCCGGGGATCCCATTTTCTGGAAGGTTGCCGGAGAGGCCGGAGAAGGCGTCATGATGCCGTCCACCAAAATCGTGGTGGGCGATCAGCTTCCCGACAGTGATGTTCAGAAAAAGAAAATCATCGACTATGTGAAAGCCTATCGGAAAAAATTCAACCGTGAGCCCGGAACCATGGTAGCTTACGGGGCTGATGCGGCCTTTATCGTTGTAAATGCCATTAAAAAAGTCGGGCCCGACAGGGCGAAAATTCGGGATGCCATAGAAAATACAAAAGGTTATGTAGGACTTAGCGGCATCTACAATATGAGCTCAAAGGATCATAACGGTCTTTCGATGAAAGACATTGTCATGATAAAGGCAACCAAAGGCGGATGGAAACTGCTCAAATAAACGGTTCTTACAGGTAAACAAT
>Ga0307423_1000910_pt1 | contig 18936 bp, 14 predicted proteins | sample SalMarWE160310MG_FD_202154 | JGI IMG/M metagenome (GOLD analysis project Ga0307423, IMG submission 202154) | Salt marsh sediment microbial communities from the Plum Island Ecosystem LTER, Massachusetts, United States - WE1603-10 | ecosystem: Environmental > Aquatic > Marine > Intertidal zone >...
TGGGGATGGTCGGGGAGGTCATCAAGGTCAATCCGGTGATCATCCGAACTCTGGAGTCCGGGGGTTTTATCCCGGTCATTGCACCGGTCGGCGTGGGAGAGTCCGGTGAAACCTATAATATCAACGCGGACTGGGTTGCCAGCAAAGTGGCTGTGGCCCTGGATGCGAGGAAGCTGATCCTGCTCACCGACGTGGAAGGGGTCCTGGACAAGAATGGAACCCTGATATCCTCGATCATGGCTGACGCCATTCATCAGATGCTTGAAGAAGGGATACTCAAGGGCGGGATGATTCCCAAAATTCGATGCAGCCTGGAAGCCATCGAGCACGGGGTGGAAAGGGTCCACATCATTGACGGCCGAAAGCCTCACGCCGTTCTCCTCGAGCTTTTTACGGATAAAGGGATCGGAACTGAAGTGAAGCTTTAAAATGGTTTCCAAAAGAAAGGAACCAATGACGGACAACGAGCTGATGGAAAGGGCAGATCGGGTTATCGCTACGACATACGGCCGGTTTCCCGTGGTGTTGACCCGGGGGCAGGGGTGTACGCTTTACGATTCCAACGGAAAGGCGTTCACGGATTTCGTGGCGGGCATCGCCGTGTGTAACCTGGGGCATGCCCACCCGGCTATTGCCGAGGCCATAGCAGATCAGGCGCGACAGCTGGTTCACGTTTCGAATCTGTACTACACCGTGCCTCAAGTCGCTCTGGCCGAGTGGTTGGTCGAGCACGCCTTTGCCGACAGGGTCTTTTTCTGCAACAGCGGCGCAGAGGCGAATGAGGCGGCCATCAAACTTGCCCGAAAGTATTTCAAGGATCGGGGGGAGCCCGGGCGATACAGGATTATCACCATGAGGGGATCCTTTCATGGGCGGACCATGGCAACCCTCAGCGCCACCGGCCAGGAGAAGATTCACAAGGGCTTCGAGCCCCTTGTGGACGGGTTTGACATCGTTCCCTTCAACGATCTGGACGCTATTCGCCAGGCTGTCACGGATCAAACGTGCGCTGTGATGCTGGAGCCTATCCAGGGTGAAGGGGGCGTCCAGTGTCCCGGGCCCGGGTTTCTGGAAAAGCTGCGGGCGTTTTGTGACGAGCAGGGATTGCTTCTCATTTTTGATGAAGTACAGACAGGCATGGGCCGGACAGGCAAACTGTTTGCCTATGAACATTTCGGGATGACACCCGACATCATGACCTTGGCCAAAGCCTTGGCCAACGGTTTGCCGATGGGAGCTATGTTGGCCATGGAGGCTGTTGCAGCGTCTTTCACGCCTGGTTCTCACGCGTCGACTTTTGGCGGAACGCCCCTGGTTTCTGCCGCAGCTTTGAGGGTGGTCCAGATCCTTGAAAAAGAGGGTGTCCTGAAACATTGTGAGCATATAGGGCACTATTTCAAGGAACGGCTGCTGGCGTTAAAATCAAAACACGCGGTCATCCGGGAGGTCCGGGGACTGGGGCTCCTCCTTGGGCTTGATCTCGACTGCGAGGGGCCCCCGATCGTGAAGTCATGCATGGCGCGGGGTTTCTTGATCAATTGCACTCAGGAACACATTTTAAGGTTTATCCCCCCGCTCATCGTTCAAAAAGAACAGATCGACGCGCTCATTGCTTGTCTGGACCGCATATTTCAAGAAATGGCGGCCGAATAGACGATGAAAAAAGACCTTCTGACCATTAGGGATCTTGGTGCCGAAGATTGTGGGGCCTTGTTTGCGCGGTCGTTCGAGCTGAAGCAGCGCAGCGCCACAGGTATTGCCGATCGGACGCTTCAGGGAAAAACGTTGGGGCTCATTTTCGACAAACCCTCCACGCGAACCAGGGTCTCTTTTGAAGTGGCCATGGCCCAGCTCGGGGGGACACCACTTTTCCTGAATGCCCAGGATACCCAATTGATTAGAAATGAGCCCGTCGCCGATACGGCGCGGGTCCTTTCGAGATACTTGGATGGCCTGGTTGTGCGGACCTACTCGCAGGATCTCCTCGAGGAGCTCGGAAGAGAGGCTTCCATTCCGATTATTAATGGTCTCACGGACATGTACCATCCCTGTCAGGTCATGAGTGATCTCATGACGATTATAGAAAAGAAGGGAAGGATGGAGGGTCTCAAAATCGTCTGGCTCGGGGACGGGAACAATGTGTGTCACTCTTGGCTGAACGCGGCGGCCGTTCTGCCTCTGCAGCTGGTGGTTTCATGTCCTGAGGGGTATCAACCGGACGAGACCGTATTAGAGGCCGCTCTGGCCGATACCCAGGGCAGCATCGACGTGGTCTCTTCGCCCGAAGATGCGGCCCGTGGGGCCGACGTTGTTTACACCGACGTTTGGGCCAGCATGGGCCAGGAAGGGGAGCAGGCCTTGCGAAAGAAGTTCTTCATGCCTTACCGGGTGACGGAGAAGCTGCTGGGTCTGGCTAAACCCGATGTAATCGTCATGCACTGCCTGCCTGCCCACAGGGAAGACGAGATTACCTCGGACGTTTTGGAAGGCCCTCATTCGGTGGTGTGGGATCAGGCGGAAAACAAGCTTCACATGCACAAAGGGATTCTGGAGAAACTGATCAGCGGTGAATCCCGTGGCGCATAGCGCATGACGCGGGACCTCAGGGGGTATTGTGTCGCAGACTTTCAGTAAGATCGTTTTGGCTTATTCAGGCGGGCTTGACACGTCGGTCATCCTGAAATGGTTGATAGAGACCTATCATTGTGAGGTGATTGCTTTTGTGGCCGATATCGGCCAGGGAGAAGAGCTGGACCATCTTGAAGAAAAAGCGCTCAGCACGGGGGCTACAAAGGTTTTTATAGAAGACCTGAAGGAAGATTTTGTGCGGAACTATGTGTTTCCGGCCTTTCGGGCAAATGCCATATACGAAGGGCACTATTTGCTGGGGACCGCGCTGGCACGCCCCCTGATCGCGAAACGTCAGGCCGAACTGGCGAGGCGGGAAGGGGCTGACGGCGTGAGTCATGGGGCCACAGGAAAGGGAAACGACCAGGTGCGATTTGAACTTACCTACCAGGCCCTGGCCCCCGAGCTCAAGGTTGTGGCCCCCTGGAGAGTGTGGCATCTGACGTCGCGGCAGTCTTTGATTGCATACGCCAAAGATCATGGCATTCCCGTGGGCGTGACCCGGGAGAAGCCTTACAGCATGGATCGAAACATGCTGCATATCAGCTATGAGGGTGGAATCCTCGAAGACCCCTGGCAAAGCCCTCCGGAAGACATGTTTACCCTCTCTGTGTCCCCTTTTGAAGCGCCGGATCAGTCTGAGACGGTTGAGATTTCCTTTGAGAAAGGAAATCCTGTGGCGGTAAACGGTGAAGCGTTGTCTCCTGCCGCACTCCTTGCGAGGCTCAATGAGCTGGGGGGCCGAAACGGGGTAGGACGGGTTGACCTCGTGGAAAACCGATTTGTCGGAATCAAGTCACGAGGCGTTTACGAAACACCCGGCGGCACCATCCTGAGAGCCGCCCATATGGGCGTGGAGTCGCTGACGATGGACCGTGAGGTGATGCACCTTCGCGATTCGCTGATTTCAAGATACGCGGAACTCGTTTATTATGGATTCTGGTTCGCACCGGAAATGAGACTCTTGCAGACCATGATGGATGAAGCCCAGGAGACGGTGTCAGGGGTGGTGCGACTGGAGCTTTACAAAGGAAACTGCCGTGTTCTTGGCCGGAAATCGGAGTGGTCTCTCTACAGACAAGATTTTGCCACGTTTGAAGAAGACCAGGTTTATCGTCAGCACGATGCGGAAGGTTTTATCAGGCTCAACGGGCTCAGGTTGAGAATACAGGCGTTGATGAATCAGAGACTACGCCCATAGAACGTGGTATGACGAACGCCCCGTTAAACTGAAAATCCTAATACCGAAGCACTAAATCCGAAACAATGACCGAATGACAAAAAATTCAAATGACACAAACAAATGCTCTCACCAAGTTTTCAGCATGGCTTTATTTGATCAATGAAAACCTGGTCCTTTGGGCCAGGTTCAAAACACGGGCTCTGCCGGTACCATGTTCACTGGAGTGTTGGAATCATGGAATATTGGAATAATGGGTTTAGCGGACCGGTGTCATTTTAATACGTGAACTCGTCAAGCTGGGAAAGACAAGATATGTCTCTGCGTCTTTTCCCAGTATTCCATTCTTCCATCATTCCGGTATTCCTTTTGACCAGGCTACACCCCTCCAGGGTGAACTCAAAGCCGGGTCCTCTGGGCCCGGATGCTTTACTTGTTTTGAACATTGGTACATTAGGATTTGGATCATTGTTTCGAGTTTAGATATTCGAATTTCGAATTTATTGTCTTTGATAAACGCGGGTAACGGCAAAGCCTTTTCAAGTCTCACGGCCAACGGCTGAGGCTTACTTTAGAAACTAACGAGGTGTTCTGTGTCGGAAAAGCCATGGGATGGTCGGTTTGCCTCAAAGACAGACCGAACGGTGGAATCTTTTACTGCTTCTATCGCCTTTGACAAGCGTCTCTATCGTTATGATATCGAGGGTAGCATCGCTCATTGCCGAATGCTGGCAAAGCAATCGATCATTACCGAAGAGGAGGCTTCACAAATCATAGAGGGTCTTGGGAGAATTGCAAGAAATATCGAGCGTGGTCAGCTTGAGCTGGATGAGTCTTTGGAAGACATTCATATGAACATCGAAGCGCAGCTGACCGTGGAAGCGGGAAAGGTTGCTCAAAAACTCCACACCGCGCGGAGCCGAAACGACCAGGTGGTTCTTGACGTTCGAATGTATCTTCGGGATGAAGTGAATAATGTCCTCAGAGGACTGACGAAACTGCGACAAAGCCTGGTCGAAGGGGCAAGAAAGCATATCGACGTTATCATGCCCGGATACACGCACTTGCAGCGAGCTCAACCGGTGCTCTTTTCCCATCACCTCATGGCATATTACGAAATGTTTGGAAGGGACGGGAACCGCTTTGAGGAGGCTCTCGCACGGATTAATGTCATGCCCCTGGGCAGTGCCGCACTGGCAGGGACAACCTATCCCATTGACATGGCGTATACGGCGGAGCTCCTTAATTTTCCCAAGGTTTCCGCCAACAGTCTGGACGCCGTGAGCAGTCGGGATTTTGTCATGGAGTTCTTGAGTGCGGCCTGTATCTGCATGGTTCATATGAGCCGCCTTTCGGAGGAGTTGATCCTTTGGTCTTCTGCTGAGTTCGGATTCGTTGAAATACCCGATGCCTTTGCCACCGGGAGCAGTATTATGCCCCAGAAAAAGAATCCGGACGTGCCCGAGTTGGTACGCGGTAAGACGGGACGAGTCATTGGCAACCTGGTGTCACTGCTCACGTTGATGAAAGGCCTTCCGTTGAGTTACAACCGGGACCTGCAAGAGGACAAGGAACCCCTGTTCGATACGGTCGAAACACTCAAAGGATGTATCACCGTATACGAAAAGCTTCTGCCGCACTTGCAGGTCAATCGGGCGGCCATGGAAATGGCTGCTTCAAAAGGATTCTTAAATGCGACGGACATGGCAGACTACCTGGTGAGTAAAGGTATGGCCTTTAGAGATGCCCATCGTTGCGTGGGCGAAATCGTGAAGCACGCTCTGGAAAACGACAAGGAGCTGCAAGACCTTTCATTGAGTAAACTGAAGGGTTTTTCCAAGCTGTTTGAAAAAGATGTTTTTGACCTTCTCACGTTGGAACAAATGATCAACAGACGGGTGTCCGAGGGTGGTACAGCCAGAGAGAACGTGATGAAGGCAATTAATCAGGCCCAGGAGACGCTCAAGCTTAAAGTGGGAGACCATGAATCTCAGAAGCTGGATAAGGAGACGCGCGGGTAGGCTTCCTCTTCTTGTTGTCGCGGGGCTTCTTCTGCTGTGTGCACCCTGCGGCATAAAGAGTGCTCCGGTAGCGAATAAAGTGCCTGTGCCTCCCCCCGTCACGGACCTGAAAGCAGAAAGAACAGACAGGAATCTGCAATTGAGCTGGTCTCTGCCGAAACAAGATGATGCCGTATTCAGCGGACTGGAAGAATTCAAGATTTACAAATATCAATCTCGTCGCTCGACAGACTGGTGCCCGGATTGTCCCATTCCCTTCAGACGTTTTCTAACCGTCGGCTTCCTCGACCCATGGCCGGCGCGCAGAGAAGGAGATCGCATCGTTTTTAACGATACGATCGAGACTGATTATCGCTACGCTTACAAGGTGGTGGTCTATCATCGGAGCGGTGCGGTAAGCAAAGATTCAAATATCGCCTTTTGGCCCGAACAGGACTAGAAGTCATTTCAAAACCTCATTTCAGGGTATTTTGGAGCTTTTGTTTATGGGGACTTGGTGAACTCACAAAGAGACATGATTCGTCATGCCGGACCCGATCCGGCATCCAGAACTCTTTGAAATCACTGGATTCCGGCTTTCGCCGGAATGACGATTCAAAGCGCTCTGAATGTTTCGAAAGGCTATAGCTGACTACTTCACACAAGTCACAAATCTGTGGTAAAGGAGGTTTTGAAATGGCTTGTAGTAAATAACGAACGGCAAACAACCTACAACTTGACCGGACAAAGAGTCATCGTGCATCATTTTCACTTCCCTGATAACCACATGTATTGTGAAAAGGTTCCTATCTCGAAGATTGCCGAAGACGTGGGAACCCCTTTTTACTTGTATAGCCATGCGACCCTTCGGCACCACTTCCTCACCTTTCAAAAGGCCTTCGAGTCCGTGCCGCATATGATCTGCTTTTCCGCCAAGTCAAATTCCAACCTGGCCGTGCTGAGACTCTTTGCCAGCCTCGGGGGAGGGTTGGACATCGTGTCCGGGGGCGAGTTGTTTCGCGGGCTCAGAGCCGGCATGCCTCCGGAGAGGATTGTTTATTCAGGCGTAGGAAAACGGGAAGACGAGATTGCCTATGCCCTTGAATCCGGTATTTTGATGTTTAACGTGGAATCCTTACCAGAACTCGAACTGATCGATCGCTGCGGTGCCCGTGTGGGCCGGAAGGCTCCGGTCGCCCTTCGGGTTAATCCGGATGTGGATCCGAAGACCCATCCCTACATCTCAACAGGCCTGAAAGAAAACAAATTCGGTCTGGACATGAAGTCCGCTGCAAAGGCATACCGGTCGGCGGCCGACCTGGCCCATGTGGAAGTCATCGGCGTCAGCTGCCATATCGGTTCTCAGGTCACGGAAGTCGGGCCGTTTGTAGATGCCCTTGGCCGGATCAAGGATTTGATTGCGACGTTGGAAAGCTTCGGGATCTCGATTTCATACCTCGATTTGGGAGGTGGTTTGGGAATTACGTACGATCAAGAATCTCCCCCTCATCCGAATGAATATGGCCGGGCCATCTTGGAAAGGTTGGGAGAATCCCCTTTTACACTGATTTTGGAGCCGGGCCGGGTCATCGTGGGTAACGCGGGGGTCCTCGTGACCCGTGTGCTTTATACCAAGTCTGGCGAGGCGAAGGATTTTGTGATTGTGGATGCGGCCATGAATGATCTTGTGCGGCCGTCGCTGTACAAAGCCTACCACGCCGTCGTACCGGTCGCGAAAGATCAAAAGGAAGTGATCCGGGTCGATTTGGTCGGACCGATTTGTGAGAGTGGAGATTTCCTGGCAAAGGATAGAGATATGCCCCGTGTTGAAATCGGGGACCTGTTAGCGGTCATGAGCGCGGGAGCCTACGGTTTCACAATGTCGTCCAACTACAATTCCAGACGAAGGGTTCCGGAGGTCATGGTCAGGGAGGATCAGTTCTTCGTGGTGAGAACACGAGAATCATACGAGGACCTGATTCGAGGCGAGGCCATACCGCCGTTCTTGAAAGAATGACTCGGGTTATATGAAGGAAGAGAGCATGCTGACCTTTTACAAGATGAGCGGAAGCGGCAACGACTTCATCCTTGTGGACAATCGGACCGGTGTCGTTGACGAGAAGGGGCTGGGTGAGTTCGTAGCCTCAATTTGCCGCAGGAAACTCTCGGTCGGCGCCGACGGTGTCATCTTGATTGAATCCTCTGACCGGGCGGATTTCAAATGGCGCTTTTTTAATGCGGACGGCGGAGAGGCTGAAATGTGCGGAAATGGAGGCCGATGCGCTGCCAGGCTTGCCTATCTGAAAGGAATCGCCGGCGCCCACCTAAAGTTTGAAACCATGGCGGGCATTATCAGGGCGGAGGTCAGTGGGGGCCGGGTGAGGTTGGAGATGCCTGAACCGACCAAGCCGGAACTCGATTATTCCGTCGAGGTGGACGGCGAGACTCTGACGGCAAGCAGTATCACCGTCGGTGTCCCCCATGCCGTGATCTGGGTGACAGACGTGGAAGCCGCCGCCGTTTTCCAAGTTGGCCGGCAGATGAGATATCACCGACGGTATGCGCCTGCCGGGACCAATGTCAACTTTGTGCAGCGATTCGATGACGGCAGCTTTGCCATCCGGACCTACGAGCGTGGCGTGGAAGACGAGACTCTGGCCTGCGGCACGGGATCAGTGGCTACGGCTCTGATTGCCGCGGCCAAGGGGATGGCGACTTCGCCCACCTTGCTTCATACGCGGGGGGGAGAAACACTCAGAATCCACTTCGAGCGGTCCGGAGAGCATTTTGAGCACGTGTATCTGGATGGCGAGGCAAGGGTCATCTACGAGGGCAGGCTGTGGAAAGAGGCTGTGTAGCGAGCGTGAGGGGTTTGGAGCATTTGGTGGCAAGAGGACTCGCTTCACTTCGGCCTACAATGCCTTTGAGCAGCTTTGCGGGTGGGGCTGCAGGAAATGGCCGTAGGCCTGCGTGCAGCGAATCCCCATGCCACCCCCTCGGTGCAATGGCTTCTGCAGGAGTATTGGGTGGGTTGTCGGAACTTATTTATGCTTCGAATTGATGAACTGATAGGCTTAAGCGTGGTTAGCGGAGGGAAGGGAATTGATCTTTGAAAAAGCCGAAAGATTGAAGCGTCTGCCGCCTTATCTTTTTAAGGAGATCGATCGACAGAAGGAAGCGGTTCGGGCCAAGGGGGTTGATATCATCGATCTGGGCGTGGGGGATCCGGACATTCCGACGCCACGCCATATCATTGATGCCCTAAGAAAGGCCGCTGAAGACCCGGCAAATCACCGGTATCCTTCATATTCCGGCATGCATGATTTTAACGCGGCTGTGGCCGGATGGTACAAACGCCGCTTTAACGTGGACCTCGACCCGGGCAACGAGGTGGTCACCTTGATTGGTTCGAAGGAGGGCATTGCCCACATTCCCCTCGCATTCATTGACCCCGGGGACGTGGCTCTGGTGGCGAGTCCGGGTTATCCGGTCTACAATATTGGCACTCAGTTTGCAGGAGGAAAATCGTATTTCATGGATCTGCTCAAAGGGAACGACTTCTTGCCGGACCTGAAAGCGATTCCGCCGGACGTCGCCAAAAAGGCCAAGATAATGTTTATCAACTATCCCAACAACCCAACGGCGGCCGTGGCCACTCGAGAATTTTTTGAGTCCGTGGTGGCATTTGCTGCGGAACATGGTATCATCGTATGTCACGATGCCGCCTATTCGGAAATGAGCTTTGATGATTACAGGCCGATGAGTTTTCTGGAGGTCGAGGGAGCGATGTCTGTTGGGATCGAGTTTCACTCCCTTTCGAAGACCTACAACATGACCGGCTGGCGGATCGGGTTTGCCGTTGGGCATGAACAGGTGATCGGGGCTCTGGGTCAGGTGAAGAGCAACATAGATTCCGGGGCGTTTCAGGCGGTGCAGATCGCGGGCATCACTGCCCTGGAAGGAGACCAGTCCTGTGTGGAGGAGATGAGGCGAACCTATGCGCAGCGCAGAGACATACTGGTCAGCGGTCTTCAGTCCGTCGGGCTGTCCGTGGAGAAACCACGGGCGACGTTCTACCTGTGGATTGAGGTGCCGCCGGGTTACACGTCTGCACAATTCGCGAGTCTCTTGTTGACGAAAGCAGGAATTGTGTCGACGCCCGGCAACGGATTCGGGGAGGCCGGTGAAGGATATGTCCGGATGGCCCTGACGGTGAACCAGGAACGAATCCGTGAAGCCGTGGAACGGATCAAGGGGATTGACTTATAAACATACGACTTATGTTGGGGTTGGATCGAATGTCGGCAAAAAGGCCCATAACTGCCTTCAAGGCATCAAAGCTATCGACCGAATTGAGGGCTGTGCGCTTGAGATCCAATCGCCCCTGTATGAGACCGAACCGCTCTATCTGGAAGATCAGGGCTGGTTTGTGAACAGTGTGGTCAAGATTCGGACCGATCTCGGACCGGAAGAGCTGTTTGAAAAATTGAAGGAGATCGAGCGGGCCGCGGGTCGCCCGGGCGATGGGGTCAGGTTCGGTCCCCGTGTGTTGGATCTGGATATCCTGTTTTTTGATGATCGCATCTTGCGCGGGGGATTGGTAGAGATTCCCCATCCGAGGCTCCATGAGAGGCGTTTCGTTCTCAGGCCTTTATGCGACGTGGCACCTGAATTGGTGCATCCGGTCTTCGGTAAGTCGGTCCGATCGCTTTTGCGTGAGCTGCAGGATGGAGGCAAAAGGGTGACTCGCTTCGAATGAGACTGTTGATTCTGATCCTGTTGGCTTACTTTGGGTACCGGCTGTTGAAGAAAGTGGCAGGTTCGGGCCAGCCAGGTGAGAATCTCAACGAGGTGGACGACCTATCGCCGGTTGATGATGTGATGGTGAAAGACCCGTTTTGCGAAGTGTACTTGCCCAGGGAAAAGGGGGTCAAAGATGTCATCGAAGGGAAAACATACTATTTTTGCAGTCTAGCGTGCAGGGACAAGTTCCTGGAAGCCATGAAACATTCCAAGTCGTAATACCTGCTGTTGAGCGACCCTTTGATATGGTGCAGCATCTTTCTCATAATTTTGATTGCATAGAAACCAAAAGAGCTGCTATCCGGTGGCTGGTCACTCTCACGTCATCCTGGGCAGTGGGTCTAATCTTGCTGACCGCCATGCCGGCGCGGGGGGACATCTACCGTTACGTTGATCGTGACGGCGTGGTCCACTTCACGAATACGCCCATGACACCCGGCTATGAGATCTATCTCCGTGAAAGAAGGGTGGCACCGGTGCAAACAGCCTCTTACAGAGTTCAACCGGCGTCTTATAGCGCTCAGACGCCATCTTACAGAGTCTGCGAGACGCCCGGCAACTATGACGGGTATATTGCGGAAGCGGCCCGGACACATGGGGTATCCTTTTCCCTGATCAAGGCGGTCATCAGAGCGGAATCGGCTTTTGATCCCGATGCTGTTTCCACGAAGGGGGCATGCGGGCTGATGCAGATCATGCCGGCGACAGCGAGGGAGTTGGGCGTAGCCGATCCCTTCGATCCGAGGGAGAACATTCTCGGTGGGGCACGTTATCTCAGGGAACTGCTAAACCAGTTCGGGGGCAGCATCCCTCTCGCTGTAGCAGCCTACAACGCGGGTCCGGGTACGGTTCAATCCGTTAATGGTGTGCCGCCCTACGACGAAACCCAAAGTTATGTGCGGAGGGTTTTGAGGTACCTGAGAGAATACTAGATTTGATGAACTCGCAAAAAGTCGGAAAATCGACTTTTCCGTCATACCGGCCCCGCATCACGGGCGGGATAAACTGCAGCCGGTATCCAGTAAAATCAAGAAATTAAAATCCCTCTGGACCCCGGTTTTCACCGGGGTGACGACTTTTTACGAAGCCGTCACGTTTGACGGATCAACAGGAAGAGCATACGGTGAAGTGTGCGCCGTAAGGCGGTGTGGGCGAACCATGATGAAGGTTTTAGAACGGTTGTCTCCAACATTATCCAGTTTTCCCAATCAGTTAACCCTGTATAGGATTGCAAGCATTCCGGTCCTTGTGGCACTTCTCCTGTCTTCAAACAAGCTGTGTGGCTTTCTGGCGGCCCTTGTCTTTTCAGCAGCATCCGTGACAGACCTTTTAGATGGGTTGTTCGCCCGGCGTCGGGGGCTGGAGTCAACCCTGGGCAAATTCCTGGACCCTTTGGCGGATAAGCTTCTTATTTCAGCTGCGCTCATCATGCTCGTTTCCCATGCGCGGATTCCCGCATGGATCGCTTTCATCATCATTGGGCGGGAGATAGCCATCACGGGGTTTCGTGCGATCCTCTCGGAAAAGGGTGTGATCATGGGAGCCGAAGAAATGGGAAAGCTCAAGACCGGCTTTCAAATCGCAGCCGTGATTCCGCTGTTGATTCATTACCGATATTTCAATGTCGATTTCCACAGCATCGGGATGGTTTTTCTCTGGATAGCCTTGGGCATGACCGTATGGTCCGGGGCACAATACTTAACGAAGTTCTGGAGTGTGATCAAAGAGTGAACGAGGCGTGCACAAATGTGCACGGATTCAAGGCCAAGGATCCTTGAATCGGATTTACGGATGAGCACTATCCTAATTTTCTGTTGACAAAAAAGGGACGTACCATTATCTATATTGCCCATTCTTGATGGAGTCGTAGAAAGTCCAAGTTAGGCGGCAAAATGAAAAGCTCCAAATTCAAGGCGCACAAGTTGGACTTTTTGCGAAGCCGTCATTCTTGAGCGGGAATAACTCAGTGGTAGAGTGCAACCTTGCCAAGGTTGAAGTCGCGGGTTCAAATCCCGTTTCCCGCTCCAGCCCCGGTTCAGCGGGCGGCATAGCCAAGTGGTAAGGCAGCGGTCTGCAAAACCGTTACACACCGGTTCGAATCCGGTTGCCGCCTCCAGATAGTTGCGAGGAGCTGGTCAATTTGACTGGCTCCTTTTTCATTTCTACCGCCCTTTGGACGCCGCCTGATATCGCCGCGTTTTAGATTCAGCAACCTCTGTATAACGGAACGTTATTCTGAGAATCTATAATGGTATTTTTTCCTTCTATGGGGCCTGTGGTTTCCGATCACAAAATAGGGTCATCTACCACTTGCCTTTGACACGGCAATCACTTAAAATATCACGCAAAAAAAGGCTTGGCATCCTATAGCCGGGCATATTCAGTCCGTCTCATTTTCCAGAAACCCTATGTTGAGGGCATCGTAAAAAGTCGTCACCCCGGTGAAAACCGGGGTCCAGAATGATTGTAACTGATGGATTTTACCGGATTCCGGCTGCAGTTTATCCTGCACTTGATGCAGGGCCGGAATGACGAAAAAGGGCGTTTTCCGACTTTTTACGAAGCCGTCAATGTTCGGGCTTGGTTGAGGGAGGCACTTAGCGCAAACCCCCGGCGGGACGGCTGGGGAAGCGCCTTTTCGTAAGTGTAATGTAAATGGCCACAGAGGTCCTTGACACTCGAGGTCTCAGATGCCCCGAGCCTGTCCTAAAAATAGCACTCAAAGCACCAGACATGAAACGCGGTGATATTTTAGAGGTATGGGGAGATTGTCCCACCCTCGAAAGAGATGTGCGAAGGTGGTGTGAACGATTGGGGAAGGTGTTTCTTTCCGTCAGGGAAGAAGGACACGATAAGAAGATCATTCAAGTACGGTTTTAGACAAACTCGCGCACCCCGGGAAGGCCTATGTTATTGATGACCCTGCCGTGTTGGATCGTCAATTGTCCCAAAAGGTCATCGGCCACTGCGCGGGTTTAAGAATATGCCTCCGATGGCAAGCTGACTTGCACACAGTACCCGTGCCTGTCGGCGATCGGAGGCTTTTCTTTTTTCATCCGATCAAACCACAATGAAGAAAGGCAAATGCGCTATATATGGTGCTTATTTTGTCTTGACATACGATATGTTGAATGTCATGATGCCCCAAGAAATGCGACCCGGTTTTAGAGACAGGTTAAGCATTTGATATCATAAGTTTAACAATGAATTTTGCGAGGTTTTCCGGCCTCCGCAGGGGCGGGCCGCGCAACCATATTCTGTTTTTACCCGGCTGTGGGGCGTGAGCGCCACAGCCGTCCGCTATCGTTGTATCGGCAAGGAAAACGGGTGGTGAATTGCGCCTTGTTAGGGGGCGAAAGGCATGCTAAAGGGGGCGCAATTCTCGATCAGGTGTGTCTTTGAGATTCTTTTTGGGTGATTGAGGTTTCAACATGAAGAAACGTCACAAGCGGCGGGTCATTGCGGTTTTTGGCTTTTTTGTTGGCCAGTGGATTTTTGGGTCGTGGATGTCATTGGCGATCGCTGGACCCATGACAGGCGAGCAGCAGCTTCAGCTGGCTGAAGATTTGTCTGCCAGGGCCATAAAGAGAGCCACAGAAGCCAAAGAGGTGTGTGATCCAAAATTGATCAGGGAATCCTTGGAACTGGCGCAGGAGGCGGTCTACCTGACTTCGAGCGTAGCCGAGCAGGCAGAGATAGCCAAAGATGTTGCACTGGTTCAGAGCGCCCATGAAAAGGGATCCATGATCGCTCAAGCTTTGAAAGCCATCGGGCACGCATGTCGAACGTGTTGCGTGAGAAAAAAGACAGTGGAAGGAAGAACAGCCTACTGTTGTGATTGTGAGCTGGTTAAAGAGGCCCTCAAATTAGCCAGGGCTGTAATCACGTTGAGTGCAGGAGGGCTGACGGAGGCTGCGAACAGCAACAACCTGGAGCTGGGACGGGTGGCATATGCCACGGCCAACGCCATTGGCGAGGCGGTTACCGATTTCAGCGGGGCCTGTGCCTGTTGCTCCCCGGGGAAGGAAGATGACGAGGGCGCGGGCTGCTGTTGTGATTGTCAGCTGCCTTTGGAAACAGTGACGCTGGCCAAAGACATTGCTTTTGTGATCTTAGAGGAAACCTCAGTGGCCCAGAAGACAAAGGACATGGATCTGAGCCGACAGGCCTACCGGGCGGCTCTGGGGGTCGGGGAGGCTCTGTGGCATGTGACCGAGAGCTGGATGTCCTGGATATATTGCACCGAGAGTCGATTAGGGTCGAGAGCCCGGTTGTGCTTTTGCGATTGCGGGCTGGTGGAGGAGACCATGGCCTTGGGGGAGAACGTGGAATCCCTTGTTTCAAAAGCAGTCAATTTGGCTGAGCAGGAAAAGGACCCTGATCTGGTCCAAGAGGCATACAACATGGCCAACGCATTTGACAAAGGCATGACGGGGGTTGGCCAGGTCGCCACATATTGTATCCGCACCAGCATGGACCTGGCTTACGTCACCTGTTGCAGAACGGGTTTGGAAACCACGGACAAGATGACCGAGCGGAACAGGGAGATTATCGACAAACTCATTACCCTTGGTGCCACGCCGGAAGGGCCTGTCGAAAAAATAGAGGCTGAAGCGCCGCCGCCCCCGATTCTGGACGAAATACCCATTCGAGATCATGAACAGCCGCCCTATAGTCGTGTGGAGTGAGATTGTCGATTTGCTGGGCTGCGTATTTCCGTTGAAGAGTCTGATCTTAACCCTGATTATCGGTGCGTATTGTTGATGAACTCGCAAAAAGTCGGAAAATCGACTTTTCCGTCATACCGGCCCCGCATCACGGGCGGGATAAACTGCAGCCGGTATCCAGTATTTTCAATATGTTATAGACTCCGGTTTTCACCGGAGTGACGAACGCTGGACTTTTTGCGAGTTCATCATTGTTGGATGTTCATTAGGAACTTGGGACACTATTCGATGCTGTGGCGACGAAGCGCGGGGTTGCTTGTCCTTGTTCTGGTTGCGTTAGGGTGCCCTGTGAGGGCCTTTTCAGCAGACAGATTCATGATAAAACCAAAGGTTTCCGGGGAATGCCGGGTGGACAGCAATTACTATAAAACAGAGTCGGACGAGAGGGAGGTTTACACATACATCCTGAGACCGGGTGTTGAACTGGGTTACATGAGTGCAAAGAGTCTCGTGGCACTGGACTACACGGCGGATTTTTATTTTTACGACGAGACGGGCGATAGCGACGAAAATGTTTCGGACGAGAATCCCGATGGCTTTCTAGGACATACCCTGTCTTTCAAATCCAGAACCAGACCCCTTGATCGGCTCACGGTAGGGCTGGACGATTCATTTTACGAGACCCGTGATCCGTCCCAGACCGATGTTGTGAGCGATAGAGTGACCCGCGAAACATACTGGATCAACCGATTCTCGCCGTATGTTTTTTACGATTTCGCGCCAAGATTCGGTGCGGGTGCAAGGTACAGGCGAACGGACCTGAATTACAGGACCGGCGACGAGGAGGATAGCGTCGAACATCGGGGGATATTCGATTTAATTTACCATTTCTCACGGACTGGCTCTCTCGATTTGGAATATCAGCACTGGAAGATGATTTATGACACGACATCCGATTATGAATCAGATCAGATCAATCTCATATTGAGAAAACAGTTCAATCGTTTATCCTTTGAGGCCGGCGGCGGCTATCACGAGCGACGCTTTCAGGATGCGTCCTACGACAATATCGAGACGTTCACTTATCACGGAGGCGTTACGTGGGAGCAGGGAAGGAGCCAGGCATCGCTCTTTACCGAGCGGAATTTTAACAACTATCACCAATCTGGCGACTATTATGTAGCAACGCGTTACACCCTTTCCCTGAGCCATGTTTTTCTGGAAAAGCTCCCGGCTTCCATTCGCGGCATCTATCAAAACAGTAATTATGACAACGTTGTATCGGACGAGATCAACAACGGCCGCGAAGACAACGGCTACCTCATCGCCGGGAGCCTGGGCTACATCTTTACGAATTGGCTGTCGGTAACCGGAGAAGTCGGCTACGAAGAGCGAGATTCAAATATCGACGGGTATGATTATGAGAATGAATACGTTTTGTTCAGACTTGATTTAGCGTATGACATTGGCAGTAGAAACCATTGAGATTCAAAACAGGCGCCAAGGGGCATGCCGTTGCGCTATGCGCTGCGAGTTTTGAACTATGAGCCGCTTGCTCGCACATTTCGCACTGGTTTTGTCGATACTTCTTCTGACGGCCCCCTTCTTGACCCCGCAGGCTGTGTTTGCTCAGGGCAAAGCCTATCGTGTCGGTCCCACGGACGTATTAACACTCACTATTTACGCGGGCGGTGAAAAGCAGGCCGAGGTTGACATGACCGTTTCCGCGCAGGGCGGGATCAGCGTGCCGTTCATCGGGGTTACCAGGGCTGCCGGCCTGACCCCGAGCGAACTGGAAGCGAGAATCACGGGCCCGCTGGCAGAGGACTATTTTGTTGATCCCAGGGTGAGTATCCGCGTCAAGGAGTACCACAGTCTTCATTACTATATTTCCGGGGCTGTGAAGGGGCCGGGTTTGTACGAGACCACAACCGAAGTGAGCCTCCTGGAGTTGATTGCAAAGGCTGGTGGTTTGCAGCCGGAGTGCGGGGATCTTGCCTATATCATGACCATGCCCACAGAGGAGGGCAACGGAAATCGCATGCCGGCAAAAGTGGACCTGAAGAGCCTCCTGGAACAAGGAGACATGAGTGCCAACGTCATGCTCGAGTCGGGAGATGTGGTGTATATTCCCCTTCAGAGGTCCCTCGATTTGGCCGAATCCAAGGTGTACGTCGAAGGGGAAGTGAAGAATCCCGGCATGTATGAGCACCACCCGGGGCTAACGGCCATGAATGCCTGTATTATGGCCGGTGGTTTTGCAGAGTTCGCCGCGCCAAATCGAACGCGGATTATTCGTAAGCAAGGAGATGAGCTGGAGATTATCAAAATAAACCTGAACCAGGTGAAGGACGGAAAGATTCCGGACGTTGAACTGCAGCCGGGCGACCGCATCCACGTGCCGGAAACGTGGCTTTGAGGCACAACCCAACAACTATGAATTCTAATCCAGAAAACACGTTTCCAAATAACCTCAGGCACCAGACCGAGCAGCAGCCCACCCACCTGATCGATTACTATCATGTTCTCCTGAGGCATAGGTGGACTGTGGTTGTCTGTGTCCTCATCATGGCGAGCCTTTCCATATGGCATAATGCCCGACTCATTCCCATCTATCGCGCTACGTCCACGTTGATTATTGATAAAGAGAGCATGAAATCGCCACTGACCGGCGAGAGCATGGATTATGAGAGCTATTTGTCCGAATCGATGACATTTAACACCCACTTCAAACTTATCAAGTCCCGCCCCGTCCTAGAACGGGTGATCAGAGATCTGAAAATTGACCAGATGAACGACAAGCAAAAGGAAGAGAGACTGGCGGATGCCAATCCTTTTAAGCAGCACCTTTCTCGGCTTAAAAAGAATATCCTGCTATTGTTGGGGCGGAAGGCAGAATCTGCCGAGTCGGTTGACGAGGCGACCGGGTTGGTGCAGTCCCTGGGAAGCATGGTCAACATAGAACCGATTGAAGACACCCGGCTGGTCAATATTAATGTCTCTAACGCCGACCCGGTGATGGCCAGAGATATTGCCAATGCCGTGGCCAAGGCTTATATCGATTTCAACATAGACAACCGGTTGAAATTTTCCCAAAACACACTCAGCTGGCTCACCGATCATCTATACGGCATGAATAAGAAGCTCGAAGATGCTGAAGAGGATCTGCTGCAGTTCAAGCAGAAGATGAAGCTTCTGTCTCCCGAAGAAAGTCAAAAAATAATCGCCCAGAAAACCACCGAGTTTAACGAAGCCTATATCCAGGCCAGAAACAAGCGACTCGAACTGGAGGCCAAACTGAAACAACTGGCAGGCATCTCTGTTTCGGACGGAGACTTTTCCCACGTCCGATCACTTGTTACCAACCCCCTCATCAGCAGCCTCTACAGTCAATTGGTGAGTGCAGAGGTAGAGCGTTCACGCCTCGGAAAGGTTTATAAAGCCAAGCATCCCAAGATGATCGAGGTGACGACCCAGATCGATAATACAAGGAGCAAGATACAGGAGGAGATAGGAAAAGAGATCGATAATCTCAAAGCCGAAAACGAAGTGCTCCTGGCCAGAGAGAAAGTCTTACAGAAAACCATGGCTGATTTTCAAAAGGAGGCCGTGGAAACCAGCGGCAAGGAGCTCAACTACACCATCCTGAAGCGCAACG
>Ga0307423_1000912_pt1 | contig 18904 bp, 22 predicted proteins | sample SalMarWE160310MG_FD_202154 | JGI IMG/M metagenome (GOLD analysis project Ga0307423, IMG submission 202154) | Salt marsh sediment microbial communities from the Plum Island Ecosystem LTER, Massachusetts, United States - WE1603-10 | ecosystem: Environmental > Aquatic > Marine > Intertidal zone >...
GTGGGTGATCGCCGCCATGATGATCGGCTGCAGGAGCAGCAGCGCCAGGAAGACGGGAAGCAGGCCCACCAACACCGCGAGGGGATCGCTGGTACCCACCCCCCGGTTGAGGAAGTCGGCCACCAGACGGATCGGAACCACGACGATGGCCTGAAGGCCCACCAACAGGACGAAGTGGTTGCGGAGGATGCGAAACCCCATGTCGAGGATCTCGCCGAACGACATCGCGCGAATCTCGTAGTCCACACTCACCCCCCCCCGCAGCTGGATAGATCGGCTGCGGGCCGCTCTTTCTCTCCGTTGCCGTCAATCTCCGGCGGGAACCAGGCGAATCGCGACGGCGCCGTCCCGGTTCCAGATCAGACCGGTCAGCCAATCCGCCCAGCCGTACTTCCGGGCCATGGCGCTGTTGACCTCCGCGGTCCGAGGCGGGGTCGGAACCGCCCGATAGCGCCTCCACCTCCCCTCCCGCATCACCTCGACGACGGGCCGCGCGACCAGGCGCCGATACCAGCGGCTCCCGGCGCTCGAGGCGCGCAGCCATTCCATTCGATCCAGATCCTGGATCCAGAGGCGCGTCTCGTGAGTGCTGCCATCGACAGCGGCCGTCCGCAGCACCACGATCTCCCCGCCGTAGTACCTCGCCACCAAGACGCTCGCGACGAACAGCAGCAGGAGCCCGAGAATCATGATCAGCAGATTCTTCATGCGAAATCCTCTCCCGTATCTCCTTACTGCCCGAGAACCCGCACGCTCGTCAAGGGCTTCCCTGCGGCGGCGGGTCCGGATCGGCGCCGCCGCTCGAGTAGTCGCGGTCCGCCCCCGGCTTGGAGCTGTCCTGGATCTCCAGTGAAGCCAGGATCGCCTCGAACCAGGGGCGATAGGCAGCCCGGCTCTCGATCGGGCACTCGGCGATCGAGATCAGCACCCGGCCATCGCCGCTCTCGATGAAGCTGAACTCCTCCGCGAGACCGTACTTCCGGCGCACCAGCGTGAATCTCCTGGCGCGGTGCCCGGCGATCGACGCATCGCGGACCGAGGTGATGACGGCGACGCCGAAGTGGGCCGCGGCGTTGCGCTCGAGATAGGTTTCGATGGTGTCGTAGTGGCGCACGATGAGCTGAAAGGAGGCGTCGTAGTCCCACGAGACACCGTTCACCGCGGCCACGCCGAAGGGGGTCGCGATCCGGAGCCAGCCCATCGGCATCTGGATCTCGAAGCCGCGGACCGCATCGACGTGGGGTGCCAGCGCGAGCCGTGGCGGACCCTCCGGAAGCGCGGGACGATCGTCCACGCGCAGCTTCGCCTGGTCCAGCGAGGTGTAGACGGTGCCGTTGGGGAGCGCGTAGAGGGACAGGAACGAGTTCACGTCCTCGGCTCCCAGGCCGTCGGGCCCCAGCTGGTCCCGGGCCACCTCGTACATCAGGTCGGCGGGAATCGGGCTATGGCCGCGCATGCCGATGGCGTGGCCGATCTCGTGCAGCGCAACCTTCTCGACCTGGTCCGGAAGCAGCAGCCCGTGCTGATCGACCACGTAGATCTTCAGCTCCCTCGCGTTATAGCGCACCTCGAGTCGGCCGCTGCTCGGGTCTCCGCCGAGAACCCGGCAGGCGTGACCGAGCGATGCCCTCCCCAGCACCTGGACAGAGGGCTCCGGCGAGGGGGCCTCTTCGCCGACGATGCGCAGAACCAGTGTGGCCTGCGCCTCGCCGTCGACCCGCTCGAAGCCAACCGTTCCTTCCAGATCGCGCCCCCAGATGGCGAGCGCCCGCTCCACGGCCGCCACGTAGTCGGCGGGAGTCTTCGACCAGAACTCGTAGGCGATGTCTTCGTCGATCTCCGGGGCCACGATGGCCACGCGGAGCGGGAACTCGCTCTCCGGCCAGCGGCAGAAGACCAGCAGCTCCTCGGCGGGGGGAGCTTCGAAGCCCAGCCAAGACGCGAAGCGCCTGGCGAGCGCAGCGGCGCCAGCCGGCTCGGACGGGGAGACCCGGTACGCCATGAAGGGGAGGTAGTTGGGCTCGAGGATGTCGGGGAAGCGGTCCCGGAAGAGCCAGTAGTCGAAGCGGTTGTGATGGTAGGGTGCAGGCGCCTCGCCTTCCTCGATGCATCCGGCCAACGCGATGGAAGCGAGGAGCAGGGTGGCCCAAGCGATCCGTTTCGCGAAACCCCTCAAATGCCTCTGCGCCCCTTGTGGCGGGCCGCTCGCTGGACTTCGCGGTCCTGCTCCCGACGGCGGATCGCCTCGCGCTTGTCGTAGCGCCGCTTTCCCCGGGCCACCGCCAGGTCGACCTTGGCCCGGCCCCCCTTCCAGTAGAGGGCGAGTGGAATCAGGGTGAGGCCCTTCTCCGCCACTTTCGACCGCAGCCGGTGGATCTCCTGGCGGTGCAGCAGCAGCTTGCGCTCCCGGATCGGATCCAGATTCTCCCGACCGGCCTGCTGGTAGGGACTGATGTGGAGATTCCGGAGGAATACCTCTCCCCCACGCAGGATCGCGTAGGCATCCGAGAGGTTGGCGCGCCCCTCGCGGAGCGATTTCACCTCGGGGCCGCGCAGCGAGATCCCCGCCTCCATCGAATCGAGAATCTCGTACTCGTGTCGCGCGCGCCGGTTCGAGGCGATGGGCTTCCGTTCTTCCCTTCCCCCCATTCCCGCGAGGTTAGCAGGCGAGGAAAGGTCGAGCGCTCAGTTGCGGCGGCGGTTCGCCTCGTCGACGAAGACCCGGGTGCCCTCCCAGCCGCGCGCTTCCTCCTGGGTCATCTGGACGAAGCTGGAGATGATCACGATGTCCAACGGCTTGATCAGGTGCGCCGCCGCCCCGTTGATGCAGATCTCCCCGGAGCCCGCCTCGCCGCGGATCGCGTAGGTGGTGAGGCGATTCCCGTTGGTGCAGTCCCACACGTCCACCTGCTCGTAGGGGATGATGTCCGCCGCATCCATCAGATCGGAGTCGATGGTGATGCTCCCCTCGTAGTCGATGTTCGCCTCGGTGACGGTGGCGCGGTGGATCTTGGATTTCAGCATGTTGCGGAGCATGTCCATTCCTCCTGCTAGTTCCTGTTCCTGTCAGGACATTGGGACTTTGGCTGCGGAAGCAGCACGCGGTTGTCGATCAGCCGGACGTTCCGTCCGTCGCGGCCCTCTCCCCGGGGAAACCGGACTGCGAGGGCCAGGAGAGTGGAAGCGGCGAGGGTCTCGGGCGCCGGCTCCAGTGAATCGGGATCGCGGAGCTCCGCGTAGTCGAGGTCGGCCTGCGGCGCCTTCTCGATCTCCCCGCGTACCAGCTGGAGCAGGGAGTCGCGGCTCCGCTCACCGGCGGCGACCGCGCGCTCCGCCGCCTCCAGTGCGCGCACCAGGCAGAGCGCCTGGGGACGGGTCGTGGCGTCGAGATAGGCGTTGCGGCTGGAGAGAGCCAGCCCATCGGCCTCGCGCACCGTCGGGACTCCGACGATCTCCACGTCGAATCCGAGGTCCAGCACCAGTCTGCGGATCAGCGCCAGCTGCTGGAAATCCTTCTCCCCGAAGACGGCGAAATGCGGCTTGGCAGCGGTCAGGAGCTTGGTCACCACCGTCGCCACGCCGCGGAAGTGAACCGGCCGCGAGCGACCGCAGAGCGGCTTCGCCAGCTCCGTCACGGTGACCCAGCTCTGGTAGCCGGGCGGGTAGACCGCGGCCTCGTCGGGTGCGAAGAGCAGGTCGACGCCCTGTTCGCGACACTCCTTCGCGTCGCGCTCGAAGCTGCGCGGATAGGCGCCGAGGTCCTCGCCGGGTCCGAACTGGCTGGGGTTCACGAAGATCGAGACGCAGACGACATCCGCCCGCCGGCGCGCCTCCGCCACCAGCGCCAGGTGCCCGGCGTGGAGCGCCCCCATGGTCGGCACCAGGGCGATGCGGCGGCCGGCGGCGCGCTCGGCGTCGGCGAGCGCCTGCAGCTCGGGAATCTCACGAACGATCCGCATGGGTCGCAGCAACTACCGGTAACAGTGTGCTTCGTCGGGGAACTTCCGGTTCGCCACCTCCTCGGCGAAGCGCCGCGCCGCCTGGGAGGCAAGGGACCCGAGATTCGCGTACTGCTTGACGAAGCTGGGTGTCCAGTCGTTGAGCCCGAGCAGATCGTGCATCACCAGCACCTGTCCGTCGCAGTCGGGGCCGGCGCCGATGCCAATGGTCGGGATCGAGAGCAGGCCGGTGATCTCCCCGGCCAGATCGGCCGGGACTCCCTCGAGCACGATAGAGTAGGCACCCGCCTCCTCCACGGCGCGGGCGTCCTGGATGACCCGCTGCCGCGAGGCATCGCCGCGCCCCTGGACGCGGTAGCCGCCCATGCGGTGGATCGCCTGAGGGGTCAAACCGACGTGGCCCATCACCGGGATCTCGGCGGCGACGATCCGCTCGATGGTGGCGCCCATGGTCCGGCCGCCCTCGAGCTTCACCGAGTGGACGCCGCCCTCCTTCACCAGGCGGATCGCCGACCGCACGGCGTCCTCGGGTGAGACCTGGTAGGACCCGAAGGGCATGTCGCCGACCACCAGGGCTCGGGAGGCGCCGCGCACCACCATCCGCGAGTGGTAGACGACCTCATCGAGTGTCACCGGGAGCGTGGTCTGGTTTCCCTGGACCACGTTGCCCATCGAATCTCCCACCAGGAGCACGTCGATGCCGGCCTGGTCGAAGATGCGCGAGAAGGCGAAATCGTAGGCGGTGAGCATCGAGAAGGGCTCGCCGCGGCGTTTGCAGCGGGCCAGCGAACGGGCGGTGACGCGGTGTTCGCGTTTCGACGAAGCGGTGACGGTCGACATCCGGGAGCCTCCCGCTCCCGTGCGCCCCGTCTCCCGGAAACGACGACCGCGCCTGCCGGATCCATCCGGAGGCGCGGCCGATCGCGAGAGCACCCCGTCACCCGTCGGGCGGGGCCGGGAACGCCACTCGATCCGCCTTTTCCGCCCCCGTCTCGCTCCGCCGGGGCGGATGCGAGCGTCGCTCGGGCAGTACTGGGCGATCGTCCTGTTTTCCGGGCTCCTGACGCCCGGGAGAGCTTGGATTCGATGAGGATCGCACCCTGCGATACCTCTCGTAGCGAGAAAGGCTATCGGTTGGACGCGGTGTGTCAACGGCAGCCGCGCTCGCCCCTCAGGCCGGATCTCCCCTGGGGGAAGCGAGGCGTTCGCGGACGGCCGGCGGCAGATAACGCCCTTCCAAGGCTCCCGGAGCGTGGGTGCGCACCGCGGTCGCCGCGGCCTCGATGCGGTCCTCGAGCGGCTCGCCCGAGGCCAGCAGAAGCCAGGGAGCGCCCCGGATCCGGCAGATTCCGCTGTGAGGAGTCAGGTCGAGCTCCGCCGCAGAGCGGGGAATCACCCGCACCTGGATGCCAGCTTCCCGGGCCAGCTCGACCAGGTAATCGAGAAGCGCTTGCCCCTCCACGCCCCGACTACCGCCACCGAGGGGCGCGCAAGGAAGCCGGGAGGGAGCGGCGCGGCGCTCCACCCATCGCCTAGCCCGCCCCCGGCTGCACCAGCGCCCGGGCGATTGCCAGCCACTGTTCCGGGGAGAGGCTCTGAGCGCGAGCGCGCCGATCGATCCCGTGGCCCGCGAGCGTCTCCGCGATCCTCTCCTGAGGGAGGGGACTTCCCGCCGCGGCTGTTCGAAGGGAGTTCACGATCGTCTTCCTTCGATGGGCAAACGCAGCCCGCACCACGCCCTCGACCGTCCGAAGCTCTCCTGCCGCGAGTAAAACCTCACCTCGCGGCGTGAGGTGCAAGAAGGTCGATGTCACACGCGGCACAGGGTAGAAGCATCGCGGGTGAAGATCGAGTCCAATCTTCACCGTGGCCACCAGCTGGTGAAGCACGGTGAGAGAGCCGTATTCCCGAGCTCCCGTCGTCGCCAGGAGCCTTGCCGCCACCTCCTTCTGCACCATGACGGACCAGCTCGCCAGCCGCTCCCTCCAGTCGAGCAGTCGCCGGAGGAGAGGAGAAGCGACCGCGTAGGGGAGATTGCCCACGACCCGTACGGGTCCGGGTGCTTCGCCGGTCAGCTGATCGAGATCGAGGTCGAGCGCATCGCCGTGGATCAGCTCCACGTTGGCGGGCAGAAGGGCCTCGCAGCGAAGCGCACGCACGATCCCCGCGTCGACCTCGACGGTGATCACCCGCCCGGCACGGGCCGCCAGCGCCCGGGTCAGGGTGCCGAGACCGGTACCGATCTCGATGACCCGATCTCCCGGCTGGACGGCGGCGATCCGCACGAGCTTCTCGGCGACGCGCTCGTCGTGGAGAAAGTTCTGACCGAGATCGCGCCGGGCCGCCAGGCCGTGGGCCTGGAGGAAGGCGCGCACCTCGCCGGCCTTCAATCCTCCCCACCGCCGGCCCAGCGGCCTTCGGAGAGCGGCACACGGGAGAAGCAGGTCAGCTGCAGGTCATCGCGCAGCCCGCGGCGGAGAAGGTGCGCTCCCGCCGCCGCGATCATCACCGCGTTGTCGGTGCAGAACTCGGGAGGCGGAAAGAAGGCCCGGAACCCATCCCTCCCTGCCGCGGCCGCCGTTTGACGGCGCAGAAGCCGGTTGGCCGCCACGCCCCCCACCACCGCCAGTCGACCGATCCCCTCCTCCCGGAGCGCTCGCCGAGCTCGCGAGATCAGCACGTCGGTGGCGGCCGCCTCGAAGGAGGCAGCGATGTCTGCGACGGCGGCTTCGTCGAGGGGGCGTCGGCTCTCCACCTCCAGCGCCACGGCAGTCTTGAGCCCGCTGTAGGAGAAGTCGAAGCCGGGCTCCTCCTGCATCGGCCTGGGGAAGTCCACGGCCCTGGGGTCCCCCCGCTCGGCCGTCGCCGAGAGAGCCGCCCCCCCCGGATAGGGGAGTCCGAGCAGCTTCGCGACCTTGTCGAAGGCCTCACCCACGGCATCGTCCCGGGTCTCCCCGAGGAGCGCTGGCGCGGCGCCCTCCTCGATCCGGTAGAGGGCGGTGTGCCCCCCCGAGACCACGAGTCCGATGTAGGGAGGCCGAAGCTCCTCCGCGCAGAGCTCGGCGGCGGCGAGGTGGCCCGCCAGGTGATGCACCCCCACCACGGGGATTCCCAGCCGATAGGAGAGGGCCTTGCCGAAGGAGAGCCCCACCAGGAGTGATCCCAGCAGACCCGGCCCCACCGTGACGGCGACCCCGGAGAGCTCCCGGTCGGACACGCCGCTCTGGCGCAGGGCACCGGCGACCACCTGGGAGACCGTGCGCACGTGGTCGCGAGACGCGAGCTCCGGGACCACGCCGCCGTAGGGCTGATGAACGTCGACCTGCTCGCGGACCACGCTCGCGAGGATCTCGGTTCCCCGGCGGACGATCGCCGCCGCCATCTCGTCGCAGGAGCTCTCGATACCGAGAACGATCTCGGGCACTGCGCGACGGCTCAGCCGAGGTTCCGTTCGATCTTTTCCTGCTCGCCCTTGCAGTCGATGCAGAGCTGCGCGACCGGGCGCGCCTCGAGCCGCTTCAGGCCGATCTCCTCGCCGCAGTTCTGGCACTGGCCGTAGACTCCTTGCTCGATCTTCGCGAGCGCCTCCTCGATCTTCGCGAGGAGACCGCGCTCGCGTTCGCGAAGGCGGCCCATGAATGCAAGATTCACCTCGGAGGAGGCCGTGTCGATCTCGTCCGGGAAGTCATCCGGATCGAGATGGATGTCGCCGGTGATGGCCTTCTTGGCGTTCCCCAACAGCTGGTCACGCTGCGCGTTGAGAAGCCTTCGATACTTTTCCAGATCCCGCTTTCTCAAGATCTTCCCTTGTCCGAAATTTGACCGGAAACTCCGACCCGAAAACTCCGACCTGAGACCGCCCGTGGCCGGCCCCGTCAGCCCGGCCCGATCAGCTCGAGCTGTCCCTTGGCCTCCTCCGCCCGTTCCGAGTTGGGATATTCGTTGATCACCCGCTCGAACGCCTTGCGCGCGGCCTTCTCATAACGCGGTCCCAGCCGGAGAAGCGCTTCGCCCTGGCGGTACAGCGCCTCGGGCGCCTTTCCACTGGTGGGATAGCGACCGGCCACGTCGTCAAAGCGCAGTATCGCGGTCTGGTAGTCCCCCTGCTTGAAATAGCAGTCCGCCATCCAGTAGGCGGCGTCGTCTGCGTAGTCCGAGGACGGATAAGTTTGCAGGAACTCCCTGAAGCGGTCAATACACGCGCCGTAATCATCGGCCCGCCAGGTGTTGTAGGCCTCCCGGTAGGCGCCGAGCTCCGCCGACACACTCGGCGGGGCGGCCTGGCCTTCCCCCGGGGCCGGATACGGGCCGGCGTCGCCCGCGGAGTTCTCGAGGGCAGCGGGCGTTCCGGAACTGGCTGCATCGAGGCGGGCGGCCTTGGCCTCTTCCATTGCGACCCGGCTCTGATGCTCACTCACTTCGAGGCGCCCCTCCAGCTGTGCGATCGCGTCGCGCAGCTGATCGATCTCGGCGGCGAGATCCGCGACCCGGGCTCCGGCGCCCGCTCCTTCTCCGGAGCGCCGCATCTTGTTGACCTCGTACTCGAGCTTCCGGAACTCGGCGACGGTGACGCAGCCCGCCAGCCAGGGGAGCAACAACAACGCGGCTCCCACTGTCACGCTTCTGGTTCGCAACATGTTCACTCCCCCCGCTATCGCCGGAACGGTCCCCATGCCGGATTCGTGTTGTCGCCGTCACCCTGGGTGATGCGGCGCAGATTCTCGCCGTTCAGGTCGATCTCATAAATGTCGGCGTGCCCGCGCCGCGTGGACGAGAACGCGATCTTTCGGCTGTCCGGAGCCCAGGTCGGGTGCTCGTCGCTGCGCGGATGGGTCACCAGTGGAAAGTTCTCTCTTCCCTCGGGATCGATCAGCCAGATGTCGAACTGGCTGCCCACCCGGCTCTCGTAGGCGATCCAGCTGCCGTCGGGCGACCAGTCTGGCGCCGTGTTGTAGGAGCCGTTGAAGGTGAGTCGCCGCAGGTTGCTCCCGTCCCGGTCCATCACGTAGACCTGGGGCGACCCGGCCTGGTCGGAGACGAAGGCGATGCGGTTCCCATCCGGCGACCAGGTCGGTGAGATGTCGATGGTCCGGTTGTGGGTGAGCCGGCGCAGATCCCGACCGTTGGTTCGCACGGTGAGGATCTCGGTGGCTCCGTCGAGGCTCATCACCAGGGCCAGGTGATCTCCGGAGGGTGAGAACACACCTCGGTAGAGAGCCGCTCCGGAGTCGAGATTGCGGAGGATGCGGCCGGGAGATTTCCGGTCGCGCGTCAGCATGAAGAGATGTGGCCGGTTCCGGTAACGATAGGAGGTGTAGACGATCTCCTGGCCGTTCGGGGACCAGGAGGGGAAGGAGTTGATCGAGCCGTTGTTCGTCGCGGAGCGAAGATCGGAGCCGTCCGCGTTCATCACATGGACTTCCTTGCTGCCGGACTGGTTGGAGATGAACGCGATCTCCGTATCCGACACCCCGGGCTGGCCGGTGAACAGGCCTACGATGTCGTCGGCAATGGCGCTTCCGATCCGACCCGCGTCGCGTCGCTCCCCGGTGTAGCGCTTGCGCACCATGCGGAGACAGCCGCGGGAGACGTCGAGCACGCGGAACTCGATCCGCACATCACCGCTGTTCACCTGGACCTCACCCTGGACCAGGGCATCGGTGCCGATCTGGCGCCAGTTGGTGCAGACCACCGGCGGGCCGCTATCGAGGGGAGCACTGCGCGCCGGGCCGAGAAAGGCCTTGGGGTCGATGACGGTGAAGAGACCCGAGTAGGTGAGACCCGCGCGGATCCGCTGGCCGATCTCCCCCGCCAGCTCGTCCGCGCCGAGCTGCGAGGTTGGCAGGAACTCCTGGATGGCAGCGCGGTAGGTCTTCGCGCTGGGATCCGTGATCACGATGGGCGGAGGATCCGCCGCTCGCGCTGCCGCGGACGCCAGGCAGATCGCCAGGAGAAGGGCGCCGGCGAGACAGCGGCGCATCACAACACGTCTTCCGGTCGGAATACGAACAGCCACTCGTCAGCCTCCGGGGGCGGGGGTAGGGGACTCGCCTTCTTGATGGCGCGCTCGACGCTCTCGTCGTACCAGGGGTTGCCGGATCGGCGCACCACGCGGGTCCCCAGCACGTCCCCGCTGGCGCTCAGCCGAACCCGGATCTCCGTCGAGAGCGGCTGGGTGCGAAAGCCCGGCGCCAGCACCCACGCGCGGGTCACGTGAACCTTGGCGCTGCGCATCCAGGCCATCACCTGGGGAGAAACGGGGGTCCCCCGTCCAGCGCCCGGGAACCCACTGCCCGCACCGGCCACCCGGGCGGGTTCCTCGACCTCGCCCGCCTCTTCCCGGAGCTTGGCCAGAAGATCGTCGTACTCCACCTGCGGCTCGGCAGCCGGCTCGGGCTTCGCCACCGGCTTGGGCTTCGGCTCGGGCTTCGCCACCGGCTTGGGCTTCGGCTTGGGCGGCGCACTGGGCTGTGTGGGCAGCACCGTCTTCTTGGGCCTGGGCGGCGTGGGCTTGGCTTTCGGCCTGGCGGGCGCCGGCTTCGCCGCCGGGGCGGCCGCCACCAGGTCCACCCGTACCACGGCGGGAAGAGCCGTCCCTCCCGGTCGTGGCGAGAAGGTGAAGACGAAGAGCAGAGCCAGGTGGGCGGCGCCCGAGAATACGAGCAGGCGGCGGAACTCCCGCCGTCGCGCATCCTCGATACTGCTCACGAAGCCCATCACGCTTGATTCTTAGACTCCAGCCCTTCATTCGGGTTCGGTCACGATCCCCAGGGTCTTGGCGCCGGCGGCGCGAGCCGCGGCCATGGCCTTCACGACGACGCCGTAGGGGGCCGCCTTGTCGGCGCGCAGGAAGATCTCCTTCTGATCGAGTCCCTCGAAGATCGCCTTGAGCTTTGGTTCCAGCTCGTCCAGGGCGATCTCCTGATTGGCGAGGTGGTAGCTGCCGTCCTTCTTCACGGTGAGGATCAGCGGCTCGTCGCGCATCCGCAGCGGCTGCGTCGTCGTCTCGGGAAGGTCGACGTCGAGGCCCTGCTGGAGCAGGGGCGCCGTCACCATGAAGATGATCAGCAGGACCAACATCACGTCCACCAGGGGCGTCACGTTGATCTCCGACATCGCGCGGTGTTCGCGACCCGCGCGGAGCCCGGCCATCGCTAGCCCCCCGTCGCCTTGGCGGGAGTCTCCGCGGAGGTGCCGTGACGCCGCAGGTCACCCTCGAGCTCGGCCGAGTAGAGAGTGATCGCTTCGTTGAGCTCGCGAAGTCTGGCGACGAAGACATTGTAGAAGACCGTGGCCGGAATCGCGGCGAAGAGCCCGACGGCGGTGGCGATCAGGGCCTCGGCGATGCCGGGGGCCACCACCGCCAGGCTGGCGCTCCCGGCCACCCCGATCCCGGTGAAGGCGTTGATGATCCCCACCACGGTGCCGAAGAGGCCGACGAAGGGAGCGGCACTTCCCACCGTCGCGAGAAAGGAGAGCCGGCTCTCCAGGCGAAGCGTCTCCTGGGAGGAGGCCCAGGCGATGTGGCGGGAGAGCGTGTAGCACTCGCCATCGTCGAGGGGATCGCCCACCCGGCGTCCGCTGTACTTCAGCATCCGGTTCATCTCGGAGTAGGCGGCCAGAAAGATCGCCGGGAGTGGACCGCGATTGAGCTCCCGCGCCGCGTCGTAGGCCGCATCGAGGGAGCCGTCGTGATACACGTCGAGGAATGCCTCGCTATCCTGCTCGGCACTGGCGAGCTCTCGCCATTTGAAGACGATGGCGGCCCAGGAGATGATGGAGGAAGCGGCGAGGAGGGCAATGACGAGCTTTACGACCCACGAGGCCTGCCAGATCAGGTCGAAGGGGTCCAGGCTCGCGAGACGTCCCCCCACGACCGTCCCAGCGATGATGAGCACCATGGCTCTCTCGAAAGTTTGCTTCGCACGAGTCTAGGAGAGGGCATGGCGCAGTTCAAGCAACGCTCCGCCTTTCCACTCAGCCACCCCGAGGAGTCGTGATGCAGGTCACCGTGGATTCCCGCACCCCGGCCAGGAGAACCGCCGATCTCCTGGCCCTGCCCCTGACGCAGCTGGATCCGTCCCACTGGCGGCTCCCGCCGCGGATGGCGGGGGTGGATCGCGCCGCGGGAGGAGCGATCCTCTCGCTCCTGGCCACCGGAGATTTCCGGGGCAAGCGGGGCGAGACCCTGGTCCTCTACCCCCAGAACGGCATCGGCGCCAAGCGAGTCGCCTTGGTGGGCCTCGGCGAGGAGAATCGGGTCGACACCGAGACATTGCGGGAGGCGGCGGGGATCGCGGTTCGCGCCGCCGCCGAGCGCCAGGGGAAGACAGTCGCCATCGTGGGCCCCGCCTTGCGTCGGGTCCGCGTTGCAGCGGTGGCGCAGGCGATGGCCGAGGGTGCGATTCTCTCCGGCTACCGATTCGACCAATACCGGTCGCAACGCGAGGGTGCACCGAGCGAGATCCGGTCCGTCGCCATCCTCCTGGAGAGGGGGACGGACTTGCGGGCTGCCCGCGCGGCAGCATCCGTCGGGGTGTGCGTCGCCGAGTCCCAGAATCTGGCGCGGGACCTCTCCAACGAGCCGCCCAACAGCCTGCCGCCGGCCGGAATCGCTCGCGCGGCCCAGAAGCTGGCCAGGGAGGTCGGCCTCCGGGCCCGCGTGCTCGGACCGGTCGAGATCCGCAAGCGAAAGCTCGGGGCGATGCTGGCGGTGGGCGGCGGCAGCGTCCATTCGCCGCGCCTCATCGTGCTCGAGCACAACGCGCCGACGAAGGCGCGGGGCGGCAAGCGCCCGCGCCACCGCCCCCCCACCATCTGCCTGGTGGGAAAGGGAGTGACCTTCGACTCCGGCGGCCTCTCTCTCAAGTCTGCCACCAACATGGCGAGGATGAAGCACGACATGTCCGGCGGCGCCACCGTGATCGCCGCCCTGCGAGCGGCTGCGCTGCTCAAGGTTCCGCTCCACGTGGTCGGCATCGTCGGAGCGGTGGAGAACATGCCCAGCGGCACCGCCTACCGTCCCGACGACATCGTGACGTCCGCCTCGGGCAAGACCATCGAGATCAAGAACACCGACGCGGAAGGACGGCTGGTGCTCGCCGACTGCCTTCACCTGGCCCGCTCCGAGTTCGAGCCAGAGGCGCTGATCGATGTGGCGACGTTGACCGGGGCCTGCACGATCGCCCTGGGGCCCTGGGCTGCCGCAGTGCTGGGCAACAACGAGCGTCTCTCCGATCTGATCGTCAAGGCGGGTGAGAGGACAGGGGAGCGCTTCTGGCCGCTTCCACTCTGGGAGGTGCACCGCGAACACATGCGCAGTCAGCTGGCGGACGTAAAGCAGACCGCTGGAAGAGAAGCCGGCACCATCACTGCCGCAGCCTTCCTCTCTCATTTCGTGGGTGAGACGCCCTGGGCCCATCTGGACATCGCCTCCACCGCCGACACCGACCGCTCGGGCCCGCTGCAGCCCAGCGGCGCCACGGGCTTCGGAGTGCGGACACTGTGCGAGGTTCTTCGCAACTGGGGCAGGGTAAAGGTCGATTGACCTCCGTGGAAGAAGGGCGCCCGATGAAGCTGCCGGTGATGCTGCTCGCGGTCGGTCTCCTCGCGCTCGTCATCCCGGTGACTGCTGGAGCCGGCGGTAACGCCAGGGAGGGCAAGAAGACCTACGACCTGCTCTGCACGGTCTGCCACGGTGCCACCGGCGGGGGAGATGGGCCGGTCAGCTCGGCGATCGATCCACCGCCCCGGAACTTCAACCTGGCTGAGTTCAAGTTCGACGCCGACAAGGACGGGGTCGCCGGCACCGACAAGGATCTCTTCATCGTGATCACGAAGGGCGGCGCGGCCTTCGGCGGGAACCCGGTCATGGTGCCCTGGCTGACGCTCTCCGATGCGGAAGTCACCAACCTGATCGCCTACATCCGCACGCTCGAGACCACCCGAACCAGCAGCAACTAGCCCCCGGCTCCGCGCCCTCTGCCTCTGCTACCCTGGCCATCGTGACCGCTCGCGACTCCCGCAACGCCGACTCCGAGCGGGAGCGCCAACTCCCCGCGCCCCGACCCGAGCACGGCCTCGAGCCCGTCGACGCCCTGACTCTCTACATGTCGGAGCTGCGCAACTACGCTCCGATCTCGCGGGAGGAAGAGCACCTGCTGGCGACGCGCTGGGCCGAGCAGGGGGATCGGGAGGCCGGCCGCCAGCTGGTGGTCGCCAATCTCCGCCTGGTGGTGAAGATCGCCATGGAATACCGGCGGGCCTGGACCAACGTCCTCGACTTGATCCAGGAGGGAAATCTGGGGCTGCTCCAGGCGGTCCAGCGCTTCGACCCCACCCGGGGCACGAAGCTCTCCTCCTACGCGGCCTACTGGATTCGGGCCTACATCCTCAAGTACCTGATCGACAACATCCGCCTGGTCCGCATCGGGACCAGCCGGGCCCAGCGCAAGCTCTTCTTCCGACTGAACAAGGAGAAGCGGGAACTCGAGAGCCAGGGCTACGAGGTGGGACCGAAGCTCCTCGCCGAACGCCTCGACGTGAGCGAAGCGGACGTCATCGACATGGAGCAGCGCCTTTCGGAGAGCGAGCTCTCCATGGATGCACCTGTACAGGAGGAGCGCGACAGCGCGAGCTTCGGCGATTTCATCCCGTCCGGGGAAGAATCGGTCGAAAAGCACGTCGCCAGTAGCGAGCTGCACCGCCTCTTCATGGGCCACGTACACGAGTTCGCCCAGCGGCTCGACGATCGCGAGCGGCAGATCGTGGAGCGGCGCATCCTCGCCGATGAGCCCGATACCCTCCAGGCGCTCGGTGAGGAGTTCGGCATCTCGCGCGAGCGGGTGCGTCAGCTCGAGGCAAGACTGGTCGAGAAGCTCCGCAGCTACCTGAAGGACGCCGTCGTCGACTTCGAGTACTACGCGTCGCCGGAAGAATGATGGTCCTGGGCCGTAGAGGGGATCGCGGATGACACGGCGCCGGGTGGTGGTGCACGGACGGGTTCAGGGCGTCTTCTTCCGGGGCTCCACCGTGGAGCGGGCGCGAGAGGTCGGGGTGAACGGATGGGTGCGGAACCGGCCGGATGGGACGGTGGAGGCGGTCTTCGAGGGAAGCGCAGAGCAGGTGGCGGAGATGCTCCGCTACTGCCGTCAAGGCCCCCCGTGGGCCCGCGTCGAGCGGATCGAGGAGTTCGAGGAGCCGTCCGAGGGTCTGGGGGGCTTCGGGGTCCGATGAGGAAGGCCGCTCGGGTCAGCTTGGGTCCAACGCTGGTCCTGCTGCTGGCGGCCGCCTGCACGGGCGAGCGGGAGTCTCCAGCCCCGGCCTACCCGACCGCAGAGGTCACGATCGGAATCCACCGAGTCCAGGTCGAAGTCGCGGACACGCCGGACCGCAAGAGCCAGGGGCTCTCCGGGCGTTACCGGCTTGCCGAGGGCCGGGGCATGGTCTTTCCCTATGCCCGGGCGGAGCGCCAGGGATTCTGGATGTACGACATGCACTTCGATATCGACATCATCTGGATCCGCGGCGACCGGATCGTCGATCTGAGGTCCCGGGCGCCCCACGATCCTCCCGGCGAGCTGCCCGTCTATCGACCCGGGGAGCCCGCCGACCTGGTCCTCGAGGTCCCCGCGGGAACAGCAGAGAGGCTGGGCTGGAAGATCGGCGACCGGGTGACCGTGGATCCACCCATTCGTCCCCGGGCATCCGCCGGGTAAAGCCAGGCGGGATCCATGCCGACGGATCAGTCATGGGCCAGGAGAATCGATGCATGCTCTTCGCCCCCCCGAGCCCCCCGCTGCGCCTCGACCCCGAACGGGAGGTGGTGATCGGCCGCAGCCGCGCCTGCGAGCTGACGCTGCAGGCGGGGCAGGCCTCTCGCCGTCACGCGGCGGTGCGCTTCGACGATGACCACTTCCGGGTGCGGGACCTGGGCAGCACCAACGGCACCTTCGTGAACGGAGAATCGCTGGCAAGCGAGCGCGTCCTTCAGCCCGGTGACCGCATCGAGATCGGCGAGACGGTCGTGACCTTCTGCCAGGTCGACGAGGCCATGGAAGATGCCATGCACGACCCGGGCGAGGGCGAGACCATCCTGATGGTTCGGCCGCGCCTGGGGACGCAGGAGGCGCTGCGCGGAAACTTCGAGCAGATTCCCTCCTTTGCCGTCCTCCAGATCCTGGAGATGGGAAGCCAGACCGGCCTCCTGTCCGTCGAGAGCGCCGACGGCTCCAGCTCGATATGGCTCGAGAAGGGACGCCTGATCCACGCCGAGACCAGCAAGTCGGAGGGTTTCGACGCGGCGGCCGAGATCCTGCAGAACACCTCGGGCCGCTTCCTCTTCGAGCCCGGCAGGGAGGTCGCGAACCGCACCATCGACGCCTCGGTCACCGAGGTGATCCTCGAGGCCACCCGGCTGATGGACGAGGCCGCCAGCCGCAACGGCTGCTGAGCGTTCGGGGGCAGCCTGCATCTCACCGGGCCGCGGTGCGAGCTGGTCAGCAACGCGGGCTAAACTCGCTTGCCGTGCGTCCCCACCTGATCGGAATCGACGACGGTCCCTTCGAGAAGAATGCCGACCCGGTGACGCCGATCGTCGGCGTGGTGATGGAGGGCTCGGACCTGGTCGAGGGCGTGGCGATGACGAGCTTCCCCGTCGACGGAGCGGGGGTCACCGATTTCCTGGCGCGGTGGATTCGGGACCTTCGCTTCCGACCCGGACTCCAGGGGATCGTCCTCGGAGGCATCACCATCGCCGGCCTTGCCGTGGTGGATATCGAGCGCCTGTCAGAGGCGCTGGAGCTCCCCGTGATGGTGGTGAATCGAAAGGATCCCCGCCAACATCGGCTGGCGGGGGCCCTGGAGTCCGCCGGCCTGGCGGACCGGCTGGAGGTGGTCGATCGAACGCCCCCCTCCCTTCCGGTCAGCAACGGCCTCTACCTCGCCTGTGCCGGCACTTCAGCGGAGGAGGCGGCTCGGCTGATCGACGCGAGTCGGCGCAAGGGGGAGATGCCGGAGCCCCTCCGGCTGGCCCACCTGATCGCCTCCGCGGTGGTCCGGGGCGAGTCGAGGGGGCGGGTGTAGCCCGCTCACAGGCCCGGGGGAAACTCAGATAGGATCTCGGCGCGCAGGGCGGCGTCGATGCCGTCGGTATCCATCCCGACCGCCTCCTTCAGGGCCTCGTCGTCGCTCCAGCCCTCCCCCAGCCGGCCCAGCAGGCGGGCGCGGCCGTCGCGGTCGGTGTGAGCCTCCACCCAGGCGGCCGCCACCGTGGAGACGAGGTAGGCGAGGCGCGCCTGCTCATCGTCCAGACCTGCGAAGCTGGGTGCGATGCGACGCAGGGGGATCCACTCCCTCACCTCGATGGCGCGACGCAGGCGCGCCCGCTCGCCACGGGTCAGGGAGACGATGCCAGTGGAGGCCCGCTCGGAGAGCTCCGCCAGGCCTTCGTTCAACCAGAAGGGACGATCGCCGGCGGTCCGCTCGCGAAACAGGGCGTGGGTGTACTCGTGGAACAGCAGGGTGCGAAGCTCCCCGGCCGGATGGGCCGCCGAGACCACATGGATCCGCCCGTCGAAGAAGCCGACGGTCTGGAAGGAAAAGCGGTGACCATGGGCGCGGAGATAGGCGACCTTGCCGTAGAGGACCACGCCCGTAGGCTCCTCCGGGACGACGCCCAGTCGCCGCCCCAGCGCCTCCCGAGCGTCCCCCAGGTAGCGCAGCACGGTGCGCGCGAAATCGGGCGAGCCGGCCTGCAGCAGCGCCTCGTCGCAGTGGACGCGAAAGAACTGGTTCTCCTGGTCGATGAGGCGGAGCGTTCCCACCTCGGACGCATCCATCAGCCGACGCTCGTCTTCGAGGCGAGCCAGGCGCTTTCGCGCCGAGGCGCGCAAGCCGTCGTACTCCTCACCGGCCACCGAGAGGAAGGTGAGCAGGTGCTGCTCGGCTGCATCCAGGTGCCCGCGCCGCCCCTCCAGGAGCGCCAGGTACCAGTGCGCCTCGGGATGATTGGGCTCTCGCTCCAGCACGCTCCACAGCGTCGCCATGGCACGTGCGTTCTCACCGCGGCGGAGGTCATCCACCGCGCCGCGGAGCTCTCGCAGGGTCCGGTCCTCCTCGCTGCCAGAGGAGCCAGGGGGAGTGACCAATGGCGGCCCGCTCACGCCATCATCCCAGAGAGCGCGGATCTCCTCGACCCGCTGGACCGCTTCGCCGCGCCGTTCGGGGGGGATCTTCTCCGGGTCATCGGTGATGTGGGTGGTGCCGTCCGCGTCTACCCAGACCTGAAGCTCGGCCCCCTCGCTCGGGGAAGCGAGCAGGAGGACGACGAATAGGAGAATGACCTGCGCCACGGGAGATTCATCGTCCCGGCGTCAACGCGTCTTGACGGCCTGGGAGACCAGGTGGCCCAGCTCCGGCAGGATCAGCTTCTCCATGGCCAGGCGAACCGCCCCCCTGGATCCTGGCAGGGCGAATACCACCCGACCGTCCTTCAGCCCGGCCAGAGCCCGGGAGAGGAGTGCCGCGGATCCGATCTCCTGGTAGGAGAGCACGCGGTACAGCTCTCCGAAGCCCGGAATCGTCCGATCGAGAAGCGGCTCGATGGTGTCGGGCGTGACATCCCGCGGCGCCACTCCCGTGCCGCCCGTCACGATCACCGCGCGGATATCCTGGCGGGAGGCGGCGTTCTCGACAGCCGCGGCGATCTCCGTGGGCTCGTCCTTCACGATCACCCGGGACGCCACGGAATGCCCGGCTCCCTCGAGAAGCTCCACGATCAGCCCCCCGCCGGCGTCGTCCTCGAGCGTCCGGGTGTCGCTCACGGTGATCACCGCGGTCGCCACCGTTCGGGGCCCCTCCCCGCGATGTTCCTCGATGCTGGCGGACTCGGATTCCCGAGAAGGGCTCTCGGGAGCCGCGCCGCGGGGCTCCGCCTGCCGGTGCTT
>Ga0307423_1000913_pt1 | contig 18890 bp, 16 predicted proteins | sample SalMarWE160310MG_FD_202154 | JGI IMG/M metagenome (GOLD analysis project Ga0307423, IMG submission 202154) | Salt marsh sediment microbial communities from the Plum Island Ecosystem LTER, Massachusetts, United States - WE1603-10 | ecosystem: Environmental > Aquatic > Marine > Intertidal zone >...
CAAGTCATTATTTACTTGGGCATTTACATCTTCATTATTCAATCCCTATTATTATCGGATTTAGTATTGGTGCTTTTTCTTCAAAAATCTTCCATTTGAAATTACCGCAAGAGTTTTTAAGAGAATTAATTTTTATGGCGTTACTTTTAGCTGGTTTATCAATGCTGATATTTACCCTTTTTGAAAAATGAGCTCACCCCCTTAATCATTTAAAAATGTTAAATGGTTATATGTATCCGATCATTTCCTTTTTCTTTAAATGTTATTGAAATTTGTTCTAAACTTATATTTGACTAATGATTGTAATGATTTAATTTTTGCTAACTTAACACCGATAAGAAATTAAAATTGTTTTAGAAAGTAGAAATTGAATAACGATAACGACAAAACCTCACAGAAAATAAATTACATCGATAAGCCTTACGATCTTATTGATGGCGCAATCGGTGCAGGTTTTGATATCAACTTAGAAGTTGAAAAATTACGACAAATAATTCAGGATAAATCATATTCATTAGATGATCGCCTCGAAGCATTTGAAGATGTAGTTGATTCTGAGGTTGGTGATACAAATTTAGTCAGAGCCAGGAACATTGAAAGAGAAATTGGTTTTCGTCAGTTATATCTGAAATTTGAAGGTGGCAATCCATCAGGTACGCAAAAAGATAGAATCGCTTTTGCCCAGGTAATGGATGCAATGCGAAGAGGTTTCGATACAATTTCTCTTGCAACTTGTGGAAACTATGGTGTTGCCTGTTCGATGGCAGCTTCCATTGCAGGAATCAAATGCAAAATCTATGTGCCGGAAACATATCATACAAAACGTATACAGGAAATTTCCAATTACGGTGCGGAGATTGTAAGAATTCCCGGTGATTATGAAAACGCTGTTCAAGTTTCTTCTGTAGATGCTGAAAAGTTTGAGTTTTATGATGCAAATCCGGGTGGGAATAACCTTATGTTGCAGCTTAAAGCATACGGAGAAATTGCTTATGAAATTTATGATGAGTTAAGAGATGCACCGAGAGCAGTTGCTGTTCCTGTTTCTAACGGGACAACCCTTGCGGGAATTTATCGTGGTTTTGTTAGTTTATACAAAAGAGGAAAGACATCGCATATGCCAAAGTTCATTGCGGGATCTTCATTTAAAAAAAATCCCATCATTCAGGCATTCATTAATAACAAAGAAACCTGCGAAGATCTTATCCCTGAAAAAATAAAAGAATCAGTTATCAATGAGCCATTAATTAATTGGCATTCTATTGACGGTGATCTTGCGTTAAATGCAATAAGAAGTACAAACGGATGGGCAGCAGATGCAACGGATAAAAATATGCTGTCACTTTCAAAATTAATTAGAGAAAAAGAAGGGATGTCTGTGTTACCTGCTTCAACAGCCGGATTTAATGCCTTACTCGATCTTCATAAAAAGGAGCCATTAGTTAATGATAGATTTGTTGTAATTCTAACCGGGAGAAACTGATGAAAAAATTTCCCGAAGGTAATGCCATTGTTTATTGTGAAGGTGCATTTAATACACCAAATGGTAAAACTGCTCATGGATTAATTCGGTTCACAAAGAGATATAATGTTCAGTGTGTTATCGATTCAAAATATTCAGGAAAAGATTCAGGGACGGTGCTTGATGGAAAAGGAAATGGTATACCGGTTTTATCAGATCTTGGTGAAGCAAAAAAATATTGTAAAAAAACAGGGAAGAAAGCCACACATTTTGTAATTGGTTTAGCTCCCGATGGAGGAAGATTAACCAAAGATGCAAAACACGATGTAAAAAAAGCAATTAAGCTCAGACTAAATGTTGATTGCGGTTTACATGATTTCTTAAGTGAAGACAAAAAGCTTGTCGAGCTTGCTAAAAAACACAAAGTTAAAATCAGGGATATTAGAAAGCCGCCCTCAAGGGATAAACAGCATTTTTTTACAGGCAATATAGAAAAAGTTAAATCACTAATAGTTGCTTTACTTGGAACCGATTCCGCAGTCGGTAAACGAACAACTGCATGGATTCTTGTTAATTCTCTCTTACAAAAAGGTCTGAAGGCTGAACTGATTGGTACAGGACAAACAGCCTGGCTGCAGGGAGCAAAGTATAGTTTAGTGATGGATTCGCTAGTAAATGATTTTGTCTCTGGTGAGATCGAGCATGCTGTTTATTCAGCCTGGAAAGATTCAAAACCGGATGTGATTGTAATTGAAGGACAGGGAAGTTTGATGAATCCAGCTTATCCCGGTGGATTTGAAATTCTTGCTGCCGGAAGACCTGATGTTGTTGTTTTACAGCATGCACCAGCCCGTAAGGATTATGATGGATTTCCGGGTTATCCTATTCATCCGTTATCAAAACAGGTTGAAGCTGTAAAGATGTTATCCGGCAAACCTGTGGTTGCAATTACAATAAATCATGAGGAATTAAAAAATTCTGAAATCCCGGCTGTTGCTGGAAAGATTGAAAAAGAATTAGGAATTCCCGCTTATGATGTTTTACTTAACGGTGGAGAAACTCTGGCAGAAACTGTGTTAAAGTATAAAACGGATGGAAATTATTGATGAAAAATGTGATTGATGGCATTGATAAATCAATTTCTGACATAGATGAATTAAAAGTTCTTGATATATTTGATTCTCTTGAAGTTGGAAGGATAAAGATAAATAAGAAACGGTTTGTTGCACCTTATACTGTTACAAAGAAAAAAAAGAAAACAACAGCAGAATTAATTTATAGTTACGAGGAAGAAGTATTCGATCCTGAAGATGAATCTCATCTCAACCTTATTAGTATGATCGCGATCCAGGTTGCATTGAACTATGGATTATTTTGTAAGAAAATTATTTTCAATGGTTTGTATGACAACGTTGATAAAAGAGTTATAAAAGACTGGGCGGAAAATACAGCACGAGAGATTTATGTTAAAAAGTTTTTAGAGCCAAATCCATTTTTAACTGGTGAAGCTAAAGACCTTCCTGCAGTAAAATTAAAAAGTTATCTGAGGGCGGAATTAGAATTTCACGATGCGGATCAGGAACCGGTTAAAACAAAATGGGAATACTGGAACTCTGATAGAAAAAAACATTGTATACTTTCAAGCGGCGGCAAAGACAGTCTTCTTTCTTACGGATTGATCGATGAGCTTGGTTATGAAACTCATCCTATTTTTATTAATGAATCGGGAAGACATTGGTTTACGGCAATCAATTCTTATAAATACTTAAAAAAAATTCACAAAAATACCGGGAGAGTCTGGACAAATGCAGACAGGATTTTTCCTTTTATTGCAAGACAAATGCCCTTCATAAGAAAAGATTTTAATTCTGTTCGTGCAGATATTTATCCTATCCGTTTATGGACAGTGGCAGTATTTTTATTTGGAGTGCTGCCACTTCTCAGAAAGCGAGGTATCGGTAGACTTTTGATTGGAGATGAGTATGATACAACCGTTAGATCGTCCTTCAAAGGAATAACTCATTACGATGGTTTGTTCGATCAGAGCAGATTTTTTGATGACGCAATGAGCAGATATTTTTTGCGTAAAGGTTGGGCTGTATCTCAATTTTCCATTCTTCGTAATCTTTCCGAATTACTTATTGAAACGATACTTGCAAAACGGTATCCTCATTTACAAAAGCACCAGGTATCATGTCATGCTACGCATAAGGAAGGTAATAGAATTAAACCTTGTGGTAAATGTGAAAAATGCAGAAGAATTGTTGGAATGTTATCAGCAATTGATGTTGATCCGCGAAAGAGCGGTTACAATAAAAAACAAATTACTGATTGTTTGAAAGCACTTTCAACTGAATCACTACACCAGGAAGCCGCAGGTGTTGAACAATTATCGGTTATGCTTCTGGAGAAAGGTTTAATACAACTGTCGAAAGAAAAAGTAGAAAAACTAGAAGAACATCCGGAGGTGTTAAAGATTAGATTTGATCAGGAAAGAGCTCCAGCAGTAGTAATGCCGGTCGAATTAAGAAAACCGCTTTATAAAATATTTTCTGAATACACTAACGGTGCCGTAATCAGAAGTGGAAGGAAATGGATTAAATTTAATTCACAGAAAGATTCATCGATAACAAAACCTTATGTTTTCGAAATGGCGGTTGCAAAGAATGATAAACCATCAAGAAGAAAAAGTACAGGATTATCGGGCAGTTATTTGTGGTCTGAACTTACCTGGGAACAAGCGGAGGAAAGATTAAAAGGAGTCGATATTGCATTGCTTCCTGTTGGTGCAATTGAGCAGCACGGTCCGCATCTTCCGTTGGATGTGGATTCATTTGATGCAGATTATCTTGCCAAAAAAGTTGCCGAAGCTTGCAGCGAACCGAAGCCGCTTGTTCTTCCTTTAATTTCGTACGGTGTTTCTTATCATCATGACGATTTTAAAGGAACAATAAGCATTTCAAACAATACACTTTCTCAACTTATTTATGAAATAGGTTTAAGCATTTCTAAAAACGGAATTAAAAAGTTAGTGATAATAAACGGACATGGTGATAACAGTCCTACTTTAAATTACGCTGCTCAAATGTTAAATCGCGATGCAAAAATGTTTGTAGCCGTTGACACCGGTGAGACAAGTGATTTCGATCTCGACCAAATAACCGATACGCCGAATGATATTCACGCCGGTGAAATAGAAACAAGTACAAGCCTTGCAACGCGACCTGATCTCGTACAAATGAAGAAAGCAAAAAAATCAGTTCTTAAATTTACCAGTCGGTATCTAAATTTTTCATCGTTACGTGGCGTCCCCTGGTATGCACATACAAAAAAGATTTCAGATACGGGAATAATGGGAGATCCAACTAAAGCTACGACCGATAAAGGAAAAAAAATCTGGGAGATAATGATAGCACACTTGGTGAGTTTCGTTGAGGATTTAAAGGTAATGTCCCTCGATGAAATTCACCAGAAAAAATATTGATGCACGTCTATGCAAATCACTCGTATGGAAATTGTTCCGGTTACAATGAAACTTGTGGAACCTTATACTATTGCCTACGAAACAGTTTCATCTACAACAAATATTTTTCTTAAAATAGAAACTTCAACAGGTTTAACAGGATTTGGTTGTGCTGCACCGGATATTGAAGTAACTGCTGAAACGCCTGAAAGTGTAATATCCGATTGTAAAAATTTTGTCGAACCAAAATTAAAAGGTGTTGATCCCCTCAGGTATATTTATCAATTAAATAAGCTAAAAAGCGATTTGCAAAAATCTCCTTCAACCCTGGCGATGGTCGATATGGCATTGTTCGATATTGTTGGAAAGACAGCAGGAATTTCATTGTACAAACTTTTAGGCGGTTATCGTGATAGAATGAAAACGAGTGTTACAATTGGGATTATGCCTTTACAAGAAACGATTGACCAGGCAAGAAAATATAAATCGATGGGGTTTAAGGTTTTGAAAATAAAAGGAGGGAAGAATGTTGACATCGATATTGAAAGAATGATAAAAGTAAGAGAAGAAATTGGAAAAGAAATTGATTTACGTTTCGATGCTAACCAGGGATACACAGTTGATGAATCACTAAAATTTGTGAATGAAACCAAAGCTGTAAAAATAGAATTGATAGAACAGCCAACGCCAAAGGGTGAACCGGATTTACTTGGAAGAGTAACCGATAATGTTTCTATCCCTGTTATGGCTGACGAAAGCTTAATGGATTTACGGGATGCTTTTCGTCTCGCCAGAAGAGATTTAGTTGATACAGTTAATGTGAAAATTATGAAGGTAGGGGGAATTAATGTCGCTTTGCAGATTAATGCCGTCGCTAAGGCTGCTAATCTTGAAGTTATGGTTGGATGTATGGATGAATCAGCTTTGGGTATTTCTGCAGGATTGCATTTTGCTTTAGCGAGACCAAACGTAGAATACGCCGATCTCGATGGTCATCTCGATTTAATCGGTGATCCGGCAGATGGGGCAGTGATATTAAAGGAAGGTGTTTTGTATCCTACGAATAAACCGGGGTTGGGATTTGATTTGGATATTTGATAGAAATAATAATTTATCTTTCTTCATAATATCAATTACTACTTAATTATTCCTGAAATCGAAAATAATTCTTATTATAATTAAGAAATAGATTTGCTTATCACTTATCTATCCTATCTCTAAAACTCAAAAATTCGATCTAAATAACATAGGAGCATTATTAATAAATAGGTGTTACCGATTATATTGGCATATTTTATGCGATAAAAGCGGGAAAAATTTATCAAGCATTTATTATGAACCAAATCATCTCAGCAGATTTTATAGCCCCGAATATTAAACGATTCAAAATTCTTTCGCCCAAAATTGCAGCTAAAAGAAAACCCGGACAATTCGTTATCATAAGAGTTAATGATAAGGGAGAAAGAATTCCTTTAACCATTGCAGATTCTGATCCAGTTGAAGGCACTATCCAAATAATAGTACAGGCAATAGGAAAGACAACACAAGAACTTAATCAACTTAAAGCGGGAGATTTTATTTCCGATGTTGTTGGTCCTCTTGGAAAACCTTCACACATAGAAAACTTCGGAACAGCAGTAAGTATTGGTGGTGGTGTTGGAACAGCAATAGCTTTCCCTACCGCAGTTGCATTGAAGCAAGCTGGCAATCATACAATTTCTATCATCGGTGGAAGATCAAAAGATTATGTAATACTTGAAGATGAAATGAAAAATATTTGCGATGAAGTTTTTATTACTACTGATGACGGCAGTTATGGTAAGCATGGATTTGTTACAGATCAGTTAAAAGAATTAATTGAATCAAGAAATATCGATTTTGTTCTTGCAATAGGACCAATACCAATGATGAAAGCTGTTGCAGAAGTAACGAGAGAAAAAGAGATACAAACTGTCGTTAGTCTTAATCCTGTTATGGTTGATGGAACAGGAATGTGTGGAGGATGTAGGGCAACAGTTGATGATAAAACTGTTTTTGTTTGTGTAGATGGACCTGAGTTCGATGCACATAAAGTAGATTTTGAAACATTGATGCGAAGGAATCAGACATATAACTCACAGGAAAGAACAGCTCTCGATCAGCATGAATGCAAACTTGAAAAATATAATCTTCAAAAAGCTTGAATAAGGAATTAAAGAAAATGCCGCAGACATTAACAAATAAAGAACGAATGAAGATCCCAAAACAGCAAATGCCTGAGCAGGATCAAACCAAAAGAAGTAATAATTTTGATGAAGTTAATCTTGGTTTAACCGAAGAGCTTGCAAAGCTTGAAGCACTCAGGTGTATCCAATGTCCGAAACCGACGTGTATTGAAGGCTGTCCCGTTGGAGTTAAGATCGGATCATTTATAGGTTTGATTGCGGAAGGGGATTATCTTGGAGCAGCGGCTAAGTTAAAAGAAGATAATTTATTGCCAGCGATTTGCGGAAGAGTTTGTCCGCAGGAAGAACAATGTGAAGTTAAATGCGTAGTCGGAAAGAAGAATGAACCTGTGGCAATTGGTAGACTTGAAAGATTTGTTGCAGATTACGAAAGAGAAACTGTTGGAATACGAACACCTGAACCAAAACCAAAAACCGGTAAGAAAATTGGAATAGTTGGCAGCGGTCCTGCGGGCTTAAGCTGTGCAGGCGATTTAATTCAAATGGGACATGATGTTACTGTTTTTGAAGCACTACACGAACCCGGCGGTGTTTTGATTTATGGAATTCCTGAATTTCGTTTGCCTAAAAATATTGTTAAGGATGAAATCGATTCTCTCAAAAAACTCGGGGTAAATTTTGAGATGAATTCTGTAATCGGATTTACGGATACGGTTGATGAACTCATGCAAAATGGATACGATGCAATTTTTATTGCAGTTGGTGCTGGTCTTCCGTATTTCTTAAATATTTCCGGAGAAAACCTTAACGGTGTTTATTCTTCGAATGAGTTTCTTACGAGAGTAAACCTGATGAAAGCTTACCGTTTCCCGGAATTCGATACACCTGTTTTCAATTGTAAAGATAAAAATGTTGCAGTGTTTGGCGGCGGTAATACTGCAATGGATGCAGTCAGAACATCAAAAAGACTCGGTGCAATGAATGCATATATAATTTATAGAAGGTCCGATGTAGAAATGCCGGCAAGAAAAGAAGAAATTCATCATGCAAAAGAAGAGGGAATTGAATTTACTTTTCTCGCAAATCCTGTAGAGTTTATTGGTGATGAACGAGGCTGGTTAAAATCTGTTAAACTTCAAAAGATGGAATTAGGTGAGCCGGATGCTTCAGGAAGAAAAAGACCAGTTCCTATTCAAGGTTCAGAATATATTTTGCCAGTAGATATGGCAGTTGTTGCAATTGGCAACGGATCTAACCCGATAATTCAAAAAACTACTCCTGATCTTGAGTTTAATAAATGGGGAAACATTGTAGCCGATGAGGAAACTATGAAGACGAATAAAAAAGGTGTCTTTGCAGGAGGAGATATTGTTACTGGCGGAGCTACAGTTATTCTAGCGATGGGCGCCGGAAGAAAAGCTGCTAAAGCGATTAATGATTATTTGAAGGAATAGTATTTAATTATTCGCTTGTTACAAACTCACAATCTTTAGGAATCTCCGGCTTAACAAGCAGCGTTTCTTCTTTTAGAAGATGAACTGTACCCAAAGGATCACCTTTCTTTTTAACGACGTATTTTTTTAATGTAAAGGAAACAGGTGCGAGTCCGCTTGTTTTAGCTTTGCTGTGGTAGGCAGCAAGAGAAGCAGCCCTTTTCAAAATATTTTTTGGGATTGCTTCCTTTGTATTCTCAACGCGCAGAACAACGTGAGAGCCCGAAACACTTCTTGCATGAAACCAATAGTCATTTTGCTTCGCAAACTTTGTAGTAAGTAGATCGTTATTCTTGCTGTCTTTGCCAACATAAACATCATACTTTTCTTCAATAATGTAATGTTTGAATTTTATCCTGATGTCTTCTTTTTCAGGCTTATTACTCTGAGCCTTAATTTTTAATTCTTTCATAATTGCATTCAACTCTTTTATATCATCTGCAGTTTTAATTCTTCTTTCTAAAGAAGCTATACGTTTGAAATTTTGTTTTTCTTTTTTTAGTAATTCCTGTGATGTGACAAAGTTAATTTTTTCTGATCTCGCCTTATCAAAATAGTAGTCTGCATTCTTTTTTGCTGATAATTTCGGATTTAATTTTATAGTAATACTTTCATCCGGATTGTATGAGTCTTCGACAGTTATCTTTTCAGCACCGGCTTTAATTTTATTCAGATTGATCAAAAGAAGATTCCCGAATTTACTATACTCTTCTTCTTTACATCCTCTTTCAATAACTGCATTTAGATTATTTATTTTGTTGGAAATTCTTTTCTTATCATTCTCAATTATTTTATTGATGAGCTTGAGTTTTTTGTACTTATCTTCAAGAAAATATTTCTTCGTAAGGAAATAAGATTGAGCAGAAATTAACGAATCGAATATTTCTTTTTTGTCGGATTCAAATATTCCGAAAGTATTAACTGCTACATGAATTTCTCTATTATGATCATCAATAAATACTACAGGTTTTGAATTTTTGATATCCTCAAGAGTATTCATTAAAGTTTCAGCTTCTTTGTTTTCCGAAACAGATATTCTTCTTTTAGCTTCTAAAATTATTTCTTTACTGATAACTGGATATTTTTTCCTTATCGTTTCGAAGTAATCTTTTACATCTTCTATTTTAAGATTGGGGATGTTGAAAACATTCGTAAAATTCTTTTTTAAAAATTCGACTATCATTTCTTCCAGAAAAGAATCATCCAGCTTTTTAAATGATTCAATCCTTCCATCAGAATAAATCGCAATTACATTTGTAAACTTCCCACGGATTGTAAAAAAGAGGAAATTATCCCCTGATCTTAATCTCATTATTCTATCATCATTAGCAAACTCAAACCCATCGATTTTTTTGTTTACAAATTCAGGGAACAAGCTGATTGTATTTCTTTTTGCACGTGAGTAATTCTCACGAACATTTATGTAAGGTTCCCCGGGATTCACACAGATTTCAAGGTACCTAATCTCATCGTTTCCAAATTCAATAAATAGTTTATTTTTTTCCTGCGTGAAAATGGAATTAATCTTTTGACCAACAAGTATTTGCCGGGATTCTAATACAAATCTGTTAAGGAAGAAATAATTCTTTATCATAAATTAAATTTATACATAACAAGCATAAAAAAAGGGTTGAAAGACATTCCAACCCTTAAATAAAACTTCAATATTAAAATGTTATTCAAATCCAGTTTTTGCTTTAACTATGGCATTAAGTGATTTTATCCTTGAGAAAATAAAAATTCCACCGGCAAATGCTGCTACTGTGAGAATTAAAAAGAAAAGAGATTTATCGGTAAAATTATTCCAGAAGCTTGCCATAATTCCAGCGGCTTTTCCTCCAAGTGAAGTGGAAAGAAACCAGCCTCCCATCATAAGTGCGGTTGTTCTTGCCGGTGCTAACTTTGATACGAGTGAAAGTCCGATCGGACTAAGAAACAATTCACTAATTGTAAAAACACCGTAGGTTAGGAAAAGCCAGTATGCCTGTGCTTTGTTTGTATATATAGAAGGTACAGACATAATTGCAAAAACCATTATTAACGAAGACAAACCCGATATAAACATGGCATAACCAAATTTCGATACTGTAGTAGGCTCTTTCTTTCTCCGTGCAAGCCAGGTAAACAAACCAACCAGCATTGGTGTAAATAAAATAATGAAGAAAGGATTTATGGATTGAAAAAGTTCTGCGTTGGCAAGTTTTATATCTTTCCCTTTTTTAGGCCATTGGTCTTTTGGCACATTATTAAAATATGGGTCCGGTCCCTCCGTCATTACAGGTTGTCCGTTTTCATCAACGACCGGACGAAGGTACTTATCATATTTAGGGACTTCTCGTGTATGTGTATTTACACTTTGAAGCATGTCGATTTCCCCGGCTAAATGTTCCAAAGATGGTGCAATTTGCCTGTTTGTATATGTTTCAGCCCAGATCGTTAAACCAGTTGCATTTTGATTGTAAATCGTCCAGAAGATAATTGAGATCGTAAAAATGAAAAGAAGAGCACCGATACTTTTCTTGTCCTGTCCTTTCGATTTGACCCAGAGTGAAACGTAAAATGAAACAATTGGTATGCAAGCAAATATAAAAGCATCATTTGAATCCGAACCGAATAGATTGTTTGGTATTAACCAGCCAATGACTGCAAAGATAATTGCCGGCAAAAACACGTAAAGAAAAATTCTCATCATCGGCATGTCTTCTTTTTCCATCGGTTTCTTTACATCTGCATATCTCACATGTTTTAGTCCGGTTGATAACCAGATAAGTGCAATAACTAATCCCACACCTGCGGCAGAAAATGCATAACCCCATCCGTATTTATTTCTAAGATAAGCCGCAACAAAATTACATACGAGAGCTCCAATATTAATTCCCATATAAAAAATGTTGTAAGCAGAGTCTTTATATTGTTTCAATTCATCTTTGTTGTATATAATACCAAGTATAGTACTGATGTTAGGTTTAAAAAATCCGTTGCCTATGATTACGAGTGCAAGAGAAATGAATAAAGCATTATCGCCGGGAAAAGCCAGGCCAAAATAACCTGCAGCCATAAGACTTCCACCGATATAGATAGATTTTAAATACCCAAGATAACGGTCGGCAATTAGTCCGCCAATAAAAGGAGTAAGATAAACAAGCGCGATAAATGAGCCGACAATATCAGCAGCGGTTTTAACATCAAATGCCTTACCGCCGGTTGTTGTATCTGTAAGATAAAGAAGTAAAATACCAACCATCAGGTAGTAGCCAAAACGTTCCCACATCTCTGTGAAAAAAAGAACGTATAACCCCTTGGGATGTTTTTTAAACATTAATAAGCCTCAAAATTAGTTTTAATTAAGTTTGATTTTTCTAATACTCAGGTAAGTTAAAGATTGAATAGTGGCAAATATATCTGGTTTATTATTATACTTGATATCGAACTCACAAATAAATATATATCAAATATCCGTATTTTCATAATACATTATTATTGTGATTAATTTGCATCAATATTTAATCATTAACCGGTAGTTTGTTGTTTAACAAAAGCTCAATTGATATATTTCGAATAATGAAAAATTTATTAAAATCCCGTTTTATCAGGTGGCTGATCTACATTTTTGCGGCATTGGTACTTTTTATAATTCTGATCGATGATGTGATAATGCCATGGTATGTTAGCGAACCGGAAACGACGGTACCTAACGTAATCGGAATGAAAGAAACTGAAGCCGTGAACCTCTTGCAGGATTCCAGTTTTGATCCGATAATTATCGATACAACCTTCGGGGAAGTTTATCCTGCCGGAACGATTTTTTTGCAAAAGCCGAAAGCCGGCGATGTAGTAAAAGAAGGAAGGAATATATATTTATTTGTCAGCGGCGGGGAGCAGGTTGTTGAAGTTCCAAAACTCATTGGTAAATCTGTATTAGATGCAAAATTTTCCCTGGAAAGAATTGGGCTCGTATTGGGTAAAGTTACACGATTGACTTCGGATAAACCTCAAGACATGATTTTCGACCAGCAATATGCTGAAGGAACTGAACTTAAAAAGGGAATGAAAGTTAATATTACTGTAAGTGCCGGAAAAGGTGGCGGAACTATTTCTGTACCCAATCTGATAGGTAAATCACTGACCGAAGCATTAGAAATTTTATCTGATAGCTCATTAACGTTAGGTAAAATTAATTATCAACCTTCGCTTACGCTTTTACCAAATACTATAATTGATCAATATCCAAGCAGTGGAAATAAGTTAAATCCCGGACAAACAGTAGATCTTTTTGTCACTAAATCAGAAGACGGATCAGATAAGGAATAAATATGGGAATTCTTGCTCCTTCAATATTATCTGCCGATTTTACAAACCTTGCACAGCAAATTAAGTTAGTTGAAATCGGTGGAGCAGACTGGATACATTGCGATATAATGGACGGTCAGTTCGTTCCGAATATCACTTTCGGACCTATCATAGTTAAAGCTGCGCGAAGAGCAACAAAGCTTCCACTTGATGTGCATCTGATGATAAAATATCCTGAAAAATATATAGAAGATTTTGTTAGTGCCGGTGCAAATCATATTTTGGTACATTATGAGGAAGTCATTCATCTTAACCGGACCATAAATTATATAAAAGAGTTAGGAGCAGATGCCGGAGTAGTCATTAATCCTTCTACACCGGTTCATGTTGTTAGAGATATAGCAGAATATATCGATCAGCTATTAATTATGACTGTGAATCCCGGTTACGGCGGACAAAAATTCATATCTAATTCAATCAGAAGAATAAAAGAAGCGGTTGAGTTGAGGAACAGCATAGGTGGTAAATTTCTTATTCAGATTGACGGTGGTGTTAATCCATCTACTGCGAAGCAAGCATTTGAAGCCGGGGCAGAAATATTTGTAACGGGTTCTTCAATTTTTAAAGAAGACAATATATCTGCTGCAGCAATGGAAATAAAAAATCTGATTACATAATATTCATTCGGAATTATACTGATTTACAAACAGATCTAAAATCCGTAGTTTTATAAACATCAAAAAACATATCCTTATTTATGATTCCACAAATCATCAACCTGACACCAGTCGATGTTTTCAGGTATTACGCAGACAAATTCGGTGTACCTGAAGGCAGGTATTCGTTTGGTTTATATGGACTTGAGCTTCGTCATTTGAGACGCAAAGATGCTGAAAAGTATGAAAATGTAATTTCTGCTTATAAAGAAAGAGTATATCTACACATCGAATCAGGCGAAACAATAAGCATATTGCTTATCGGGTCTTTAAGAAGATTTAAAATAATATCTGAAAGAATACTACGTAAGATTCCGGGTAACTCTTCTATAAAATTATTTAATACTATAAATTTCTTTGAAAATTATGAGTTAACAAGTTATAAAATAGGGGATAAGCTCTTCGAGTTCAAGGATGTTTATGTAATGGGAATTCTGAATGTTACACCGGATTCATTCTCGGACGGAGGAAAATATCTTGATAAAACACGAGCTATCAATTTCGGTATCAAAATGCTTGAAAATGGTGCAGATATAGTTGATATTGGGGGTGAATCAAGTAGACCCGGTGCGCAGAGTATTGATCCGGACACAGAAATAAATCGTGTGATGCCTGTAGTTGAAGGAATTTTGAACAGGAAACCGGATGCGATTTTATCAGTAGATACAACAAAAAATGAAGTTGCAGAGTTGGCTTTAAATGCGGGTGCAAAAATAATTAATGATATAAGCGGCGGCACTTTTGAACCTGATATTCTGAAAACCGTTGCAGAGCACAAAGCAGCATATGTTGTTATGCATATGAAAGGTCGACCAAGTGATATGCAATTAAATCCCGGCTATGAAGATGTGATAGAAGAAATTTATGATTTTCTTTACAGGCAGATAGAAAAAGCAAAAGCTGCTGGTATTCAGCATATTTTTGCGGATCCTGGTATTGGATTTGGAAAAAGAGTTGAAGATAATTTTTATATCATTAAAAGACTTGAAGATTTTAAATCGTTATCCCACCCGATTTTGCTTGGTGTTTCAAGAAAATCTTTCTTAGGAAAATTTCTTGACCTGAAAATTGACTTCCGTGATGTTCCAACTTCGATAACAGAAGCATTTGCTGTGAACAAAGGCGCAAGAATAATACGAACTCATAACGTACGCAATGGTGTAATGCTGAAAAACCTTTTAAATAAATCAAAGAGTGTAACTATTTAATGGTAGAACTTTTCAAAATAGGTTTCCTGACTATTACACTCAGCGATGTAGTTGATATTATCATAGTTTCATTTATTGTTTATAAACTTTATACTTTACTAAGGGGAACCATTGCCGCACAGATTTTTATCGGTTTGATGATAATTTTCCTGATTTATTTCTTGGCAAAATCCATAAATCTGAAAGCATTAAGTTGGCTGTTGAAACTACTGACCGACGTGTGGGTAATCGCTTTTGTTATCTTATTTCAACCGGAAATCAGACGACTGCTCGTTATACTTGCACGGAATCCGATTTTCAAAATATTTGCACGTTCGGAATATCCTGAAGCGGCAAATATTCTTGCCGATGCATCTTTTGAATTATCGCAACAACAGCATGGTGCTTTAATGGTTGTTGTACGTTCCACGGGGATAAGAGGTTATACTGAGACGGGTGAAATTTTAAATGCAAGACTGAACAAAGAATTACTCACTTCAATATTTTTCCCACGTTCACCATTACACGATGGTGCGGTTATCATTAAGAATAATGTTATTGAAGCAGCGCGTGCAACACTTCCGCTTTCAAATACTTTAAGAGTAAATGGGGAATCACTTGGAATGCGGCACAGGGCAGCATTAGGAATAAGTGAACAGGCAGATGTAATAAGTATAATCGTATCTGAAGAAACCGGCAGTATTTCAGTTGCTGAAAACGGCACATTAACACAGGGATTATCTAAAGATACACTTAAGAAAAAACTTGAACCGGCTTTTAGTGCGCCAGCACTAAAAGGATGGAAGGCATTTTTTGAACAGATCAAACAACATAAATAAAGTTGCTGCCGTTATTCCGTTTTATAATGAAAGCAAAACAATAAATGAGGTAATTGAAAAAACTTTAAGACATGTAAATTATATTTATGCTGTAGATGACGGTTCAACTGATAATTCATCACAAAAAATCACATCAAGAGAAAATGTTTTTATAATTAGAAATCCTGTTAATTGTGGAAAAGGTTATGCATTAAAAACAGGTATGAAGAAAGCAATCGATGAGGGGTTCAATAAAATTGTAACCCTTGATGCAGATCTTCAACATAATCCTGATGAAATACCTTCATTTTTAGCTGGGCTGAAAGATTACCACATTGTAATCGGAAATCGTTTAAAAGATTTGAGTGAAATGCCCATGCAACGCAGGATGAGCAATAAAATCTCTTCGAAATTGTTGAGTATAAAAACAGGACAAAAAATCATCGACAGCCAATGTGGATTCAGAGCATACCGTTCGGAAGTAATTGAGAATATAAAAACGGAAAAAAACGGTTATGAAGCAGAAAGTGAAATATTGATAAAAAGTTCACGTTTGGATTATAAAATAGGTTTTGTGAATATTTCTACAATTTACGGTGAAGAAAATAGCAAAATGAACGGCCTTAAAACTACAATTGATTTTATAAGATTATTATTTTTATAACCTGTTATGAGTACAACTAAGAAATGGGAAATTCAAGAGCTGGAAAAACAAAAGTCTTTTTGTAAAGCCGGAAAGATCATTCTTAAATCACGCATTGATTATCTTCTCACATCTATTGATAATTATTTCAAAGACAAAAGCGTAGAGAATTTGCATAATGTAAGGATTGCCCTTCGCAGAGTAAGATATAACATGGAACTATTTATCAGTTGTTATGAAAGAAAACAATTTCTTAGATTTTATAAAAAAGTTGAGAATCTTCAGGATTTATCCGGATTAGCAAGAGATTTAGATGTGTTCAAAGGAAATATTAAATCGTTGATAGAAGTTGAAAAAGTTAGAATAAACAGATCGTTGTTGAAAATGGTGGATGAGAAACGTCATAACCTTGAGAATAATCTTGAAATTGAACTTATGAAATTCCTTCACAGTAAAACATTAAAGGATTTCTATAAATTATTAAATTAAGCAGGGAGACAGATATGAAACTAAAATATTTTTCTCACTCGGCATTTCAAATAACAACCGGAAACGGTAAAAAAATAATTATTGATCCGTTCTTAGACGGCAGCCCTAATTCCCCTGTAAAAGCTGCTGACGTTGAAGCTGATTTTATAATATTAACACATGCCCATAGCGATCACATAGGTGATGCTTTTTCTATAGCAAAAAGAACAAATCCTTTGTTCATCTGCGTGAACGAGCTTGCAAACTATTGCAGTTCAAAAGGATTTAAGGCCCATAATATGCACATCGGTGGGAGCCACGAATTCGAGTTCGGCAGAGTCAAGTTTACAATTGCGCACCATGGATCAATGACACCAGACGGAACTTATGCCGGCGAACCTGCAGGCGTAATTTTAAGCATAGATGGAAAAATTATTTATCATACCGGTGATACAGGATTATTTTACGATATGAAACTGATTGGTGATATGAACAAGATTGATTACATGCTTTTGCCTATCGGAGATAATTTTACAATGGGAATAACGGATGCGGTAAAAGCTGTTGAATTTGTATCACCAAAAGTAGCAATCCCAATGCATTACAATACATTTCCTTTAATAAAAGCCGATCCGAATAAATTCAAAAAATTAATTGAATCAAAAGGCTTTGAATGCAAAGTTATGGAGTTTGGTGAAGAGTTCACTTTGTAAATGTTTTTCAACTACAGGCATTGGTTACCGTGTAAATATTCGCTTCGTATAAGTAATGTACCTATGGAAAAAAGGGAAAAAGAAGGGAATTATAGATAAATCAAAGCAAGATATTTACAATTGTTCTGTGAAGAAAAATGGAAAGAATCGTTAAAGCGATACAATAAAAAAATCTATGAAAATATAATTGAAAACACTATCTTACAATTCTTCAACAAAAAATTCTTTTTAGAGGTTTACAACTAATAAAACATCAATGGGCAAAATCATTTCGATAGCGAATCAAAAAGGCGGTGTTGGAAAAACTACCACAGCAATAAATGTTTCTTCCCTTATTGCTGCTGCTGAAAAGAAAACTTTGCTCATTGATATCGATCCGCAGGCAAATTCATCTTCAGGATTAAATCTTCATAATCATTCTCCTTCAGTTTATGATGTTTTGATCAACCAGGCAAATATTACAGATGTTATCATCGATTCATACATGCCTTTTCTTGATATTTTACCTTCCAACATCAACTTAGTTGGTGCTGAAATTGAAATGGTAGAAATGGAAGGACGTGAAAAAGTACTGGACAGAGCATTATCCGGCATAGTAAATAATTATGATTACATCACTATAGATTGTCCTCCTTCCCTGGGATTATTAACTTTAAACTCACTTGCAGCTTCAGATTCTGTTTTGATTCCCGTTCAGTGTGAATACTTTGCCTTAGAAGGATTAGGTCAGCTATTGAACACGATTAACATAGTTAAACAGCATCATAATCCGCGTTTAACTATCGAGGGAGTTCTTCTTACTATGTTCGATACGCGTTTAAATCTTTCGCACCAGGTTGCAGAGGAGGTTAGAAAATATTTCGGGGATAAGGTTTATAAAACGGTAATAAACAGGAATGTTCGAATATCTGAATCTCCAAGCTACGGTAAACCGATAATACTTTACGATGCAATTTCTGCGGGTGCTAAAAATTATATGGCATTAACTAATGAACTCTTAGAACGCAACCTTAAAGAGACTAAAGCGAATTCATAATGAGTAAAATAAAACACGGATTAGGCAGAGGACTCGATGCACTTATAAAACCGCAGGATTATGTTAAGTCCGGTTCCGATAATAAAAACATTAAAGATGATGACGGAAAGCAGGTTGATGTACTTGCTAAGATCGCTGTAGATTTCATTTCGCGTAATCCGTTCCAGCCGAGAACTGCTTTTAATACCGAAGCAATGGAGGAATTGAAAAAATCAATTCTTTCCAATGGTTTGATCCAGCCAATTACTGTAAGACGTACACCCGATCATAAATATCAATTGATATCAGGCGAAAGAAGACTTAACGCCTACCGTGAAATTGGTTACAGGGAAATTCCCGCTTATATAATTAAAGTTGAATCCGACGAATTAATGCTTGCCTTAGCATTAATTGAAAATCTTCAGAGAGAAAAACTAAATGCCATTGAAATAGGTTT
>Ga0307423_1000914_pt1 | contig 18851 bp, 17 predicted proteins | sample SalMarWE160310MG_FD_202154 | JGI IMG/M metagenome (GOLD analysis project Ga0307423, IMG submission 202154) | Salt marsh sediment microbial communities from the Plum Island Ecosystem LTER, Massachusetts, United States - WE1603-10 | ecosystem: Environmental > Aquatic > Marine > Intertidal zone >...
CTCGCGCAGGTCGCCATGCTCGCGCGCTTCAGCGATACGCTTTTCGATAGCGCGACGGCCTTCGGTAGTCAGGTATTCGAGTTCTTCGGCCAGCTTGGCATGTGCCGCCGGCGTCAGCCAGGTTGTGAAAGGCTGACGGTGGCGATGTGGCGGTGGTACGCGGGGCGTCGCTGGGAGCGTGTTGGACAGCTGCGATCTAGACAGGCCTGAGTATTCAACGCAGATGACATCCGATGGCGAGTCCCTACGGCGACTGCTCGACCCCATAGTAGCTACCAGGTGGCGACGTGGAGGATGCCGTCTGTATGAGCCATGCCTTGATGGTTACCGACCCGCCCCAATAGCGATTGAGCGTGGCGACCATGTCGCCGTCGCTCTCGTAGTAGTAGCTGCCGCCCCACCCGTAGTTGAGGGTGTAGCCGGAGAGCACGATCTTGCCATCGACCACCTCGAAGGTGAATGACCGTGCCGAAGTATTGATTGTCTGAACCTGATTAACCGGCGCTTCGGTCGTCGTTGTCGACGAGGGTGGTGCGGTTGTTGTGGTGGTCGTCGTCGTCGTGGACGCTGTTGAGGTCGAGGTAGTCGTGCTGGGAGCGGCGGTTGATGTTGTGGTGGCTGCCGCTGCCGTTGTGGTCGTGCCTCCGGAGGCGAGGGTCGTCGTCGTGCCGTGACCGGCACTTGCGGCGTTGTCCTCGATAGTGTCGAACTCGTCGTTCGTGGTGCTGGTGATGGTTTTCATGGCGGCAACGGATGGCAAAAGCACGGGTGAGGCAATGAGCGCGTATTCGACCAGTGCGGTGCCGGTCTGGCTACGGAGTTTCTTGAATACATGTGTCATGAGGTCATCCGAACTGGAGATCTACTTGGTAGACCTGTCGGCACATGTGACGTCGAGGCTCGAGTTGGTCAGCCTTCGTAGACGCGAACGCTCTTGACTGTGAGTTGGAACGTCCCGCCGGGCGCATGGTAAGACCGTGTCTCGCCCGGTGCCGCACCGAGTAGCGCCGATCCCACCGGGCTGGTGGGTGATGCCAGGATCATTCCGGCGACCTTGTTCTCGGCGGCGGCGATGAAGTAATCCATCTCGTCTCCGTCGTCATCGATGACGGTCACAATTGTGCCGATCGCTACCTTGCCGGAGTTGTCGGCGGCACGCACTTCGGAATTTTCGAGGGTGTGCTTGATCTGACGGATCTTGGCTTCCATGAGACCCTGGTCGTTCTTCGCCGTGTCGTATTCGGCGTTCTCGCGCAGGTCGCCATGCTCGCGCGCTTCAGCGATACGCTTTTCGATAGCGCGACGGCCTTCGGTAGTCAGGTATTCGAGTTCTTCGGCCAGCTTGGCATGTGCCGCCGGCGTCAGCCAGGTTGTGTCACTCATAGTTTGCGGGAGGCTCAGCCGAGGCCCTTGGCGACCTGCTTGGCAAGTCGGGACTTGCGACGAGCGGCCGTGCTCTTGTGGAGCAGGCCCTTGGTCGCCGCCATGTCGATACGCTTCTGGGCTTCCCTGAGCGCGGCGTTGGCGGCTTCGGCATCGCCGGCTGCTGCGGCCTCGAGCGCATTCCGAGCTCGTGTGTTCAGCTCGGAACGCATTGAGCGATTCCTGAGCCGGGCCGTTTCATTCTGCCGGTTGCGCTTCTTTTGTGATTCGATATTGGCCATGCGAAAAAGACCTCTGAGGTTTGGAGGAACGGCAAAACCCTAGCAGGACCGGCGAGCAGGTACAATGTCGGTTCGCCGCATCTATTCCAACTCTGGATCCAATGACTGAGCTATCGCGTATTCGCAACTTCTCGATAATCGCGCACATCGACCATGGGAAGTCGACCCTGGCCGATCGCCTCCTCGAAGCGACCGGGGCCGTCGAGTTGCGCGACATGAGAGAGCAACTGCTCGACACCATGGATATCGAACGGGAGCGGGGTATCACGATCAAGGCGAACGCGGTTTGCCTTCACCATCGGGCCAGCGATGGCCACGTCTACACGCTCAACCTCATCGACACACCAGGTCACGTCGACTTCTCCTATGAAGTGGCGCGCAGCCTCGACGCCTGCGAAGGAGCCCTGCTGCTGGTCGACGCCGCCCAGGGCGTTGAAGCTCAGACTCTGGCCAACGCCTATCTCGCTATCGAGAACGGGCTCGAGATCATTCCCGTGGTCAACAAGATCGATCTCCCGTCGGCAGACCCGACCGGGGTCGCAGCCGAGCTCATCGGGATCGTCGGCGGGTCCGTGGACGATGTGCTCCGGGTGTCGGCGAAGAGCGGGATGGGTGTCGACGAACTACTCGAGGCGATCGTCACCAAGCTTCCGGCTCCTGCGGGTGAGCCCGAAGCCCCGTTGCGAGCGATGGTATTCGACAGTTACTACGACACCTACCGCGGCGTTGTCTGCTCGGTGCGCGTTGTCGACGGTGAGATGGTCACGGGACAGGAGCTACGGTTCATGGCGACCGACCTCGCGGAAATCGCCGATGAGATCGGGATCCTCGCACCAAGGGCAACACCGGTGAAGAAGCTCTCAACCGGCGAGGTTGGTTACCTGGTCACCGGTATCAAAGAGATCGATCTGGTGCGGGTTGGCGACACGGTCACCACCTACAACGACGGGGCGACAGAAGCACTTCCCGGCTACGGGGAGCCGAAGCCGATGGTGTTCTCCGGCCTGTTCCCGGCGGACGGTGATGACTTCGAGCGGCTGCGTGAGGCCCTCGACAAGCTCCGGTTGAACGACTCATCACTCGTGTACCAGCCGGAGACCTCGCGTGCGCTCGGCTTTGGCTTCCGCTGTGGCTTCCTGGGCCTGCTCCATATGGAAATCGTTCGGGAGCGGCTCGAACGGGAGTACGACCTCGATCTGGTGGCGACCGCCCCATCGGTCGAGTACCGGGCTCATCTCACCGACGGCTCGAGTATTCAGGTGCGGTCCCCGCAGGATCTGCCGGGGCCCCAGGTGCTGGACAGCATCGCAGAGCCGTACGTGAAGGTGATGGTGATCACCCCTTCGGAGTATGTGGGCACGGTGATGGAGCTCATCCAGCAGCGCCGCGGTGAGATGGGAGACATGACCTATCTAACACCGGAGCGGGTGGAGTTGCACTATGAGGTGCCGCTTGCCGAGATCGTGTTCGGCTTCTTCGATCAGCTGAAATCACGCACCCGTGGGTACGCATCGATGGACTACGAGCCGGGCGATTATCGCCGTTCCGACCTGGTCCGGGTGAACATCCTCCTCAACGGGATCCCCGTGGACGCCTTCTCGTCCATCGTTCACAAGGAGCGGGCCTTCCGGTACGGCAAGGCCATGGTGGAACGTCTGCGCAAACTCATCCCAAGACAGCTATTCGACGTGCCCGTGCAAGCCGCGGTCGGCACCAGGGTCATTGCCAGAGAGACCATCAAGGCTCAGCGTAAGGACGTGACGGCCAAGTGCTACGGCGGCGATATCACTCGCAAGCGCAAGCTCCTCGAACGCCAGAAAGAGGGAAAGCGCCGGATGAAGATGGTCGGTCAGGTAGAGGTGCCCCAGGAAGCATTCATATCTGCCCTGCGGATCGATGACTAGGGGAGCCGGGTCTGCCGACGCCGCAGCCGATGAGCGGGCGGCCTACATCCACATCCCGTTCTGCCGGCGTCGCTGCCCATATTGCGACTTTGCCGTTGTAGATCTTTCCAGCGGTGCCCGGGACATCGATCGCTATGTGGACGCCGTCATCGCTGAGATCCAGATGGAGCCCGGGTGGGGGAATCTGCACGCCATCAACCTGGGCGGTGGGACACCGTCTGCGCTGGCACCGGAGCAAGTGACGAGGCTCATCGACGCCCTGAAGGATCGGTTTGGAGTGGTCGATGGTGCTGAGATCAGCATCGAGGCGAACCCTGAGGACTGGACGGTCGAGTATGCGATCGCCCTCGCCGGCACAGGTGTCAACCGTGTCTCGCTGGGCGTTCAGTCGTTCGATCAGAAGGCGCTCGACTTCCTCGGACGCAGGCACACGCCCGGAGAGGCATCCGCGGCCGTCGTCTCCGCCCGGGAAGCCGGCATCAGATCGGTCAACCTGGACCTGATTTTCGGCTCGCCCGCAGAGTCCCTCGACTCCTGGCGATCGACTGTCGCCCGCGCCCTCGAACTGGCGCCGGATCACGTGTCGGCCTATGCGCTCACCGTCGAGCTGGGCACGGCATTGTCTCGAGCGGTGCAGGCAGGTGCGCCGGCTCCGGACGGCGACGACCAGGCGGACAAATATGAAGCGTTCGCAGACGCGGCGGCGAATACGGGGCTCGAGCACTACGAAATCTCCAACTGGGCTCGTGCGGGTCACCGCTGCCGCTACAACTCGACGACATGGGCCTACGGCGAGTACCTGGCCTTCGGGACGGGCGCACACGGCTTTCGCTCCGGAGTCAGGACGCGCAACGTGCGTCGCCTGGATCGATACCTGGAGGCGATCGTCGCAGGGAACAAGCCGGTAGCGGGCACCGAGGTGCTGGATGGATGGGAACGGGACCGGGAAAGGGTGTTCGTCGGCCTCCGTCGCACCGGTGGAGTGCGCGCCGGCGACGTTGGCCTCGCTTTTCTCAGCTCGGAGCCGGGGAAGCGTCTCATAGACGCGGGCATCCTGGCTCGTAGCGGGGACAGGCTGGTAGTGACAAATCCACTGCTCAGCGACGCTGTTGCTCGTGAGCTTCTTGCACTTACCCCGGAGGATCGCTGATCGGAGGGCTGATCATGTTGTGCACGGCGGCACGATTTGGCATCTGGCAGTAGATGGTGAGCTCATCGCCGACTTGTATCACCGTATCTCCGTGCGGGATGAGAACACTCTGATAGCGCCGGATCGAGACGAGAGTCGACTCGGGTGGCCAGGCGATCTCCATTACTGCATGTCCGGCTACCGGCGATTCTTCGCGAATCAGGATCTCGAAGAAGTCCGCATGGCGGTTGGTACGCAGATTTACCCGGGCCCGGTAGAGCTCATCACTCGCGGACCTGGTCAGCGCGTGGTGATACGCCCGCACGACCGATTCCCGCCGGAACATACCGATCAGCCTGCCTGCGTTGTCGATCACCGGGAGGCGGCCAAGACCGAGAGATGCCATCCTCGCCAGCGCAGCTGAGACGGGCATCGTTTGAGACGCTGAGATCGGTTGATTGGTCATGATGGACGACACGGGGATCTCGACCGTCTCATCCAGCAGTGCCGTCGCCTCGAGATCGGTGATCGTCACCATGCCTACAAGGGCGGAGTCGTCGTTGACCACAGGAACCCCATGGTGGCCGGTCTCTGCCAGTAGCGTGTCGAGTTCCTGGGTGCTGGCGTTCGAATTGATAGTCGGCACCCAGGCCATCACGTCGCGGACCAGCACGGTGTCGAGGACATCGCGGTCCTCGTGCTGGGGGAGATGTATGCCCTTGCGTCGCAGCGACGAGATGTAGGTGCTTCCCGGGTGGATACGGTCGGCGATGATCGTTGCGATGATCGAAGCCAACATGAGCGGCAGCACCATCCCGTAGGATCCCGTCAACTCGAACACGAGCAGGATGGCGGTGAGCGGGGCACGAACCACGACGGTCAACATCGCAGCGGCACCGACGAGAGCATATGCTCCGGGGCTGACTGCCGAGACCGTCCACACGTTTGCAAGGATGAGGCCGGATGCAGCGCCGATGGTTCCGCCGACAACCATCGAAGGCATGAATGAGCCGACACTGCCCCCTCCTCCATGAGTTACGGATGCCGTCACGATCTTGCTGACGGCGATCACCAGTAGCAACCCGGCGCTGAGGAAACCGGGTCGTACCGACCGCAGCAACGTCCGGAGGAATTCCTGGCCCGTTCCGAGCGCTTCGGGCCGTGCCAGCCCGATCAAGCCGACGGTGAGCCCTGCGAGCCCCGGCTTGACCCAGCCGGGTTTCAGCTGGTTCCACCTCGTGTCGGCGAAGTGCATGAGCCTCAAGTACACCCAGCCGAAGGCAACGATGACAACGGCTAGCAACGCAAAGAACACCAGTTGTCTCGGGTCGTTGAGGGCATACGGAGGGCTGCGCAGGAAGGAGTCCTCGCCGACGATGGCGTGGGTGGTCACGGATGCCGCGACTGAGACGATGACGACTGCATTGAGATGCCGCAGCGACAGCGAGCCCAACAACACCTCGAGCGCAAACAGCATGCCGGCGATGGGGGCGTTGAAAACGGCTCCGATCCCGGCTCCAGCTCCAGCAGCAACCAGTGCCTGCATCTCGTCCTGGCCGAAGCGGCTGGATCGGGCGAAGACCGAGCCTATGGCGGCGCCGATGAGCACGATCGGGCCCTCGCGACCGCCCGAAGCCCCGGTGCCCAGGCTCAAGCCTGTGGCAACGATCTTGCCTGGAATAAGTCGGCCCGGCAGATACCCGGCCTCCAGGGAAAGCGAGGTCATCACATCGCCGACACCGCCGCCCGCGACGCCGGGGCCGAGGAAACGATCAATGACCCAGGTCAGGATCATGCCGAGCACGACCGCGACGACAATGGTGATCCTGGTGCCCGCTTCGTCTTGTACCCGGCCGACGAACTCAGCGAGGTTCTCGATTGTCAGAACCAGGGTCGCAGCTCCGACTCCGACCAGGATCCCGAGCACGAGCGAAGCTCCGACAAAGGTGCCGGAGTTGCCGCGTTGAATTCTGCCGTGGGTCATCGCTTGCAGCCGTGTCATCACCCAGACGCTAATGCGAGCGGTGTGGAGTAGCGACATTGTAGAGTCGGTGGTATCGGCATTGGACCAGCATGCTTATCACTCTCACCCGGAGAGTGCTAAATTCGAAAGATGATCGACGACCGCAGATCCATCGTTCTCCAGGCTTTGATCGAGGAGTACATCAGGACGGGCCAGCCCGTGAGTTCGCGCGCGGTTCTGCAACGTTGTTCGGTCGATGTCTCGAGTGCGACCATCCGTAATGATCTCGCCAAGCTCGAGTCGTATGGTTTTGTCACGCAGCCACATACATCTGCAGGGAGGGTGCCGACACCGGCCGGCTACCGCTTCTATGTCGACCACTGTTCTCCGACCAGGCTCCGCACCGCCACGCGGGAGCGGATCGAGGGCTTTTTTGCGGGTTTTCACGAGGAGTTGAGCAATCTCTTGCAGCAAACCAGCGGGCTGCTTTCGGAGATCTCGCATTATCCGGCCGTTGTAATCGGGCCGGGATTCGGCGATGAGATAGTCCGGGCGCTGCACCTGGCCCACCTGGGTGGTCCGGTAGTCCTGGCGGTCACGATTGGTGCGACCGGGCGTGTTGGCCAGGAAATCGTGAAGCTTCGCTTCAATCCCACCGATTCCGAGCTGGACGAGGCCGAGCGTGTGCTGGCCAAGGCTTTCGAGGGCGTGACGCTAACGACCGGATCCAACGCCATCGCCGATCTGCCTGCGGGCCAGGTCCCCGACCGCGTGACCAAGATCGTCAGCGTGGTTTCTGGTGCGGTCGCAGCATCGGTTGATGCCACGCGGGAGCTCTACGTCGGAGGCACGAGTCAGCTGGCGTCGCTGTGGCAGGATCTCGCCCAGGTACATGCCATGCTGGAGCTCCTCGAGCAACATCAGCACGTGCGAATGCTGCTGGACACTGAAGCGCAAGGGACGTCGGTCCGCATCGGTGCTGAAACCGATTTGGCAGACGCCGATTTCGCCATTGTGTCGACGGCGTTCAGTGTCGGTGCCACGGGGAGGGGTCGGGTTGGTTTGTTGGGGCCGATGCGGATGGACTATCGGAGGGCCATCCGGATTGTTGAAGAGGTTGGTGACGGGCTCGAGGACAGTCTCGGGGTATGAAGGACTACTACAAAATCCTCGGGGTCACGCGCGACACGAGCCAGGAAGACATCAAAAAGGCATTCCGCAAGCTGGCGAGGGAAACCCACCCGGACGCCAATCCGGATGATTCCCAGGCTGAATCTCGCTTTCGTGAGATAGCCGAGGCGTATGAAATCCTCTCCGATCCGCAACGGCGCGCCGCATACGACCGCGGCGAGCAATTTGGTGCCGGTGATCTGTTCAGCAACTTTGGTGGCCTCGACGACATCTTGCAGCAATTCTTCGGTGCCGGTTTTGGCGGTTTTGGCGGTTTTGGCGGTGCCAGACGCAGAGGCCCGGCGCGCGGGCGGGATATCGGTGTCTCGGTCGATCTGACCCTTGCCGAGGCGGCGACCGGGGTGAGCAAGACGTTCGAGGTCACGGCTCCCGAGCGTTGCCCGACTTGCTCGGGCTCCGGGGCGGAACCAGGGCATGATCCGCGGCGCTGTTCCACATGTAATGGCGCGGGGCAGGTGCAGGTTGCTCGCCAGACGATGCTCGGGCAGATGATGACGGTCACTGAATGCACCACGTGTCGCGGTCGTGGCGAGATCATTGATAACCCCTGTGCGAGCTGCTCAGGGTCGGGACAGATCGATTCGCGGCGCTCGTTGAACGTCGAGATTCCCCCCGGGGTGGACGACGGCACCAGGCTCCGGCTGTCGGGACGCGGGGCGGTCGGTGAGCGCGGCGCGCCACCCGGAGATCTGTATGTCCAGGTTCAGATGGTCACCGACGAGAACTTCACCCGGATCGGAAACGATCTTCACCATAAGGTGCAGCTTGGTGTGGCCGAGGCGGCTCTCGGCAAGAAGGTGTCGGTTCCGTTGGTGGACGGATCGACCATGGAGGTCGATATCCCGGCGGGGACCCAGTCGGCGACGGTATTCCGGCTCAACAAGCAGGGTATGCCGAGGCTGCAGCGTCGGGGCCGGGGCGATCTGCTCATTGAAGCCGAGGTTGTCGTTCCGAGCGATCTGTCGGCAGAGGCCGAAGAGGTGTTGCGGGAATACGCCGAGCTCATGGGTGAGGAACCGGCTGAGCCAAAACGGCGGCTCCGGAGAAGGCGCAAGCGGTAAGTATGGCTCGCCATCAGCCGCATCTCCTGGTGACTCTCCCGGCTACGGGCGATCGGGTCAGTCTGGACGATGCGACCCGGTATCACCTCGAGCGTGTGCTTCGCTACCCGTCGGGCGGCGAGATCAGCTATACCGACGGCGCAGGCTTGCTGGGTAGCGGGGTCATCACCGATGGGCTCATTGTTCGCGGCGAGGAGCGGATCATGCCCAAACCGGGAGAGTTGACGGTTGCCGTTGCTCCGCCGCACGAGAGCTCCCGGACACGGTTCCTTGTGGAGAAGATGGGCGAGCTGGCGGTAGGGCGACTGCTGTGGCTACGCACCGACCACGGTCAGGGTCGACCACCCAGGGTAGAGAAGGCGCTGGCGTGGGCTCGCTCCGCGTTGGAGCAGTCGCGTGGCGTGTGGCTGATGGAGATCGGCGACCTGGTGACTATTGCCGAACTGGGGCGCTGGGGGACTCCGGTGTTTGCGGAACCGGGGGGAGTGCAGGCCGCGGTGATGGCGCAGTTGGCTGATCCTGTTTTGTGCATTGGACCGGAGGGCGGGTTTGCCCCGGGTGAGGTACCCGATGGGGCCGTGCGTTTGGATCTGGGAGATACCGTGCTGCGGGTTGAGACTGCTGCGATCGCCGGTGCTGTGCTGCTTCGGGCGCCTCATGGGAATACGTCCTAGATTGATCGCCGCGTGGCGAATGACCAACAGGTCATTCAGTAATTGGGCAATAGGTTTGAATTTGACGAGACAGAGCGGTAACGCTGGGTTATGATGTTGGCTACGCAGAGCGTTCGCGATGCGTGGCAGCTCTGTGGAGGGCCTAGGAGAGAATGATGCCGACATACAATGAATTGGTGGGAGAACGGCTGCGTTCTATCCGGAGGCAGCGGGGCCTGTCGCTCCAGGATGTCCAGAAGCTGTCAGAACAGGAATTCAAGGCGGCCGTACTCGGCGCCTACGAGCGTGGCGAGCGAAGCCTGTCGCTGCCCCGTCTACAGCGGCTGGCGCAGTTCTTCACCGTGCCGATCCTGCAGCTGTTGCCGCAAGACGACGGACACACGCCCAATGCCGCGGCCGAAGGTATCACGATCGATCTGAACCAGGTCGAGCGTCTCTCCGGACAGGATGGACAGGTTGTGGAGCGGTTCCTCCGGGGCATCCAGATGCTGCGACAGGATTTCAACGGCCGGGTGCTCACCATTCGTGCCAACGACCTGCGTATGCTCGCCATGCTGCTCGACCAATCTGAGGAGGGCTTCAGCGAGCGGCTCACCGAGCTCGGCGTCACCTCAGACGGTAGCGAGTAGCTGTCATCGCCTGGAAGTGTCTCCCAGCCACGATTCCCGGAACTGAAGCGTCTCGATATACTGAACCCTCTGCGAAACCGTGAGTCTCCAGAGGCAGTCCAGCGATTGATTTCTCTTTGACGACCCCGCCTGCAACCCAGATCCGTATTCGCGTTCCCAGCAACCACCTGATGGTCGACCTGCTCGGTGAGCGCGATTCCTACCTGAAACAGGTAGACGCCGCCTTCCCGGAAGCGCGGATAGTCGCGCGCGGCAACGAGATCGTCATCGAGGACTCCGGCTCCGGCGACATTGCAGCCATGGTTCGTACGGTATTTGATGAGCTCCTCATCCTCATCCAGGAAGGGGAATCGCTCGACGATGACCGTGTTGCCCGGGTAATCGACATGGTCGAGAAGGATATCCCTTCACCTTCGGGTGTTTTCACCGATTCGATCAAGGTGGGCAGAGGCAAACATGTCCGCCCCAAGACCCACGGGCAGAAGGTCTATGTAGACGCCGTCCGTGACAACACTCTGATCTTCGGCATCGGGCCCGCCGGCACCGGTAAGACGTACCTGGCGATGGCGTGTGCTATCGAAGCTTTGCAGTCGGGGTCGGTGCGGCGCATCATCCTGACCCGTCCCGCCGTAGAGGCGGGGGAGCGTCTCGGCTTTCTCCCCGGCGATCTCAACGCCAAGGTCGACCCCTATTTGCGGCCGCTGTACGACGCTCTCTATGAGATGCTGGGGCCGGAAGAGACGGCCAGGCTGATGGAGAAGGGAACTATTGAGATAGCTCCGCTCGCTTATATGAGAGGAAGGACTCTCAACGATGCGTTCGTGGTGCTAGACGAGGCGCAGAACACGTCTCCCGAGCAGATGAAGATGTTCCTCACCAGATTGGGGTTCAACTCGAAGATGATCATCACCGGTGACGTCACCCAGGTCGATCTCGACGGCGGCAGACCGTCGGGTTTGCGGACGATTCGCCGCGTGCTCCACAACGTGTCCGGGATCTCATTTGTAGAGCTGACCGGCAAGGACGTCGTCCGCCACAGGATCGTCGCAGCCATAGTGGAGGCTTACCGCCGCTACGAGGAGCGCCTCCAGGAGAAGCAGAAGTGAACTTCTTTCGGCGCTACGCCGTACCGCTGAACCTGCTGGTCATAGCAGTCACCATCGTTTTTGTGGGTGCGGCTCTCGTCGTCGGCAGGGCAGGCGCCGCTCCTGCGGTAGTCGTACAGGTCGGGTCACCCTCGCCCGCCGACTACGTCGCCAACCGCTCCATAGACGTGCAGGACGAGGCCGCGACGGCCGCCGAAAGGGTAGCGGCGCGAAATACGGTCAAGAGCGAATACTCGATAAACCCGGGTCTGGTCACCGGGGTGCGCAACGACATCGCCAAGTTCTTCGAGGACCTGAAGAGGCTCGCCGTTGACGATGCAGAGCTGAGCGACGTTGAGCTGGCGGTCCGGGAGGCGGGTGGAATCAACGTGGTCGTCGCCCAGGTCGACAACGAGGTCTTTCTCACCGGCACCGTTGCCGAGGAGATCAGGGCGGCGGTGATTGACGCTGCCAGCGGCGTGTCAGGAGTCACGGCAGTCGACGACTCGGGGCTGTCGACCGAGACAACAGTCGAACCACCAGCGCAAAGCACCACGGAGCCGCCACCAGATCAGGGTACGGAGAGCACATCGACAACGACAACAACCGTCGCAGAGACGACGACGACGACCATCCCACGGCGGCCGATCGAGGAGTGGATCGCCGCAATGGAGGACATCTACCCCAATCTCAGCGAACAAACGATCACGGCCTTCGTGACGCTGTACAACAACGACCTCGATCGGATCGCAAACGGCGAGGCGTCCCTGTTCGGAGACGTATCTAAAGCCGCTGATGACCTCGCCAGGCAGCTCATGGATGCGGGTATCAAACAGGATGATCTCGCGGATATCCGCGCCCAGCTCCGCAGTGAGACCCCACCGGTGTTCGTATCCGTGCTATCGGTAGAGGAGCGTCAGTTGGCGCATCCTGCGATCGGTGAGCTCGTGGCGGACTACATCATCCCCAACGACTTTGTCGACGATGAGCTAACCCAGCAGCAGCGCGACGAAGCTGCTGCCGCGGTGGTGCCGGTGACCGTGCCGTTCCCCGCCTTTGCGTTGATCGCGTCTGAGGGCGAGACCCTGAGCCAGGTCCAGGTCGACGCGATCAAAGAGCTCGATCTGGTGGAAAAGAAGCCTGGAACGTCGCGCAAGGCGATCGTAGTACTGGGTGCACTCACCGTCGGGCTGACGGCGTTCTTCCTGTGGCGACTCAGCCCGGGGCGCTGGTCCGAGCCAAAGCACTTTGCCTTGCTGGGCATTCTGGTTGTACTCGCGGCACTGGCATCACGCGTGCCCGAGCTGGTTGATGGAGCGGACGGGAGTTATGCCTCGCTCGGCTTTGCGATACCGGCCATGCTGTTCGGTTATGTGGCAGCCATCCTCTACGACCCGAGAACCGCCGTATTGCTGGCTGTCCCTGTGACGACGTTCGTCGGCATCTCTACCGCGGACCCGGCGATCACCATTTTCGCCGCAGGGGCAACGGTGGCGCCCATCGCATTCGTTTCTTCCGTTTCCAGTCGCAGACAGTTGCGGGTGGCGGTGGCGCTCTCTGCACTTGTGCTGGCACCGTTTGCGTATTCGATCTCATGGCTGTTTCGTGGTGAGGAGACGCGTTGGGAGGCGGCGTTCTTCGGGCTGGTCGGTGGGATCCTGGCCGGGCTCATTGCACAGAGCCTCGTCTCGTTCCTAGAAAACCTCTTCCGCATGACGACGACGCTGACACTGCTCGACCTGGTTGACAGGAACCACCCGGCGCTCCGGCTAATCGAAGACAAGGCGCCCGGTACGTTCAACCACTCGATACTGGTGGGGACGCTCGCAGGCAAGGCGGCGCGCGCCATCGGCGCAGACCCGTTGTTGGCCCAGGCAGCGGCGTTCTACCACGACCTCGGCAAGGTCGAAGACCCGGTCTACTTCATAGAGAATCAGTTCAGCATCACCAATCCGCATGACCACCTCGAGCCGGTCGATTCGTGTCGGATCATCCGTTCGCATGTAACCGATGGGCTTCGACTCGCCCGCCAGTATCGGCTGCCGTCTGAGATTGCAGAGGGCATTCGCTGCCACCATGGGACAGGTCTGATGCGGTACTTCTACCACGAGGCCACGGAAGTCGACCCCGATGTCGATCCGCAACTCTTCCGTCACCACGGTGAGAAGCCAAAGCGGAAAGAGATGGCGATACTGATGATCTGCGACGCAGTGGAAGGTGCCGCCCGGGCGCACGCCCAGCAGCAAGACCCGACCGAAGAGAGTCTCAGGAAGGTCGTCGATTCCGTAGTCGGAGAGAAACTCGACGACCATCAGCTCGACGAATCCGATCTGACCTTTGGTGACCTCACGAAGGTGAAGGCGGCCGTGGTCGCCGCTCTAGTCGGCTACTACCACACCCGCGTTCCCTACCCGGGCTTCCCCGGCCCACCGGTTGAGCAGGCGTGATGGACATAACTTTCTCAGACGAGCAGGACGACCCGCTGCCCGGTGACGGTCTGATCGAACTTGCCGCGATCGCCATGACGGCAGAGGGGCTGCCGGACACGACGCAGCTGGAGATCACGCTCATCGACAACCAGCGTATGGCGGAGCTCAACGATGAATACATGGGGAAGACCGGTCCCACCGATGTTCTGTCTTTCCCGATCGAGGACTTCGCCGGCGGGATCACCGAGCCCGATGCCGAAGGACCGCCGCTTCTGCTGGGTAACGTCCTCATCTGCCCGAGGGTCGTGCGTGCGAACGCGGCAGCGGCAGGGGTACCCTTTGATGATGAGATGGCGTTAATGGTCGTTCATGGCATCCTTCACTTGCTCGGCAACGACCACGTGATCGATGAGGAAGCCGAGGCAATGGAGCAACGGGAACGGGAGATCCTGGCGATGGTCGGGAGGCAACGACCGTGACCACCGTGGCAATCGTCATATCCGCGATCCTGATTCTGCTCACCGCGCTGCTGCGCGCTGCCGGAGCGTCCCTGGTGCGTACCCCGAGAGCCGATGCCCTGCACGACGCCCGCAACGACGGCCCTCGTGCCGGGAAGATTGCGGACCTGCTCAGCAACCGTCCCATTATCCAACCCGCTCTGGGGTTGGTCAGCACCGGCATGTTGGTGTTCGCTGTAGTACCTGCGGTGTGGGCGCTGAGCCGGATCACAGACGGATTCGCGCTCGTCATCTACCTCGTGATCCTGAGCCTCATAGTCCTGGTGCTTGGTGACATTGTTCCCCGCACTCTGGGACGCAACCGGCCGCGGACAATCGCATATCGCTTTGCATGGCTGCTTGGGGCAATGGTCCAGCTCGGGCAGACCACCGCTGATCTTGTCACCGACCTCGACGAAGAGGAGGGAGAGGATGAGGGGAGCGAGGCCGAGGCTCACGAACGTGAGCTGATCTCCCAGGTGATCGATTTCGCAGGTGCCATCGTTCGAGAGGTGATGGTGCCACGCCCGGACATGATCACCGTCAGCGTCGATACGTCGAGCGAGGAAGCTCTCGATCTCTTTCTGGAAGCAGGCAAATCGCGTATCCCCGTCTACGGCGAGGACACCGATGACATCCTCGGTGTCCTCTACGCCCGCGATCTCCTGCAGTTGTGGGACGACAAGGGAGGCCCCCGACCTGCCAGGGACTTGATGCGCGAGGCCTACTTCGTTCCCGAGACCAAGAAGGTGCCCAACCTGCTGCGCGAAATGCAGGCCAACCAGGTGCACATGGCGATCGCCGTCGATGAGTTTGGCGGAACCGCCGGATTGGTGACCATCGAAGACCTCCTCGAGGAACTGGTCGGCGAGATAGCAGACGAGTACGACGAGGAAGAGCCGATGATCATCTCCGAGGACGACGGCTCGTATCTGATCGACGCCAGGCTCGACATCGACGAGCTCGGGGAGCTGATGGGGGCGCCGATGCCCGATGAGGACTGGGACACAGTCGGCGGTCTCATTCTCGGGCTCGCCGGGCGTGTGCCTGCCGAGGGCGAGACGTTCGAGTTCAACAGCCATACCCTGACCGTGGAACGGGTCCAGGGCCGTCGCGTTGCCCAGATCCGGCTACAGCCGTGATGGGCGTGGGGATCCACTTGCAGACCGGCGCTCTGGCGAGGTCGGGACTGGAACCGGCTGCGTTTGGTCCGGCAAGAACGGCGGGACGCCGCAGTGCGTAGCGGGTTCATCTCTGTTGTGGGGCGGCCGAATGTTGGGAAATCGACATTGGTCAACGCCCTGGTGGGGGAGAAGGTTGCGATTACCTCGCCAAGGCCGCAGACCACACGGAACACCATTCGGGGCATCCGCAACGAGAGAGACACTCAGATCGTATTCGTCGACACACCGGGCCTGCACAAACCCCGAACTGCTCTCGGCAATCGGCTGAACCGGCTCGTCTACGGCTCATTGGAGGAGACCGACGGGGTGCTGCTCGTCCTCGATGCCACCCAGAACATCGGGCCGGGTGACCGGCGCATCGCCGAGCGGCTACGCGAAGCGAGGGCGACCGTCATCGTGGTGATCAACAAGATCGATATCGCCAAGAAGGATCGGATTCTCGAACAGCTCGGCGAGGCGTCGGAGTGGGAGTTCCTGGCCTACGTGCCGGTTTCCGCTCGTGATGGTGACGGCCTCGACCTGGTGCTCAGCGAAATCGAGCCGCTGCTCGAGGAAGGTCCCCAGTTCTTTCCCACAGACGTTCACATGGATCAACCCGAGAAGATCTACGCCGCGGAGCTGATTCGCGAGAAGTTCTTGCGCCGGTTGCGGGAGGAGTTGCCACACTCGCTGGCCATCCTCGTCGACGAAATCACCGTGCGTGACAACGGCACCACATATGTGGCGGCCACGGCCTACGTCGAGCGCAAGTCGCAGAAGGGGATCGTCATCGGCAAAGGCGGGGTGCAGCTGCGTGACGTAGGGGCAGAGGCCAGAGAGGATCTCGAGCGATTCTTCGGCGGTTCGGTGTTCCTCGATATCCATGTCCGGGTGGAAGACGATTGGCAACGCCGGGACGATACGCTCGACCGACTCGGATTCTGAGCATGGAGCGCTGATGGCGATCCGCCACGACCAGGGAATAGTGCTGCGATCCTTCCCCTTTGGCGAGGCGGATAGGGTCGTCGTCCTGTTGAGCCCCAACAACGGCAAGCTGCGCACCGTCGCCAAAGGCATTCGCAAGACCAAGAGCCGTTTTGGGGGCAGGTTGGAGACCTTCAGCCATGTCGATCTCGTGTTGTATGAGGGCAGGAACCTCGACACAATCACGCAGGTGGAGATGATCGAGCCGTTCCACTCGCTCCGCTCCGATCTGGACCGGGTGATGGCTGCAGGGGTCATGGTGGAGGTAGCCGACACCGTCGCTCAGGAGAACGAGAGCTCGGTTCGTCTTTTCCTGCTTCTCCAGCGGGGCTTGCGAGCCCTCGATGCCGGTCCCATCCATCCCGACCTGATCTCCGCCTTCCTTCTCAAGGCTGCCGACACCCTCGGGGTGGCGCCTGCTCTGGATCGTTGTGCCGGGTGCGGGACTACCGAGGGCTTGCGACGGTTCAGCTTTGACGCAGGCGGTGTGCTGTGTGAACGGTGCCGCACTGCCGGCGCATACGCCCTACGAGACGGGCTCACCGGCTATCTGGCGATGCTGGCGAAGGCCGATCTGTCCGAGCTGCCACGACCGGATGACAGGTTCGTGGGCGAGGCCAGGGGCGTGGCGAGGCGGTTCATCGAATACCATCTGGAGCGGCAGATCCAATCGATGGCGGTGCTCGATGTATGACCAGGTGGACATGAGCCGGGTACCCCGGCACGTCGCCATCATCATGGACGGCAATGGGCGTTGGGCCAACGCCCGCGGTCTGCATCGGACTCAGGGCCACGCCAGAGGAGAGCCTGCACTGTTTGATGTCATCGACGGTGCGCTCGACCTCGGCGTCAAATGGCTGACTGCATACACATTCTCAACCGAGAATTGGTCGCGGGACGCATTCGAGGTCGAGTTCTTGATGCATTTCAACGTTGATCTGCTGGAACGCCGCCGCGACGAACTACACGCCAAGGGCATTCGTATTCACTTCATAGGTGATCGGAACGACCCCAGGGTCCCTGATGACCTGCGTGAGCGAATCAACGGCGCCGAGGAACTCACCATTGCCAACGAACGTATGCATATGGTCTTTGCGTTCAACTACGGTGGTCGGTCCGAGCTCGTCACTGCTGTGCAGCGCATCGCCGTGGAGGTGGCGGCAGGTGATCTGAAACCTGGCGCCATCGACGCTGCCACCATCGCGGCCCACCTGTACCTGCCGGAGATGCCCGATCCCGACCTGGTAATCCGGACCAGTGGCGAGATCCGCACCTCGAACTACCTGCTCTGGGAATCCGCATACTCGGAGTATCTCTTCACCCCTGTGCTCTGGCCGGACTTTGATCGGCATACGCTGGCTGACTGTATCGCCGAGTACCAGTCTCGCGATCGCCGTTTTGGTCGTGCCAGAGATGTGTCGCAAGCAACCCCCGAAGGGGACAGTACCGGCGAGTGATCACGCCTCCGGTGCTACAACCCCGATATGTGCGCCCTATCATTCCGCGCCAATTCCCTACCTGGATCTGATATGCCTACCGATTTCGACACCATCGTCAACCTGACCAAGAAACGCGGTTTCGTGTTTCAGTCTTCGGAGATCTACGGAGGGCTCCGCTCCGCATACGACTACGGCCCGTTGGGTGTCGAGCTGCTGCGGAACGTGAAGGAACAGTGGTGGCACTCCATGGTGAGGATGCGGGACAACGTCGTCGGGCTCGACTCGGCGGTCATTCAGTCGCCATCGGTTTGGGAAGCATCGGGCCATCTTGCCTCGTTTACCGATCCGCTCGTGGAGTGCACCAACTGCAACAACCGTTTTCGTGAGGACAAACTCGACAACCCCGATCAGTGCCCCGCCTGTGGCAAGAAAGGCACGTTCACCGAAGCCAAGAACTTCAACCTAATGTTCAAGACTCACATGGGTCCCGTCGAGGGCGCCGACAACGCTGTCTACTTGCGACCGGAGACGGCACAGGGCATCTTCATCAACTTCGAGAACGTGCGGCGGACGGCGCGGCTCAAGCTCCCGTTCGGCATCGCCCAGATCGGCAAATCCTTCCGCAACGAGATCACTCCAGGCCAATTCGTGTTCCGCACCAGGGAGTTCGAGCAGATGGAGATGGAGTTCTTCTGCCGGCCGGAAGAAGCGGACCATTGGTTCCAGTATTGGGTCGAGGAACGGAAGAACTGGTACGTCGACCTCGGCATGAAAGAAGAGAACGTCCGGTTCCGTGAGCACGAGCCCGACGAGCTGTCGCACTACTCAGCGGGGACCTTCGATGTCGACTATCGCTTCCCGTGGGGATTCGACGAGCTCGAGGGCATCGCCAACCGGACCGACTTCGATTTGAAAGCTCACATGGAGATGTCCGGCAAGGATCTCACCTACTTCGACCAGGAGTCCGGGGAGCGGTTCATCCCATATGTCATCGAGCCCGCCGCCGGAGCCACGAGGACCACATTTGCCTTCCTTCTTG
>Ga0307423_1000915_pt1 | contig 18845 bp, 13 predicted proteins | sample SalMarWE160310MG_FD_202154 | JGI IMG/M metagenome (GOLD analysis project Ga0307423, IMG submission 202154) | Salt marsh sediment microbial communities from the Plum Island Ecosystem LTER, Massachusetts, United States - WE1603-10 | ecosystem: Environmental > Aquatic > Marine > Intertidal zone >...
GCTTGCTGGCGAAGGGACCTGGCAGGTCCGTGTCTTCGCGCGCAACCGCTTCGGCTCGAACGGCGTGCCCGCGACGGCGGCCCAGGTGCAGGCGACGCCGCCTCCGACCGCATTGCAGGAAGGCGTGCCGCTTCCGGACCGGGTGGGTGCCTTCGGTAGCTTCACCTACTACTCCATCGACGTTCCGAGCGGGCCGGCGAACCGGGTGCTCCAGGTACGGATTCGTGGCGGTACGGGAGACGCCGACCTTGCGATCCGACTGGGGTCGAAGCCGACCCTGACGACGTTCGACTGCGCGTCCGTTGCGACCCCGGACATCTACAATGCTCTGGACTTCTGCTCGGTTCTGAGCCCGCAGGCAGGGAGGTGGTACATCGCGATCGTCGGCACGGAGGCCTATCAAGGGGTGACGCTGGACGCCCGGATCCTTCCGTTGACGACCTTGAATGCCGGCGTGGCCATCGGCGGCCGCAGTGGCGGAGTCAGCGACATCAGCTACTTCGAGTTCGGCGTGCCGACGGGCGTGGCGCCTCCCTCTCCCGTCCGAAACTCCTCGATCATGTCCGGGTCCAGCCTGCTCGGGTCCGCCAAGGGCGGCACGCTCCTCGAGAAGGGTACCTGGGGGCCACCCGCGGTCGCGACAACCGGGCCACAGCCGGTGGCCGGGACCTTCCATGTGACCACGGCCGGCGGCGCGGGGGACGTCGATCTCTGGGGCTCACCCCGCCCGACTTCGCCGATGAGCCTCAGCTCGTTGATCACCTGGCCCTGTATCTCCATCGACCCGACCAACGTCGAGGCCTGTGACGTCGACGACCCCGACGCCGGACCCTGGACCGTGCTCCTGATCGGCTATCAGGCATACAGCGGCGTCACCCTGGCGGCGGACTTCCTCCCACCTGCGCCGATAATCTCCAACCCGGTGCCGACGATCGTCGCGGTCAACGACACGACTCTGTGCGCCAACGGCGGCAGCAAGATCGACCTCAAGGTCGACTTCACGGACCCCAACGGCGACGTTGGCACGACCGTGCCGTTCACGGCGAACTTCACGTTCTCCCCGTCAGGGAGCACCGGCACGAACGCCCAGGACGTGACGAGGAACGGAACGGGCGCCGCCGGCAGCGTCACGGCCGAATACTGCATCGTCTTCGCAGCCCAGACGCAGATCACGCTGGACGTCAGCATCACAGACATGGCAGGGCTGCAGAGCAACGTGCTGAGCGTCGCGATCCCGAAGCCCGCGGGCTCCAACGCGCCCGGAGCGGTTCCGGCCGTTCGCGATCCGGGAGGTGTCCGCTAGGAGCCGGGCACCCTGCTCAGCGCGGGATCCACGGGGCCGGGAGGCGGACGCCGCCCGGCCCCGTCGCCCGGACAGGTCACGAGCCGGTCCACGAACTCCAGGTCCGCGCCTACCTTCGGGATGCGTACGAACTCGACCGGGTAGGCGGTCCCCGGGAACGGGTTGCAGTCGGGGACCGTTCGCACGATGGCGAACCACACCTCGTCCCGCCCTCCCCCGGACTGCGGTCGAATCTCGAAGCCGACGCTGTCCACGCGGATGCGGTCGCCCGCGTTGCGTCGTCCCGCCGCCACCAGGAGGACCGAGTGACTCTGGAAGTCCACCGATGGTATCTCGGGTTTGGGCTCGGGCGTCTCTGCGGTGGCACGCAGCCACCACAGCCTGAGCGTCTCGGGATCGTTGATCACCACCCGCGCCGAGTCGACCTCGGTGCGGTCGTCACGGTAGAGGCGGTCCGCGTCCTGGATGGCCTCCGCGCGCCGGCTGGGCGCGACCGGCGGCGGTGCGCCGCCTCCACACGCCGCCGACGGGAGCGCCAGCAGGACGATCGGAAGGTAGCGGAGCGATCGCATTCGACATCTCCTTCGTACGCTCACCCCCCTCGGGCAGGGGGCGGGCTCGTGAGCCGTTTCGGGTCGAGCGGTCATCGGGCGATGCGCCTCGGACAAGAGAACGTCGACAGGTAGCCGCGATCGAGGATCGGCACACCGAGGACGGTCACGTCCGCGGTGACCCGGGTGCCACTGGGCATCGTCCATGTGACACGGTACGGGCTGCCGCCGGTGCCCTGCCAGGTCCCCTGATGGAAGAGCCGGAAGATCGCCCACGTCCCGTTGAAGTCCAGGGATTCGCGCCGATCGCCGGACTGGGCCACGAGGCTCGCCGTCTCCGCACGTGAGGCATCCCAGACGAAGGTCTCCCGCTCCTGTTGGGTCGGCGTGAACGTGCGGGAATGCCCGTCCACCCTCAACTCCACCCGGTCGATCCCCTCGAAGCCGCGGACCTGGAACTGGATGTTGAAGCCCGGAGCGTCGCCGCCCGACCGGTAGAACGCGTTGGAGATGTCCCGGGCCCGGTTGCGGAAGTTGTCGTACGCCTGGTTGAGCGTAGCGCCGGTCCCCTCGGCCTGCTGGAAGAACGCGCTCAGCTCACCGCCGTCGGGCTTGAGGAGCGCCTCCACGTCCTGGAGCGACGCCTCCTGCGCGCCGGCATGGAACGGGTACCGGCCCAGCACGCGGCTGTCCTGGCGGCTGCAGAACTCCGCGGCCAACTGGTTGGCGGCCAGTTGCGGTCCCTGCCCGACCTGCTGATCAGCCCACCGGAACGGGCTGGCGAGGAGGGAGCTCACCGCTCCGCTGGCCGTCCGCGCCGCCGGCGGGTCGGTCGGGAAATCGACCTCGATGCCGCGCACGAACGACAGCCCGTCCGAAGACGCGCTACGGACCTGGTCGGATACGGACGGCGCGCCCGGATCCTGTGCGAGGCTCGCGACGCCCTGCGCCAACGTCTGGACCTTGAGGAGGTAGGGCCGGCCGCTCCCCTCGCTGAAGATCTGCGGCAGGGTATCGGGCCCCACCAGGCTCCGCACCGCCGCGAACGGCGCCTCCACGGTCGGGTTGCCCACCGTGGTCTGGGAATCCACGTAGGCGAGCATCTGGAACAGCGGGGATCGGTTCCCGCCGAGGGTGGTCAGCCAGCGCTCGCCGCCCTGCAGCCCGCGGCTCTCCAGGTGCGTGTTGGTCAGGAAGCCCACCCAGGTGTCCCGATAATCCTGCTCGTAGCGCTCCTGGAGGTGCGGGGCCACGGTCTGGGGCTCGAACCCGCGCGAGCGGAGGCGGTCGAAGAACTCCGTCCCCACCACGTGCAGGTCGAGGCTGGCCGCATCGCCGGTGGCCGCCAGGCTCGCGTGCACCGAATCCCAACCCGTGCGCGTGAAGGCACCGGGTACGGCAGGGGAGCCGGTCAGGAACCCGCTGGTCTCCGGGCGGTCCCGCTCCACGCGCGCCGTCGGGAGGCGATTCCACTGCGCGAGCAGGCTTCCGTAGAACGAATCCTCATTCGTGTTGTCCGCGAGGAACGAGCGGGCGGTGTTCACCAATCCGGTGTTTTCGATCTCCGCGTATGGGTTTCCGTGGGGGAGCTCGGCTCCGAAGAATGCGAACTGCCGCTGCGCGAGCCCGAGGAGCGCCGAGTCCGGGTCGGCGGTCTGCGCCCAGTGCGGGGTCAGGGCGTCACCGAAGAACTGCGCCGTGGCTTCGTCCGGCCGCTCGGTGATCTCCACGTAGGCCTTCAGCGACTGGTAGATCCGATCGTACTCGTCCAGCGTCGGTCTGGCGGGCAGGTCCTGGAGCGTCTGGCGGACGTCGTCGAACGCCCGGTTGAACAGGACGGAGCGGAAGTGCGAGAAGTACACCCCGCGCGCGATGGGATACAGGTTGCGCCCCGTGTACATGAACATGAGGCTGCGGAAGGGGCGACGCCCGTTCTCATAGTGGGACAGTCTCTCCGTGACCTGGCGCAGCGTGTCGAGCCGCTGCAGATCCTGGAGGGAGGCGAGGCCGATCGCCGGCCCGGTCACGTCCTGGACGCCGGCGATGGCCTCGCGCACGTCACGCTGCAGCCCCACCTCGAGGTGGTGTGTGCCCATGACCATGATGCCGAGGAACAGCATGAACGCGATGCCGACCGCGAGGGACGCACGTCGGAGGATCGAGAGCCCGAACCCGCTCGTCGTGATCCCCATCGCGACACGGTCCCGCAGCACGACCCGCCGCAGGATCCCGTCGAGGAAGACCCACTGCGGTACCCGCCGCTGGTGGCCGGCCGCGGGGGCTGCCTGTCGGGCCGCCTGCTGCTGCATCGCACGGAGGTCGAACACCTGGGTGGCGCCGGCCGCGTGTTCGGCCTCCGGCCCTGTGGACGCCTGGACCGGCGCGGCTCCGCCCTCCACGACCACCGGCCGCACGCCCGTGAAATAGAAGCCGCGCAGGAACGGGCTCACGCGGAGCTGGCTCGGCCTGCACAGCTCGACGAGGAACTGGGTCGCGGGCTTCGAGATCTTGCTGAACTCGCGCGGGAACTCGTACGCGGCACCGTTGCCCTCCAGGCTTCCGGCGCGGGAGAGCACGGTGGGCCGGCGATGGGCGAGGGAGCGGAAGAGGTCGTCGAAGGCGCCGGCAAGGCGCTCCGTTTCGCGCTGTCCGTAGGAGGAGGCGGACGCCGGCTCGGCGAGCGTGCGCAGCGTGGTACCGAGTAGCTCGTGGGTCTCGTCGGCTGTGAAGTTCTTCACGAACTCCGTGAAGTGCGGGATCGCGTCGGCCTTCGTGAACACCACGTAGACGGGGAGGCGGATCCCGATGCTCTCCGAGAGCTCGGACAGTCGGTCGTGGAGGTTGCGCGCCGCCGGGACGACCGACTCTGCGCCGCCGACGAGATCCTCCGTGCTGAAGCACACGATCGCGACCCGCGGCGCTTGCGGTCGGCCGAGGAGGGCGGGGATCCACTTCTTCGGTTGAAGCTTCTGTACCAGGCGGGCCCATCGCGTCGGCTCGACCGCGAGGGCACCGCCGGCCTCCACGACCACGTGCTGCTCGTAGTACCAGACGTTGGCTGCCTCGGTCGGAGCGATCATGTCCCCCGACAGGAGGTTCCCGGCCAAGTGCTCTGCGTCGAGTCCGGACTGCTGGACGAAGGTGGACTTCGCCGACCCACGCGGACCGAGCACGAGCAGCACCGGAAGCTTGCCCAGGACGCCCCGGCCACGCACGCCCGCAGCGTTGAGGCGCTTGCGGGCCTGGTCCAGGAGATCGAGCACCGGGTCGGGCGCGGACTTCCCGGCAGGGGACGCCGACGGCCGGAACAGCTTGAGCAGGAAGTAGACGATGAGGGCGCCGAGGATCCACAGGACCGTCCTCACGCCCCAGAGCATGTAGCCCGACAGGTGCAGCCATCGGCCCACGTACCAGCCGAGGACGCCGACGGACAGGAGGGCGGGAACACCGAACGCTAGGGTCCGGGGCTTGGGCGTCCGCAGTCGGGGCATCGGAACCGGCCTCTCCTTGCGAGGGTCGTTGCCGGGCTAGCCGGCCATCTCACGGATCCGGTCCACCCCGCCTGGAAGCGAGACGAACCGGAGGAGCACGAAGAGGAGGATGACGGCGATCGCCGATCCGAGCAGGCCGAGCGACAGGCGGCGCAGCCAGGGGTCGCCTCCTCGCACGACGCCCTCGTCCTGCGGGGGAATGGCGCGCGGAGACAACAGGGCTCGCCCTCCGCGGATGCGCGAGATCTTTTCCTCCGTCGCCCGGACGTGGCTCCTCAACTCGCTCCCGTCCGAGGAGCCGTAGCGCCCCTTGAAGCCGAGGAGCATGCAGAGAAGGGGGACCTCGAGAACGTCGGCCACGAAGGGGGAGTCCTGGCGGGACAGCAGATCTTCCAGGTACCGGAAGAAGGTCTCCCCCGCCACGTGGTCGCCGAAGACCTCCTCCTGCAGGGGCTGCCCCACCCACGCCGACGCCAGCGGGCCGGGAGTGCCCATCACGGTCTCGTCGAGGTAGGCGATCACGCAGTACACGGCCACCTTCACGAACTCGGGCGGGTAACCCATGCGCCGGGCCTCCTGGTCGGCGCTCGCGAGCAGATCCTTCATGCGCGCGCGAAAGGCCGCCGGGTCGCTCGGGACCTGCCGGCCTTCACGCAGACGCACCACCGCGGTGAGCGCCTCCTGGAGCGCGAGAGCCAGACGGCCCGTGGGCGCGTGCCCCGCGGGCATCGTGACCGTGGCAGAGACGTGCGATTCCATCAGCCCTCCAGGCGCGGCGGAGACGTCATTCGGGAAGGACCAGCAGCTCCAGCTCGGCGTCCGCGAGGGAGTCGGGGAGGTACACGCCCACCGAGCTGCGCACCTTGATCAGGTCCCACGGCGGCCCCTCGCGCACGAGCCGGAAGTACAGACTGCCCACGCGCGTGGGGATGGCCGAAGGCAGCGTGGAGAGGTGCTCGATTCCGAGCGCCGGCAGCCCCGCGCTGCCCACGAGACGCATCACGTCCTCCGCCGAGCAGACCTTCGCCTTCCGCGGGACGTCCGAGATGACCGTGGCCGACGGCGCCCCCGACCGGATCCTCAGCACCCACTCGGCCCGGCCGAGCGTCCGCTTGTCGGCGAGTGCCGCGGTGTGGAGGTTGGCCGCCGTTCGTGCCAGGGGCACCGAGATGTAGCGCTCCTGGATGACCACCTCGAGGTGCCGGCGGATGTGCCGGTCGAGCGCGGCGAACGCGTCGCCCGGCTGATCGTGGTCGTACAGGGGGATGTCACGAGGGTCGGACTCGAGCGAGAAGGTGCACAGCGCCCCCGCCAGGCGAGCCAGATCCTCGTAGACGTCGCGCGGATGCGCACGGCCGAACTGCGCATGGTGGCGAAGGGGCCCGAGGCCCGAGTAGATGGCGTGCGTCAGCCACAGGCCGGTCAACTCCTGTCCGGCCTTCTCCGACATCGTGTCGGCACCGGGGAGTTGGCGGCGGAGCGATTCCCCCTTGGCCTCCAGGATCTCGATCAAGCCGTCGAGGATCGCCGTCAGGCGAGCGCTCGCCCCGATGCGCAGCGTGGGCGGCACGAACTGAGGGTCGTAGACGAAGTGACCGCTCCCGTCGGGGCGCACCCGCGCCAGCGGGAGGCTGACGTGATCGTCCTGAAGCTCGGACGCGCCGAGGAGCTGCAGGTTCCGGCGTCCGACCTGGATCGGCCGCTCGTCCGTCCCCGTGGTCTCGTCGTAGAGGGGCACCGTCATCGCTTGGTAGCGCCGGGGCTCCGCCGCCGACTCGCCGTCGAGCACGGTGTTGGCGTGGCTGGTGCGGTAGGGGGGGATGACGAGGTGAACCGTCGCTCCCTCGCTCCCCGCCTCCAGCAGGTCGGACACCTCGCGCGTCGGGGGCAGTGGGTCGGAATCGCCCAGGTCGAAGGCGAGGCCGTCCGGCATCACGCCGCTCGCACGGACGAGCGACACGGTGCCGTTCCAGAGGGCGTCGTGATCCAGCTCCACGGCCACGAGGCCGTGGACGCCTTGCATGACGGACGAGAGCGCGAAGTGCATCGCGCTCTCGAAGTACCGGCACTGGGCCTGGAAATGGTGCTGGGCGAGGTGCATGCCCTCGGTCCACACCAAGCGAGAGAGCGTTGGAACACCCACTGGGTCAGGACACGGAGTGTGGCGAGGATCGGGTATCGGAGGCCGAGCGCGCGCGCTAGACCCCCAAGAGCAAAGTCCGGCCCGCGCGGCCGCTTGGCAAGGGTGGGACGGTTGCTCCTCCGAGGGACCCCCGGGTACCTTTGCTACCCATGACCGGCGACGAATTCACGGCCCGATATCGGCTGCGGGAGCAGCTCAACGACGGCGAGATAGTGAGCTATCTCGCGGCCGACGCCCGCGGCGGCACGGCCTTCGTCCATGTCTTCCGCGGAGAGTTCGCGCCCGAGTTCGACGCGACGCTGCTCGACCCGGACGGGTCCGCGGCACTGCGTGAGGTGCTGGATGTCGAGGGGATCGAGGTCGTGGTCACAGACGTGATCGAGCCGTTCTCCACCTTCGAGGCGTGGGTGGCCGAGCACCAGCGAGTCGCCGAGCCCGAGAAGGAAGGTCCCGGAGCCTTCACGAGGATCTTCCGCGTTCAGTCGCCGGAGGGCCCGCCGGCTCCACCGCAGGAGCCGGGGGCCGAATCGGGTCCGCCAGAGGCCGTGTCGGCGCCGCTGGAGGCCGGAGTGACGGGCGAGGATGCGGCGCCGGTCGCGGGAGACACCACGGAGGTCGAGCCGCCGATGGCGCCCGAGGAGGAGGCGGAGTCGGAAGGCCCTGGGGAGTTCACACGGGCGTTCCGAGCGCTCGGCACTCCGAACGGGCCGCCGGCCGCTCCGCCTCCGACGCCCGAGGGGCCGAGCCTGCCCGCCGGTCTGCCCCCCGTCCCGGAGCGACCAGCTGCCCCACCACCCGCGTCGACGGCTCCGCCACCGTTCCCGGGGGTGCCCAGGCGCGAGGTGCCGACATCCAGGCCACCCTCGCCGCCGGCTGCCTCCACCGCGCCACCTACTCCTCCGCCCGCTCCGCGCCCACCGGAGCCATCGTCGCCCGAGCCGCCCGGCGAGCGGGGCACGGGCACGTTCACCCGCATCATGGGCGCCTTGGCCGAAGGCCCGGGCTCGGGTGCACCGCCACAGCCTCCGCTCGGCTCCCCGCCACCGGCGCCGAGCGGTTCGCCTCCGCCGCCTCCGGGTGGCTTGGCGCCGCCACGCCCCGGGGGCGCTCCGCCACCCCGTCCCGGCGACGCGCCGCGGCCTCCGGGAGCGCCGCCTCCACCGTATCCGGGTGGCCTCGCGCCACCTCCTCGTCCGGGCTCCACTCCGTTCGGTGCGGCGCGCCCGGCGCGCCCGGTGGACACGCCGCCACCGCCTGCGTCTCCGGCCCCGGCGCCTCCGCCTCCGGGGATGTCGGGGATGGAGCCGTCTCCACCGATGGCCCCGCTGCAGCCGCCCCCGGCGCCCCCGGGGGACCAGGGCGCGACGCCCGGCCCCTACACGCAGGCCATGCGGGCCTACCGGGACTCGGGGCAGTCACGTTCCCCGTCCCCTCCCGCACAGCCCGAGGCTCCGACGGATGCCGGGGCGTACGGCTCGGGGAGCTACCTCGACCGACTTCAGAGCAAGGGACGGCCGGAGGACACCGCGGCACCGCGTCCACCGGGAGGCGCGATGCCCCCGCCACCGCCCGCAGGGCGGCTGAGCGTGCCCCCGGTCCCGTCCGGGCCGAGCGACTACACTCGCGTGATTCGCGGGGCCGTCCCGCCATCGATGGGCCGATCGGGCTCCGACCCCTCGGCCTACGGTGCGCCGCCTCCCGCGCCCGCGCCGGCGCCGGCGCCGCCGCCGCCCAAGGCCGCGTCGCGGACGCCGGTCATCATCGCGCTGGTGGCGACGGTGGCGGTGGTCGCGGCCCTGATCGTCTTCTTCGCGCTCCGCTCGGGCTGACGGCCGCCCTACTCCTTCTCGGGAGGCAGCAGGAGGACCAGCTCGATCTCGGGGTCGGGAATCTCCGACGGAACCCAGGCGGCCAGGCTGCGGGACTGCAAGACGTTCGACCAGAGCGGGCCGGTCGTCTCCAGGTGGAAATACTGGCAGCCCATCTTGAGCGGAACGGCGCTCGGGGGCGTGGGCTGGTGGCGCAGCGCGACGCCCGGCACCGCCCGATTGAGCAGGTCCCGGATCTGGTCACGCGAGGCCACCTTGATCCAGTCGGGTGCCTTCTGGATGAGCCTGCTCTGGTCCATCTCGCTCGTGACTGACAGGTACGCCTGTACCGCCGCAAGCTGCCGGTCGTCGTCGATGGAGGTCGAGTGGATGGAGCGCTCCTTCTCTTCCAGGCGGAGCGTGACGCAGTTCGTCGGGATGGCGGTGTCCAGCAGCTCCCGCAGAACGGCGTCCAGCTCGGTGAGACACCCCGAGAGGTCGGCGTGGTCGTAAGGCGGGAGGTCCCTCGGGTGACGGGAGGGTGAGAACGTCATGAGCGCCGCGGCGAGCTCGGACATGATGCGGTAGAGTTCCGCGGGATGGGCCCGCGTCGTACGCACCTGCCCCGAAGCTCCCGTTGGCAGCGACCGCTCCGCCTGCAGGTGCCGGAAGAGGGGCAGGTAGGAGTTGACCGTGTAGAGCAGCCAGAAATGCGCGACGTCCAGGCGTCCAAACTCCGCCAGGCTCTTGCTCTTCTGCCGACGCATCCCGCCCAGCTCCTGGCTCCTCGCCGAGAGGATCTCCACCAGCCGGCGCGCGATGGCCATCACGTGATCGCTGGCCGAGATGTCGAGGATCTCGGGGACGAACGTCGGATCGAGACGGGCCTCACCGGCGGCCGTTCGCGTGATGCGCGCGATCGGCATCGTGGTGGAGCCTTCGGCGGCCTCGTCCTCGAACAGAAGGCGGAAGTTCTTGCGGGCGACCAGGATCTCCTTCTCCCCCTTCCCCGTGTTCTCGTCCCGCACGGCCAGGACCTCGGGCGAGAAGCGCGTGCCGGCGTCGTCCCGGCTCGCCGACACGTTCCGTCCTCCGCTCCGGAACTCGGGGATCGCCAGGTGGATCGTCATGGCCTTCTGGTCGGGCTGCCAGTGGCCTTCGATCGGACGGGGAGCGGGCGCCTCGTCGGCGCGCGGGATGTCGAACATCAGGCCGTCCGGAAAGAGGCCGGCGGCGTGCGCGAGCCTGACCTCTCCTGCCTCGATCGCGTCCGCGTCTATCTCGAGCTCCACCAAGCCCCACGGGCAGAACGCGAGGCTCGAGACGTGGAACGCCAGCTTGTCCTCCAGGTAGCGGTCCTGCGTCTGGAGGTGCTGCGGATTCAGCAGGACCCCCTTCGTCCACAGGACGCTCTGCATCTGTTTCATGCTTCCCCACCATGGCTGGTGCACCCGCATGGAGACCGAAGCGTCCCCTTGGCCTCGCACGGCGCCCTGACGTATATCATCCGTCGTCGGTCGCGGCCAGACACCACCGAGGGGAACGATGAACCAGAACCCGGATCGAGCGCGCGTCTCCCTGTCCGTGGATCCACACGGCGAGACCGAAAGCCCCTCTCTCTCGGGGGCGCCTCCCTTTTGCGTGCTCGTTCTCGGGGACTTCTCCGGCCGGGGGCACGCCCCGGGCACCGAAGCCCGTCCGCTCGCCGAGCGGCGTCCCGTCCTGGTTCGCTCCGTCGAGGAGCTGCTGGAGCGCCTGCGGCCCACGCTCGACTTCGAGCTCGAGGGACCCGGGCGCGTCCGCATCGACGTGCGTGAGCTGGAGGACCTCCACCCGGACCGGCTGGCAAAGCGGCTCCCTCACCTTCGGGGGCTGATCGAAGCGATCGAGCCGGCGGTGTCGGGTCATAGGCTGCCTCCGGGGCCCTTGGGTCCGGGGCCGGCCGGAGCGGAGGCGAGCCCGGCGCCCGCGGAGGCCGAAGAGAGCACTTCCCGGGCGGTTCCGGGAAAGGGCCTGCTCGATGACATCGTGGCTTCGACACGCGAGACCGAGCGACCCCTCGCGGGCACATTGCCCGAGCTCGAGCCATGGATCCGCTCGGTGGTCACGCCCCACCTGGTGCGCGAGGAGACGGCGGGACAGGAGGCCCTTCGGGATCGACTCGAGCGGGAGGCGGCAGAGCAGGTGGTCCGGGTGCTCCGCGCCCCGTCCGTGCGGGAATTCGAGGGGCTGCTCCGGTCGCTGCTGCTCCTCCTGTCGACCGCCGACCCGAGCGTGGGCGTCCGCGTTCACGTGCTCGACGTCACGCGCTCCGAGCTCGAAGCCGACTTCGGAAGGGACGACCTGGAGCAGAGCGCCCTCCTCCGCGTCCTGCTCGAGCCGCTTCCCGGCCCGTGCGCCGCGGCCGCGCCCGCGCTCCTGGTCGGAGCGTACGAGTTCGGGCACGGCGTGCGTGACGTGGCGCTCCTGAACCGGATCGCGATGCTCGCGCACGTGCTGGGTGCTCCATGGCTGTCGGCGGCAGGTCCGGGTCTGTTGGGCGCGGCCACGTTCCACGACCTGGCAGAGCCCGATGCCGAGCTCGACGACGTGACGGCGGTCTGGGATGCGTTTCGCGGCACGCCTGCGGCCAGCTCGGTCGGGCTGGCGGCACCGCCGTTCCTGGCGAGGATGCCCTACGGCCCCGCCACCGACCCGTGCGAGTTGGAGGCGCTCGACGAGGCGGCGCCCCTGCGCGAGTCCGGCTCGGCGCCGGCCACGGACCCGTACGTGTGGGGGAACCCCGCCTTCATGTGCGCCGCCGCGCTCGCGGGGTCGTTCGCGGAGCATGCCTGGGGCCTGCGCGCCGGAGGGCCGGCGGAGTTCGGAGGCCGCCCGATCCACGCGCTCGCAGAAGGGGACGTGGCCGCCCATCCCACCGCCGCCGTGTGGACCGCGAGCGCCGTCGAGCGCGTCATCGGGCGCGGGGTCATGCCCCTCCTGTCGTTCCGGGGGGAAGCGCGCGTGCGCATCCCGTGGATCGGCTCGGTGGCCGAGCCGCGCGGGCCCCTGGAAGCCTGGTGGAGGGGCCCATGACGCAGGTGTCCCGCCGCCTGTGGCGGTCCAGTGAGGAGCGTCGGTGGGCGTCCGCTCTCGCTTGACAGGACCCTACGCGAAGATGTAGTTGTGAATCCTTCCGAGCTCAGCGTCCGTCGCGCAGGAGGATCCGGGGCTACCCTCCCCCCCACTCGCGCGGGCCCAACACGCGCAGGAGCCTGATCATGGCGGAGAGCTTTCAAAAGCGGCGTAATCGTCAACGACCCACCCGGGTCAACATCTCCTACGACGTCGAGGTCGGTGACGCGATCGTCAAGAGGGAGCTTCCCTTCATCATGGGCGTGATGGCCGATCTCGCCGGGGACGGTTCAGGAGATCTTCCGGACCTGAAGGACCGCAAGTTCATCGAGATCGGGCCGGAGAACTTCGACAAGGTCCTCAAGTCCACCAAGCCGAAGCTCACCTATTCGGTCGACAACAAGCTCTCCGAGGAAGGTGGAAAGCTCGGTGTCGATCTGAACTTCGAGAGCTTCGACGACTTTTCGCCGGCCCGCGTGGCCGAGCGGGTCGAGCCGCTGAAGGCCCTGCTGGACAAGCGGGCGCAGCTCGCCGACCTGCGGGGCAAGCTGGCGAGCAACTACAAGCTCGACCAGGCCATCCAGAAGGCGCTCGGCGACGAGGAGGGGAAGGGCAAGCTGAAGGCGGAGATCGACGCCGAGGGAGGCGAGAATGGCTGATCCCAAGCAGGAACAGGCCGCGGCCGCGGCAGAGGCGGAAGTCACCGAAGGAAGCCTACTCGACCAGATCGTCGACGAGGGCCGGTTCGGCAAGGAGACGGAGGCCCAGCAGCGTGGTCGCGAGATGATCAAGCTGTTCGTGAAGGATGTCCTCGAGGGCGCCGTCACGTTCAGTGCGGACACCGAGGCGATGCTCAATCAGCAGATCGCGGAGATCGATCGTCTGGTCACCGCGCAGCTGAACGAGATCATGCACCACGAGAAGTTCCAGAAGCTCGAATCGACCTGGACGGGGCTCCGCTATCTGATCGCGAACACCGAGACGAGCACCATGCTCAAGGTCCGGGTCCTGCCGATCACGAAGAAGGAGCTCCTGCGCGACGTCACCGCGGGCCGCGCGGCGATGGGCGTGGACCGCAGCGAGCTGTTCCGCAAGATCTACCAGGAGGAGTACAACGTCTTCGGCGGGAACCCCTACGGAGCACTCTTGGGTGACTTCGAGTTCGACAAGACCGGCCAGGACATCAAGCTCCTGGACGCGATGTCGAAGATCGCCGCCACGGCCCACGCTCCCTTCATCACCGGGACCGCTCCGGGGATGTTCGGCTTGGAGAGCTTCACGGAGCTGAGCAACATGTACCAGCTCTCCTCCGTGTTCGAGGGCTCGGACTACGCGCAGTGGCGCGCCTTCCGCGACAGCGAGGACTCGCGCTACGTCGCGCTGACCGCGCCGCGCATGCTGCTCCGTGAGCCCTTCGGCAAGCAAAATCCCATCGACGCCTTCGACTACGAGGAGGACGTCTCCGGGAAGGAGCATGGCAAATACCTGTGGGGGAACGCCGCGTGGGGGCTGGCGGCCCGCGTGACGGGCGCTTTCGCGCAGCACGGTTGGTGCGCGCGCATCCGTGGCGTGACCTCGGGCGGGAAGCTCGAGGGACTGCCGGTCCACACGTTCGAAACGGACTCGGGTGATATTGCCATGAAATGCCCGACCGAGACGGTGATCCCGGATGACCACGAGATGGAGATGGCGAAGCTCGGGTTCGCTCCGCTCGCCAACGAGAAGAATACGGCGAATGCGGTGTTCTTCAGCGTGCAGTCGGCGCAGAAGCCCAAGGAGTACGTCGGGACGGGCGGCGATGCGGCGACGGCCAACGCCGCGATTTCGGCCCAGCTTCCCTACATCTTCGCGGTGTCGCGCTTCGCGCACTACCTCAAGGTCATGATGCGCGACCACATCGGCAGCTACAAGACGCAGGACTCTCTGAAGAAGATGCTGCAGAACTGGATCAGCGAATACGTCCTGTTGAGCGAGGACGCTTCCGAGGAGCAGAAGGCCAAGAAGCCCCTCAGCGATGCCCGCATCGACGTGGTGGAGAACCCGCGGGCTCCAGGGCAGTACCAGGCCGTGGCGTACCTGCGGCCACACTTCCAGCTCGACGCGGTGGACTTCTCGTTGCGGCTGGTGGCGGATGTACCTGAAGCCTAGGCGGCCGTGACTGGCCGTCGGAAGACACAACCCCGGAGAGGAGAACACCATGGCTGATTGGGATGCTTGGCTCGAATTGGAAGGCGTCAAGGGCGAGGCGACGCGGAAGGGCCACGAGGAGCAGATCGAGGTCCTGTCCTTTTCGTTCGGCGGGAACAACGCGGCCAGCGTCGGCCACGGAAGCGGAGGCGGCGCGGGCAGGGTGTCGCTGTCGGATTTCCAGATCATGAAGATGACCGACGCCTCGAGTACCGACCTCTTCCAGAAGATGTGCTCGGGGAAGCACTACCCGAAGGCCAAGCTGACCATGTACAAGGCGGGCGGCGACGAGCCCCTGGACTACCTCGTGTACGAGTTCGAGGAGCTGTTCGTCACCAGCATCAACTGGGCCGGGTCGCAGGGTGGCGACGCCATCCCGATGGAGTCCGTCTCGTTCGCGTTCGGCAAGGTCACCATCAACTACAAGATCCAGAACGAGGACGGGACCGCGAAGGGGACAGTGCCCGGAAGTTGGGACATCCGCACCAATACGAAGTAGGACCCCGAGTCGGATTTCCGCCGCGGAGGAACCGCCACCCAGCTGGGCGGCGGCCTCCGCGGCGGGTTCCGTCCTGCCGAGGGAGGGCTTTGGACGCCAAGACGCTCTACCAGGAAGGCAAGCTCACGGAGGCGATCGCGGCGCTCAACGCGGAGGTGCGGGACCGGCCGACCGACGTACAGCGGCGTACGTTCCTCTTCGAGCTGCTCTGCTTCGCCGGAGACTACGAGCGGGCCACGAAGCAGTTGGACGTGCTCGCGCGGAGCGACCCGGAGGCCACGCTAGGGATTCTCGCCTACGGGCGGGTGCTCGAGTGCGAGCGGGATCGCGCGTCGATGTTCGCGGAGGGTGCGTTTCCGGAGTCCACGGGGGAGCCCCGCCCGGTGCGGGGGAAGCTCAACGGAAAGCCGTTCGAGAGCCTCGAGGACGCCGACCCGCGCGTGGGCGCGCGTCTCGAGCTCTTCCTGGGCGGCCAGTACTCATGGATCCCGTTCGAGCACCTGACGTCGGTCACGGTTGAGCCGCCGCAGCGGCTTCGTGACCTCCTGTGGGCGCCCGTCCACCTGCAGGCCGGCGAGACGCTCGATGGCGTGGATCTCGGTGAAGCGCTGCTTCCCGTCCTGACTCCGGCTGCGTCGCGCGACGAGGACGAGCTCGTCCGCCTGGGACGGGTCACCCGGTGGATCGATCTGCCGGATGGCTCGCAGGCGCCCATGGGCCAGAAGATGCTCCTGGTCGACGACGAGGACTTCCCGATCCTCGAGCTGCGCGAGCTCGAGATCGAGGGCCCCTCGGCTCCCTCGAGCTGACCTCCCCATGCCCCTGTCCGAGGGTCTTCTGGCGCCGATCTCCGAGGAGCGCCCCGGAGGCGCGAACGTCGCGTACGAGGACGACTACTCGCGAATCACCGCGCTCCGCGACGCACGCAACCCGGAACACGACTTCGAAGAGGTCGTCGAGCTCGCGACCAACATCCTCGAGAACGAGTCGAAGGATCTGACGCTCGCAATCTGGCTCACCGAAGCGCTGCTGAATCTGGAAGGCTTCCTAGGGCTGGACTCCGGGCTGAAGCTCATTCGGGGGCTCCTCGACCAGTTCTGGGATCACCTCTATCCGGAAGAGATCGAGGACCGCGCGTTCACCCTCGAATTCGTCGGCGAGGGCTTCACGTCCAGGGACGACAAGTACGAGCCCATCAAGTTCGTGGCGATCACGGACTGGGGACACAACATCCACCACTTCGAAGAGTGGAAGGGCCTTCGCAAGGACTCCTTCTCCGGTGCGGAGTCGGGCGCGAAGCAGAGCAAGAAGGAAGGCGGGGACGACGAGGATCCGCGTGCGCCGACGTCCGCCAACTTCGAGAGCGGGTTCGCGGAGACTCCCAAGGCCAGCTACAAGAAGTGGAGGGGCGAGCTGGAGAGCTGCACGGAAGGCGTCGCGTCGCTCGAAGAGCTGGTCAAGGAGCGATTCAAGGAGTTGAAGGGCCAGAAGCCGAGCTTCGGCAAGCTCAAGGAGGTCTTGGCCCGGGCGACGACGGCCGTTCAGGTGCTGCTGGACAAGAAGCTCGAGCTCGAGCCGGATCCGGTCGCGGAAGCGGCACCCGAGCTGGCGAGCGCGGATGCCGGGGCTCCCGGCCCAGCATCGTCGGGCGGCTCCGAGACGGCCGGAAGCGGTGCCCCGGGTGGGCTCGCGCCGGAGCCGGTGGATGCCGCGGACGCGCAGCGGCGGATCGCCGGCGCCGCGCGCTTCCTGCGTCACGAGGACCCGACGGATCCTGCCCCCTACCTCCTTCTGCGTGGGCTGCGTTGGGGCGAGCTGCGCAGGGGTGGGGGCACGCTCGACGTGCGCCTGCTGGACGCTCCGCCCACCGAGCTGCGCAAACGCCTGAAGACCCTGGTGCTCAACGGGGATTGGGAGGCGCTCGTGGACGCGGCGGAGGAGGTGATGGCGACGCCCTCGGGCCGCGGGTGGCTGGATCTCCAGCGCTACCTCCTTACGGCGATGGAGGGGCTGGGGTCCTCCTACCGTGCTGCCGCCGATGCCGTCAAGGGAGAGTTGGCGGCCCTCGTGCGCGACGTGCCGAAGCTTCTCTCCTCCACACTCATGGACGACACCCCGACCGCCAACGTCGAGACCCTCGAGTGGCTGAGCCTCCAGGGTCTGACGGGTGGCGACGGCGAGGCCCGGGCCGCGACGGCTGCGGCTCCCGACTACGACCGGGAGCGCGTCATGAGCGAGGCCACGCACGAGAAGGCGCTCGAGTGGGCGGCCTCGGGCAACCCGATGCGTGGCGTCGAGCTCCTGAAGAAGCGCGCCGAGCGCGAAGAGAGCGCGCGGGCGCGCTTCATCACGGAATCGCTGGCCGCCTCGGTGCTCGTGGACGCGGGCATGATCTCGGTCGCCCGCCCGATGCTGGAGGACCTGGTCGATCTTGCCACCAAGCGAAACCTCGACGACTGGGAGGCCGCCGAGATCGTGGCGAGACCCATCGGCCTCCTGTATCGTTGCCTTCCGGCCGACGATGGGCGCCGCAGACAGTTGTACGACGACATCTGTCGCCTCGATCCGGTGCTCGCGGTCTCGCTCGAGCGCGACGCCGGCCGTGCCAAGGCGACGCCCTCAACGGCCAAAGCGGAGAGTCGAGATGGACCAGCCCAATCGGGCCAGGACGCTGCGCCAGTCGATTCTGGATCGACTGGTGGATAGAGGTCGGCGGGAGCCGGCGGATTGGGACGCCTCGGTGGAGGAGCTCAAGAGCAACCTGCTGCGCGATCTCGAACGGCTGCTCAACACGCGGGAGACCGGGAGCCCCGCGACGGCGCCCTGGGTCGAGGTCGAGCGATCGATCTACAACTACGGTCTTCCCGACTTCGCCTCCATGAGCGCCGACGCGGCTGCCACGCCGGCACGCCTCAATCGGTCCATCGAGCGCGAGATCGAGCTGTTCGAGCCCCGGCTATCCGACGTGCGGATCTCGAGGGCGGAAGGCGATGACAAGAAGACCCGCAGCCTGAAATTCGTCATCGAGGCGACGCTGCGCCTCGACCCCGATCCGGAGCGGGTCCGGTTCGACACGGTGCTCGAGATGAACAGCGGTCGCTTCACGGTCGCGGAATGACGGCATGAGGGATGAGCGGCTACTGGACTACTACGAGCGGGAGCTCACCTTCCTGCGCCAGTTGGGAGCGGAGTTCGCCGACAGCTACAAGGCGGTGGCGTCGCGTCTGCGCATCGAGGCCACCCGGGCCGAGGATCCGCACGTCGAGCGCCTCCTGCAGGGCTTCGCCTTCCTCGCCGCTCGCGTCCATCTCAAGATCGACGACGACTTCCCGGAGATCTCGCAGGCTCTCCTGAACGTCGTCTACCCGCACTATCTGCGGCCCCTGCCGTCGATGTCGTTGGTGGAGTTCCGGCTGGACCCCGACCAGGCCACGCTCGCGACGGGATGGAAGATTCCTCGCGGCGCTCGCCTCGTGACCCCGCCTACGAGCACCGGCTCGCGGTGCCGGTTCCGCACAGCCTATCCGACCACCTTGTGGCCCCTCGAGGTGAAGGGCGCGGGGTGGCACTCGGCCCACGAAGTGAAGGGGCCGGGGACCACCAATGCCTTTGCCGTGCTCCGGGTGGATCTCGAGACCCTCGGCCAGGTGCCGGTCGACGAGATCGAGATGTCGGAGCTGCGGTTCTACCTCGACGGCGAGCCGGGGTTGATCGGATCGCTGTACGAGCTGCTGATGAACAACTGTGTC
>Ga0307423_1000916_pt1 | contig 18827 bp, 15 predicted proteins | sample SalMarWE160310MG_FD_202154 | JGI IMG/M metagenome (GOLD analysis project Ga0307423, IMG submission 202154) | Salt marsh sediment microbial communities from the Plum Island Ecosystem LTER, Massachusetts, United States - WE1603-10 | ecosystem: Environmental > Aquatic > Marine > Intertidal zone >...
GGAGGGGGCCTCCAAAGTCGAGATCAAGGTCCCTGTGGTGGTCCGGCTGGACGGCACGAATGTGGATGAGGGTCGAAAGATCCTTGCCGAGTCCGGCCTGGACTTCGTGGTGGCTGACAGCATGGCTGATGCTGCGGAGAAAGTGCGGGATATAGCGCATAGGGCATAGGGCATGGAGCAGGGAGCACGGGGAGTGAGGAGACTGGTTGTCCGTTATTGCTTATTGGTTAGTGGGTGGATGAAAACAATCCCAATATTCCACTATTCCATTATTCCATCAGTTACCCAATACTCCAACACTCCAGCTCCAGTAAACGGTGAACGGATAATGGCCAGGGGCGAACGACCGACATGAGCATTCTCATCGACAAAAGCACGCGTCTTCTTGTTCAAGGCATGACCGGCCGGGAAGGGAGCTTTCATACGGGCCAATGTATCGCCTACGGCACTCGCGTGGTGGCCGGGGTTACCCCTGCAAAAGGGGGGCAGACGGCAGACGGCGTGCCGGTCTTCAATACGGTCCGGGAGGCGGTGGCCGCCACAGGGGCCAATGCGAGCCTTATCTTCGTGCCGGCGCCTTTTGCGGCCGACGCGGTGATGGAGTCTGCCGCAGCAGGGATCCCGGTCATTATTTGCATCACTGAAGGGATTCCTGTCCGTGACATGCTCAAGGTCGTCCCCTTTGTTAAGCATCACAATGCTCGTCTCATAGGGCCAAACTGCCCGGGAGTCATTTCGCCCGGTCGGTGCAAGGCCGGCATCATGCCGGGGCAGATTCATAAAGAGGGACCCATTGGCGTCATATCAAGGAGCGGGACCCTGACCTACGAAGTCGTGCACCAGTTGACGCAGGCGGGTCTGGGTCAGAGCACCTGCATCGGCATTGGCGGGGATCCGATCATCGGCTCGCCTTTTGTAGACCTTCTGAAACTCTTTCGGGACGACCCGGAAACCGAGGGGGTTGTCTTGATTGGTGAAATCGGGGGGAGCGACGAGGAGATCGCTTCGGAATACGTCAAGGTGCACTTCAACAAGCCGGTCCTTGGATTCGTGGCCGGGCTCACAGCGCCCCCCGGCAGGCGGATGGGTCATGCCGGCGCGATCATCTCGGGGGCTGGAGGCACGGCGAAAGAAAAGATTGCGGCCATGCGTGCAGGCGGGATTCATGTAGTAGAACATCTGGGAGAACTCGGCAAAGGAGCCCGGGCGTTGTTCGGGTGACGACGCTTTTCCCCTCAGGAAAATCTGCTTTTCCTTCTGGCGCTTAAAGACTTTTTCTTTGACATGAGTCGTAAAATGCACTAAAGGCCTATAAGCCATCTCAAAACCCCATCGAACGCGATCTGAGGTTTTGAAATGGCTTCTAAATGTTCCTTGAGGCTGTGTTTTTTTGCAGCCCGTCTTATTTCGAACAGCCAAAGCAATCCACCTACACCAACCGAAAGAGTCTGTCATGATCGAAATCAGAATACACGGTCGAGGCGGCCAGGGGGCCGTAACTTCAACAGAGCTCGTTGCCCTGGCAGCCATTCAGGAAGGCAAGTACGCACAAGCGTTTCCCAGCTTCGGTCCTGAGCGGCGGGGGGCGCCGGTGATGGCTTTTGCCCGTATCTCGGAGAAACCGATTCTCACCCGTGAAAAGGTTTACACCCCCGACATCGTCGTGGTCCTGGATCCCACGATTCTGAAAATCGTGGACGTGACGGCCGGCCTGAAGAAAAACGGGATGGTGATCCTCAACACGTCTAAAAGTGAGGAGGAAATCCGCAAGACTTTCGGTATCAAGGCGAAGATGGCCTTGGTCGACGCCACGGAAATCGCCATGAAACACATCGGCAGGCCGATTACGAACACGACGATGCTGGGTGCTTTGATTAAGGCATCCCGCGTCATCGAGATCCAGTCGATGGAGGAACCGCTGAAGAAGCGTTTCGGCCGAATTGCCGGAAGAAACTTTGACGCCATGAATGAAGCTTATCAACAGACGGCCTGATGAAACCTGTCCAGAATAAATGACTGGGCTCTCTGTAACCCCCTGAAAAGAAGGATCAGGGCGGATTGAATACGACAGGCGAATCTGGAGTGATGGAGTACCGGAGTATTGGAAGAAGAGCAAAACCCATTACTCCAATACTCCAAACGAAAGGGGCTGTCTCTGACTATCAAATTTCAATTTATTTTGGACACCAATGCAGCCTGATCAAAAACAAGGAGTGAAGACGTTGGCAAAAGTGGACGCGATCATAGGATGGAGAAACCTGGCGATTGGCTGCGCGGTCACCGAACCGGGCAGTTCAAGGAATCTCAGAACCGGCGACTGGCGAAGCCAGAGGCCGGTTACGGACCGGGAAAAGTGCATCAAATGCGGCATGTGCTGGATCTACTGTCCGGACATGGCCTATTCACCCCTGAGGAGCGGGTATTTTAAATGGGATGGCAATTATTGCAAAGGGTGCGGAATCTGTGCCCATGAATGTCCGAAGGGTGCCATCACCATGATCATGGAGGAAGACTAGTCATGCCGGAGAGAGTGGGGATCGAGGTCTCATTAGCTGCCAGTGAGGCGGTCTGCGCTGCTGATGCCGATGTGATTGCTGCCTATCCTATCACGCCGCAAACGCATATTGTGGAGCACCTCTCAGAGCTCGTGGCGGACGGGAAGCTGGATGCGGAATTCGTGCCTGTGGAATCCGAACACTCGGCCATGAGTGTTTGTATCGGATCGTCCGCTGCCGGCGCCCGAACCTTTACGGCGACCAGCTCCCAGGGGCTGGCGTTGATGCATGAATTGCTGTTCATCGCGCCTGCACTGAGAACGCCTATCGTCATGACCGTCGCCAACCGGGCCCTGTCCGGTCCGATCAGCATATGGAATGATCACAGTGACATCATGGCCGAGCGGGATGTGGGCTGGATTCAGACGTTTGCCGAAAACGGCCAGGAGGTTTTCGACCTGATCATCCACGCCTTCAGAGTCGCAGAGGATCCCGAGGTGCTGCTCCCGATTATGGTCAACCTGGACGGGTTCACCCTGAGCCATGTCATTGAACCGATTGAAATGCTGAGTTTGGAAGAGGTGGCGCGGTACCTCAAGCCGTACAAGCCGCAGATGGTCTTAGACCCACGGCATCCCATCACCATGGGACCTGTGGGTGTGCCTGAGGTTTACACCGAGGCAAGGCAGCAAATTGAATCCGTTCTTTGCAAATCGAAAAAAGTCATTACAAAGGCATGGACGGAGTTCGCCAAGATTTACGGTCGCCGGTACAAACCGATCGAAACCTACCGGACCCGTGGCGCGGAGGTGCTTCTGATGACCATGGGTTCCGTGTCCGAGACCGCCATGACGGCCGTAGACGCCATGCGCGAAAAAGGCATCCCCGTGGGCCTGATGCGATTTCGACTCTGGCGTCCTTTTCCCCTTGAAGAGTTCAGGCGGGCGGTCAAAGGCGTGAAGGTCCTGGCTGTGATGGATCGAGCCATCTCCTACGGCGCCCAGGGCGGTCCGGTCTGCACGGAGGTCCGCTCGGCCCTGTTTGGTGAATCCGATCCGCCGCAGGTTTTTGGTTTTGTCGCAGGTCTTGGGGGACGGGACATTACCACGGATATGTTCAAAGAGATGGTCGCCAAGGCCATGGGCTATGCCAAGAAAGGCAAAGGGCCCTTGTATGAAATGATTGGAGTGAGAGAAAGATGATGGATGCCGCACTATCTAATTTCAAGGGATACACGCCCAAGTCCCTGCCCAGGGTCGAGCCGCTCGCCCAGGGCCACCGGGCCTGCCAGGGGTGCGGGGAAATCCTCGCCCTGCGCATGGCGCTGAAGGCTATCGGAGACAACATGATCGTGGCCAGTGCGACCGGGTGCATGGAGATCGTGACCTCATCCTATCCCCAGAGCGCCTGGAATGTGCCCTGGATTCACGTGGCCTTTGAAAATGCCGCAGCCGTTGCTTCCGGTATTGAGGCGGGCCGCAAGGCCCTCATGAGAAAGGGGCGGATTCCCAACAAACGAACGACCATCGTCGCCATGGCCGGCGACGGCGGTACAGCCGACATCGGGCTTCAGGCCCTCTCGGGTGCGCTTGAGCGGGGGCATGATTTTGTCTATATCTGCCTGGACAATGAAGCTTACATGAACACGGGTGTCCAGCGCTCAAGTTCAACGCCCTATGGTGCCATGACCACCACGTCGCCGCCCGGGCAGTTAAGCATCGGACAATCGACGTGGAAGAAGAACATGCCGGCCATTGCCGTCGCCCATGAGATTCCGTATGTGGCCACAGGATCCCCTGCATACTATACGGATTTGATGAACAAAGCCAAAAAAGCCGCCCTCGTCAAGGGTCCGGCCTACCTTCACCTGTATTCTCCCTGCCCGACCGGCTGGCGGCTTGCGCCTGAGCTCGCCGTGGAAATCAGCCGCCTGGCCGTTCAGACGAACATTTTTCCCCTGTATGAGGTTGTGGACGGGCAGTATATTCTGAACAAGAAGATCAGGAAGCCGAAGCCGGTCGAAGAGTACTTCAAGCTCCAGGGACGGTTCCGTCATCTGGACAAAAAGACCGTCCAGCAGATCCAGGAACGGGTCAACCGCCAGTATGAGGCCCTGGTCCGGAAGGCGGCATCGGCCGAAATAGAAGAGGAACCGACTGAAGAAGCTGCCACGTAGACTTTTCACGCAAGGATGTTTTACATGAAAAGGCCGCCCAGGACCGTGATTCTGAGTGGCCTTTTTTGATGGACGGGCCCATGGCGCATAACGGATCCCCAGAAAAATGCACGCTCACTTTTGAACCGGACCGGGTGACCATCCGGGTCGACAGGGGGGCCAATCTGCTGGAGGCGGCCCTCGAGGCCGGTGTCCATATCAATGCCACGTGCGGGGGGCAGGGGGTTTGCGGAAAGTGCCGCGTGATGATTGAGGCCGGGGAGGTCGATAGCGAAAAAACAGAAAAGATCAGTGAGGAAGAATACGAGAAGGGCTGGCGGCAGGCCTGCAAAACATCTCTTCTTTCGGACTGCACCGTGCGAATTCCTGCGGAGTCAAGGGGCCTCAGGCCGGTTATGGACCACAAGCTCGACATGGGCAAGGCAGAGCGCAAGATTGAGGCCCTCAAGACGAAACCGTTGGCGGAAGGGTGGCCGCTGGATCCGTTGGCCGTTAAACTCCCCGTGCAGCTGGACCCGCCTTCGCTGCGGGATAATCTGAGCGATCTGACCCGCCTTTCCAAGGGGCTCAGGCAGCATCATCATGTTGAAGAAATATCCGTCGGTCTTCGATGCCTGAAGATCATGCCGCAGGTTCTCAGATCGGCCCATTGGGTGGTCACGGTCACGCTCACGGGAACCTCCGACCCCGAGACCGTGTCTCCAATTGAACACCGACAGAGGCCGTTGCAGCTGGTCCGTGTGGAGGCCGGTGACACTTCGGCACAGAATCTTGCCGTGGCTTTGGACATAGGAACGACCACCGTATGCGTCGAGCTGGTTGATCTGAAAACCGGGAGGGTTGTGGCTGAAACTGCCGAATATAACCGGCAGGCCGAGTACGGCGCCGACGTCATTACGCGTATCGTCTACGCCCAAAAGCCTGAAGGGCGGGCAAAGCTCCAGTCGCTTGTGGTATCCACGATTAATCTGTTGATCGATCAGCTCATGGAAGAGAGCGGCGGCACCAAGAAAAGCATCTCGTGTATTGTCGCGGCAGGAAACACCACGATGACCCACCTCCTTCTGGGCCTGGAAACGCGCTACATCCGGGAGGCGCCCTATGTTCCTGTGGCCAATTTCATGCCCCTGGTATGGGCCTCCCGGGTGGGCATTGACGTGCCTGATTGTGTACAGCTTTTCAGTTTCCCGGCCGTGGCAAGTTACGTGGGGGGAGACATTGTGTCCGGCATCCTCGGCTCAGGGGTTTTTCAGAAAGAGGCGCTCACCCTGTACATGGACATCGGGACCAACGGCGAGATTGTACTTGGCAACCGCGACTGGCTGGCCTGCGCCGCCTGCTCCATGGGTCCCGCCTTTGAAGGCGGGGGCATCAAACACGGCATGCGCGCGGAACTTGGTGCCATTGAAGGCTTCAATATCAATCCCGTCACCCTTGAACCGATGGTGATCACGGTCGGCAGAAAGAAACCGCGGGGCATTTGTGGCTCCGGTCTGATCAGTCTGCTGGCGGAGTTGCTCACAGCCGGCATCATCGACCAGAACGGCAAGTTTGTACACGATCGGCTTTCCGACCGCATCCGGCCCGGCCGATTCGGGCATGAATACGTGGTGGGCTGGGGCGAGGATTCAGGAACCGGGTCCGACATTGTCATCACGGAAGTGGACATTGAAAATCTGGTTCGTGCCAAAGGGGCCCTTTTTGCCGGCTGTCTGACGCTTCTGGAGAGCTTTGAGCTTTCCTTCGGCGACCTGGATCGCGTGATCATCGCCGGGGCCTTCGGACGATACATTAATCTTGAGAAGGGGAAACGGATCGGCCTTTTTCCGGACATGCCTGTTGAGAAGTTTCATTTTCTTGGAAACGGGTCCTTGCTGGGATCCCGCCTGGTTTGTCTCTCAAAAGGCATGTTGCGCGAGGTGGAGCGCATTGCTAAGATGATGACCAATGTTGAGTTAAGTGATAACCACGCCTTCATGGACAAATATATGGGCGCCCTTTTTCTTCCCCACACGGAGTCAAGGCTTTTCCCGCACGTTGGGAAATACCTGGAAGCGAATTGGGCGTTGGTTCGCAGGGCGAGGGAGGGTTCAAAGGACGCTTTATGAGCCTCATCATTGCCATGGCCGGCAAAGGCGGGACGGGCAAAACAACCATCGCCGGCCTTCTCATCCGGTTTCTTCTGGACAAGGACATGAAGCCGATTTTGGCGGTGGACGCCGATCCTAACGCCAACTTGAATGAAGTCCTTGGACTGCGCGTCGAGAACACGCTGGGTGAGGCCAGAGAAGGGATTCGGGACGGGGTTCCACCAGGCATGACCAGAGACATCTATATGGAGTGCAAGGTGGAAGAATGTATTGTGGAGCGGGAGGGGTATGATCTGATCGTCATGGGTCGGCCTGAAGGGGCCGGCTGCTACTGTCATGCGAATACGCTTCTGTCCCGATCCATGGACCGGCTCTGCGGCAACTACCGGGTTGTGGTCATGGACAATGAGGCAGGCATGGAACATATCAGCCGGCTCGTCGCCCGTCGCGCGGATATCCTGCTCATCGTGTCCGACGCCACGCAGCGGGGGATCCAGGCTGCCCAACGCATTCGAGACCTTGCCCGGCAGCTGAATCTGGAGGTTAAAAAGGATTATGTCATTATCAACCGCGTGAACGGGGAATTGGCCCCGGCCATTAAAGACGCGGTCAAGGCAGCCGGCTTGAACCTGGCGGGGTGGGTTCCGGAAGATGCATTGATCAGTCGCTATGACAGCGAGGGGCAGCCAACCATCCAACTGCCGGAGACCGCCCCATCCGTTCAAGCGATCAACGAAATCTTTGAAGCGATCATCCCTCGCTGAGCCTTGTTCTCCTGGGCCCGGAGCCTTCACCGCATGCTTCGTGAACTCTCCATAAAGAACTTCGCCATTATTGACGACCTTTCAATCACTTTTGAAGAAGGCTTCACCGTGCTGACCGGAGAGACAGGGGCCGGCAAATCGATCATCATTAATGCCATCAACCTGGTCCTGGGCGGCCGGCCCTCACCCGAAATGATTCGGACCTCTGAAGAAACCGCTGAGGTGGAGGCGCTGTTTGAGGTGCCGCCCGGCAGCCTGGCGGCGCAGGGTGCACAGGCCCAGGGACTCGATGCGTCGGAGGGCCTGTTGGTCCGGCGGCTCATTCATTGCAACGGCCGTCACCGGACCTACCTGAACGGTCGTCTGGCCACAGCGCGAATGCTTTCCGCCCTGAACGAACAGCTCGCCAGCATTTCAGGTCAGCACGCCCACCATGGCTTGCTCAGGCCGGATCAACACCTCCTCGTACTCGATCAGTTTGGTGGATTGATGGGTTCCCGTGGGCGGGTCGAAGACGCTTATCGGCAGACGCTTCCATTAATCAGGGCCGTGGCTGAACTGAAGCGTCAGGCAACGGCGCAGACACAGCACCGGGATCTTCTTGAGTTTCAGTGCCGCGAGATTCAGCAAGCGACAATTTCCGACGGCGAAGATGACGCCCTGGAGCAGGAGCGTCAGCGGTTGAAACATTCGCAGCAACTTTATGAGGCCGCGGGTCGTTGCAGCGAACGCCTTTACGGGGGAGACGGGGCCGTGGTTGAACACGTCACCGAGATTGCCAAAGAGCTCAAAGGGCTGAGCCCCATTGATTCATCGTTGGCGCCGACGGCGGAAAGGGTTCAGGATGCCGCCTTTCAACTCGAGGATGTTGCCCGTGATCTCCAGGGCTATGTGAGTAACCTGGTTTTTGACAGCGAGCGTCTGGAGGCTGTCGAGCAGCGCCTCGATCTTCTTTATGGACTCATACGCAAATACGGCGGTTCGCTGGAAGCAGTCGTGACTTATGGACGAAAGGCTGAGGAGGAACTGCAGCGACTCTCCTCCCTGCCGCAACAGATCGCTGAACAGGAACAGCAGCTGCAGGCGGTCCACACGGATCTCACTGAAGCATGCCGTGCGTTGTCCGGAAAAAGACAGGAAGCTTCGGAAAGGCTGTCGGAAAAGGTTCGGGCAGAATTGGCCAAGCTGGAGATGTCCGGAACTCGCTTCAAGGTCAGGTTCGAGCCGAGCCCTGTTGCCGAGAACGTTGATCCCCACCTCGTGGTGGACGGATGCGGCGTTGAGGGGACCGGCATCGATCGCGTCGAATTCCTCATCGCTCCCAATGTGGGTGAGGCTTTAAGGCCGCTCGCACAGATTGCATCGGGGGGTGAGCTTTCCCGGATCGTGCTGGCTTTGAAAGCGATTCTGGCCACCAAAGCATCCGTGGAAACCCTCATCTTTGACGAGGTCGACGCCGGTATCGGTGGGCGTGTTGCCGAGGTGGTGGGCCGAAACCTGCGGGCCCTATCGCACTTTCACCAGGTGCTGTGTATCACCCATTTGCCGCAGATTGCCCAGTTTGGCGAGCATCACTTCAAGATTGTCAAAGAGGTCCGCAGAGGGCGGACACGGACAACCATCAAACCCCTGCAGGGCGAGGAGCGTGTCAAAGAGATGGCCCGCATGCTGGGCGGCCTGAAGGTCACGAAAAAGACTCTGGATCACGCTCGCGAGATGCTGGCGAACCGATAAGAGCAATTGCCCTGCCGACACCAGCCAGCAGCAAGGGACAACGAATATGGAAAAGCATCTTCTGGTTTGTACGGACGGGTCGCCTGAGAGCAAAGCCGCAGTGCAATATGTCGGCTTTGCTTTCGGTAAGAACTCGCGGTTCAAGATCGATCTGCTTCACATCCTTCCGGATGTTCCCCCGCTGTTTTTGGAACCGGGGGAAAGTATGGCGGAGATGGTTCAGCTGCAAGGCTTTGCCGAACAGGTCGAGAAGGAGAATCGCCATCGGGCCGGCCTCATCATGGACGAGGCCAAGAAGATTTTGACGGATGCCGGCATCGATCCGGAGAATATCCGCTCTCTGATCAGGGAGCCTTCTGTTCGTGTGGCCCAGGAGATCCTCGATCTTGAGGAAGCAGGCGGCTATGATGCGGTGGTCATGGGACGGCACGGTATGAGTGCGTTTGCTGAGTTCTTCATGGGCAGCGTGACACACAAGGTCCTCCAGCACGCCAAAGGCGTTCCCGTGTGTGTGGTCCATGGCAAGATCGACTCGCGAAGGCTGTTGGTGCCGGTTGTAAGCGCTCCGAACTCAAAACGGGTGCTGGAACAGGCGGCATGGCTCCTTGCGGCCTCGCAGCCCATGGAGGTGACCATCCTGCACGTCGTCGTGCCCTTGGTGGTTCAGGGGATGACAGCCGTGTGGCCCGGCATGGCAGACATGGAGTCGGTCGCCGAGGGGCGCATACTGAGCGACGCGGAAGACATGCTCGATCAGGCAAAACGATATCTGATGGAACAGGGTGTGCCTCAGTTTGCCATCACCACGCGCCTCGAGAAAGGGGCATCGGCGGTGGCCAGGGCCATTCTGAAGGAGGCCCGAGAGGGGGGGTATGGGGCGATCATGGTCGGCCGGCGAGGAATATCGCGGGCCAGGCGGTTTCTTTTTGGCAGCGTCTCCCACAATGTCGTGCAACAGGCCAGAGACATGGCGGTCTGGGTCATCTCCTAGCCATGGGTTGCCAGCCGTCGGCGTCGTGTAGCGGTTGACAAATGACGGATTTCTTACTATTCGGGTAATTTATAGCTGAAGTTTCGCACCCTGTCACCGGCTCCCGAAATCCCCCCAGACCCCCCTTTCCTAAAGGGGGGATACAGGGGGGTAGGGGGATTTTGAAGGGACGTGAGATTTTCAGGGGCGAATGGAGGAGTGGAGGAGAGGAGATTTTTGCTGGATCAAAAGAAAGCGCGTGGCCATCAACCTTCAGACATTCAACAGTTCGACAATCAAGGAGGGAGGGTTATGAGAAACAGGAGCTTTATCGGCATCATAGGTTTCTTGAGCGTGTGCACACTTCTTTTTGCGGTCACGGCCTGGGCGGCGCCCGAGCAGGTCGTGATCGGCCATCCTGCCTGCCTTTCAGGAAAATTTTCGAAGGCGGGGGAGCAGGCCATGGGAGGCATTAAGGCCTGTGTGGACTGGGTTAATAATGAATATGGGGGAATCAACGCAGGGGGCAAGAAAGTCCCGCTCGAGTACAAGTATTATGATTGCGAATCAAAAAAAGAATCGGTCACAAGTCTCATCGAGAGGCTGATCACCGCTGACAAGGTGGATTGCATTTTCGCCCCGTATAGCTCCGGGCTGACACTGAGCGGCGCGCCCGTGGCCGAGAGTCGAAAGATGCTGTACATGGACCATGGGGGCGCCAGTAACAAGATCTTTCAACAGGGATTTCAGTATGCCGTCCAGACCATCGGGCCGGGGACCCGGTATCACTTAGGGACCCTTGACATGATTCATCAGGTTGATCCGAGTGCAAAAAAGGTAGCCCTGGCCTATGAGGACGACGAATTTGCAAGGATGGTCATGGAAGGGGCGGAATCCCATGCCAAGGAACTCGGTTTCGAGATCGTTTTTCAGCGAACCTACCCAAAGGGCGTGACCGATCTCACGCCCCTGCTCTCGGCCCTGAAAGCAGCCAAGGCTGACTTCGTCCTCGGGGGCGGGCATTTTGAAGACGGTCAACTCTTCAATCGGCAGATGGCTGATTTGGACATAGACGTTAAAGCCCTCTCACTCATAGCGGCTGCAACCCTGCCTGCTTTCTATGAGGCGCTGACCACCATGGCCGAGGGGGTTATGGGCCCGTCCCATTGGGAGTACGGGGTCACGTACTCTGCTGAGGCGGCCAAGAAGGCCGGCATGACATGGATCGGTCCGAGTCAGGATGAATTTGTGGCCCTGTTCAAGAAGGCTTTGGGCAAGGACGTTATCCCGGATTACCATGGGGCTGAAGCAGGTGCCGCCGTGTTAGCATACGTACTGGCTGTGGAGAAGGCCCAGAGTGTGAACCCGGACCTGGTTAGAAAGGCCCTCGGTGATCTGAAATTCATGTCGTTCTATGGGGGCTGGGACATTGATGATAGCGGACTTCAGGTCGGACATTCCATGGTGGATGTGCAATGGCAGATGGGTAAACGAATCATTGTCTGGCCGGCCTCAGCCCAGACAGGCCAATTGGCTTACCCCATGCCCACCTTTGAAGAAAAGGCGAAGGGGAAAGTGGCTGCGCCCAGGTAGTCGGAGAAAATCGTTGGCGCTCGATCCAGGATGCTTATGAGCAGAAACTCGAATCGAGCCTTTTCGACTGTGAGTCGGTTGAAAATCTCCTCCGCTAAGTGAAAAGAATCTTAGGGAGGAGATTTTCGTTTCCAGAGGGAAAAGTCCGCTGCCGGTAATCCGGTAAGGAAAATGACGTTATGTTCTGGGAACAGTTCAGCGGAAACTTGATTCAAGGTCTTGCCCTTGGTGCCATTTACGGCATGGCGACCATGGGTTTAAGCCTCATTTTTGGTGTTTTGAAGATTGTGAATGTGGGCCACGGGGCTTTCATTATGGTCGGGGCCTTTGTGGCCCTGTGGCTGTTTAACGCGTTGGGGGTTATTCCAATTCTGGCCATTCCCGTGGCTTTGGTCATTGGACTGGCGCTGGGCTTCCTCTTCTACTACACCGTGCTTCGCCGGTTGGTCCATGCGCCTGAGCTTGCGTCACTTCTGGCTACCTTTTCCATCGGCGTCCTGCTGGAAGAAACTGTGAAACTCATATTCGGTTCCGAATTTCGGGGCTATAACTGGGCCGTGGGCAAAATAGACCTTGGGGTGACGGTTCTGCCCGTCTCAAAACTGTACGCCTGTGTCGGGAGCGCGCTCATCGCCGTTTTGCTATACCTGTGGTTCAAGAAGACCCGGGCCGGCACGGCCATGAGAAGCGTAGTTGAAGACAGCGAGGGGGCCAGCGTGTGCGGGGTCAACGTCGGGGGGGTTTACGCCCAGAGCTTTGCCCTGGGCATCAGCCTCACCGTGGCAAGCGGCGTGCTCCTCACGATGTTTATCCCCGTGGGGATCAATCCGTACATGGGCGGGCCCTACACCCTGAAGGCCTTTGTGATCGCCGTCCTGGGCGGTCTTGCCTCCCCCTACGGGGCTTTTTTCGGGGGCCTGGTTTTTGGGTTGATTGAAAACGGGTCTTATACCCTCTTTGCCCTGATTCCGGGGGTGGAGCCCTTTGCGCTGACCCGGTTTTTTTCTTTCGTGATGCTGCTGGTGATCCTTCTGATTCGGCCCACCGGGCTGTTGAGGGCCAAATGAAAACAAGGCTGGCCAAATACTACCCGCTCATTCCGGTCTACGGTGCCTACCTGGTCATGTTCTTTATTGGGAAGAACATGTCCGGGATGTGGCAGCTGATGGCCATGCTTGCTTTCTACTGTGCTCTTGGGCAGGCGTTCAATATCTTTCTTGGCATGACCGGCTATGTGGATTTCGGCTATGTGGCCTTCTTAGGGGTGGGGACCTATGGCATGGCGCTGGGGATCACAAGACTCGCGCACGTCGAGGGCATTGGTCTCAGCGTAATTGTTATCGGCCTGGCGCTGGCCGTGCTGATGGCCACCCTGTTGTCCATCGCTGTCGGCGCTGTGGCACTCAGGTTGAGAGGGGCCTATTTTGCCATCGCGACCATTGGTGTCAACGAAGGCTTTAGATATCTCATCGAGGGCGCCAAGATTTGGAACGGTTCCGAAGGGATGATCTTCAATGCCCAGATGAACCAAATATTCGGAAGAGAAGTCGCCAGCGCCATCTCAACGTTCTGGGCCGATGTGCTGGTATTGATTATCGCGGCAGCAGCGGCTTTTGTGACGCTTGTCTACATGCGCAGCAAGATCGGATACGCGCTGACAGCGCTCAGAGAAGATGAGGATGCGGCCAAGGTCATGGGGATCAACGTGACCAAGTACAAAATCATCGCCTTCATAACCAGTGCCGTGTTTGCCGCCCTGCTCGGGGCTGCGGCATGGGCCCTGAAAACGCCGTACGTCTTTCCACCCGAGGTGTTTGAAATCCATTATACGGTGGAAGCGATCATCATCGTACTTCTGGGCGGGGCCGGGACCCTGCTCGGGCCCGTCGTGGGCGGGCTGATTTACGGTGTCTCCAAGTACTGGCTGGCTATCATTATCCCCGGTTTCCAGCTCCTGATTTTTGCTCCGATTATCATCCTGATCATTGTTCTGTTTCCGGAGGGGATTGTCGGGATGTTGAGAAAAAAGCTCCGGAGCCGGCCCGAGGGCGCGTTTATTCTTTAGGGGTTGCCATGACGTTGCTCAAGCTCGAAAATGTGACCAAGCGCTTCGGCGGTCTGACCGCCGTTAACGCGGTCAGCATGGAAGTTCAGGCGGGAGAGCTGATCGCCATCGTGGGCCCCAATGGTGCCGGCAAGACAACCCTGTTCAACATCGTGAGCGGGGTGTTCTTCCCTGACGAGGGGAGGGTCATCTTCGACGGGCGGGACATCAGCCGGCTGCCCCCGTACAAACGAGCCCCCCTCGGTTTGGGACGAACCTTTCAAATTCCCAGGCCGTTTGGTTCGGCAACCGTCCGGGAGAACATCGCCATCGGCGCCATGTTCGGCAGCCAGGGAAAGAAACTCAGTGTACGGCAGTCCTTGGAAATGGCGGATCTCTACATTGATATGGTCGGCCTGCAACCGCACAAAGAAAAGGCGGCCGGCGGTCTGACACCCATAGAAAAAAAATTGATGGAGATTGCCCGTGCTCTGGCCATGAAGCCGAAACTCCTGTTGATGGACGAGGCTATGGCCGGCATGAACCCCAAGGACATCGACGAGATGGTGGGGTTTCTTATGCGGATAAAAACAGAAGAGAAGATCGCCATTGTTGCCATGGTGGAGCACATCATGAGAGCGGTGGCGGGTTTGGCTGAAAGGGTCATGGTGATGCATCAGGGGGCAAAGCTGGTCGATGCTCCCACGACCGATGCATTAAGTGATCCGAGGGTTGTCGAGGTTTACTTAGGCGGGCCGCCCAGAAGGTCCAGGAAGCAAAGGGAAAGACGCGACACCCTTGAGGAAACTGAGTCCTAACGTTGCAACTGTAGGGTGAGTCCTGATCCGAGGGGGTCACGAAAGGCCTGAGATGCTCACCGTTGAACGACTCGAATCCGGCTATGGCCCCATGCAGGTGCTGTGGGAGCCCAGCCTTGAAGTGAAAAAGGGCACCATCACGTCACTCCTTGGGCCCAACGGCGTAGGGAAATCGACGCTCCTTTGGAGCATATTGGGCTCCGTGCAACCTTGGAGAGGAAGCATTACTTATCTGGGAAAGGATGTGACACGTCTGCCTGCCCACAGGAAAGTGGACTTGGGCATGACCCTGGTCCCCGAGGGAAAGCACCTCTTTGTCGAAATGACCGTCAAAGAGAATCTCGTCATGGGGGCTTATCGCAAAGAAGCCCAACGTCATATGGACAAATCCCTTGAGCTTGTATATGGTCTATTCCCTGTTTTGAAGGAAAGGGCCAAACAACGGGCCGGGTCCCTGAGCGGGGGCGAGCAACAGATGGTGACCATTGGGCGGGCGCTGATGACAAAGCCCCAGCTGATCATGCTCGATGAACCGAGTCAAGGGTTGGCCCCTAAGCTTGTGGGTGAAGTGTTCGAGGCCATTGAAAAGCTCAAAGCCGAAATCGGATTGACCATTCTTCTCGTGGAGCAGAACGCGGAGGCTTCGCTCCAAGCAGCAGACTACGTTTACATTATGCATGAGGGCAGAATCAAGGCGGAGGGAACCTCAGAAGAAATCGGGCGATCCCGGGACATCCGGGAGGCCTATTTGGGGATCTGACAGAGGGAGCACAGGACGGTCCGCATGGTCAGTAGACCCCTGGGAACCCGGGATCAGGTCTTGAGCAAAAAAGGAGACAAGGGCTATGTTAGTTAAGGGTTGGATGGTGACCGACGTCATCACGGTGGACGAGGATACATCCATGATGAAAGCATCTATCATCATGAAGGAAAAGAAGATTCGCTGCCTGCCTGTCGTTAACAAGAAAGGCGATCTGGTGGGTATCGTGAGTGACAGGGACCTGAAAGATGCCGCTCCATCCAAGGCAACCACCCTGGACGTGTATGAGCTGAACTACCTTCTTTCTTCCATTAAGATCAAAGATCTCATGACAAAAAACCTGGTCTATGTCAGGCCGGATGAGACCATAGAGTTTGCCGCCATTCTCATGCTGGAAAACAAAATTTCATCCCTGCCGGTGATCAACAACAAACAGAAGCTGGTCGGTATCATCACGCAAACCGATATTTTCAAGGTTCTTATCAATATCACGGGTGTCTACACAGGAGGCATTCAGTTTGCTTTCAGCCTGGAGGATCGTGCCGGTTCGATCAAGGAACCGGCCGATGTTATCCGTTCCTATGGGGGGCGCATCATAAGCATCCTCTCCACCAGGGAAACCGCTGAGGAGGGGCGCCGGAATGTCTACATCCGCAGCAGTGCCTTGTCTGATCAGAAACTGAGGGCCCTCGTCAAAGAACTGGAGGAGAAATTCGTGGTCCTCTATACATCCAAAGATTTGCTGGGCGAGGTTGAGAATAGACGGGTGCGCATCGCATAGAAGAGGATTCGTCACATATCTGATTTAAACAACTGGCTCGATTCCGTGATTGAACCTGGCTTTTTCGAGTATTCCGTAGGCACGGTTCCCACCTTGAAGCACTCAAAGATCGTTTTCTCCGATTCTGCCACGGCCAGCAGCCCCGTCTCCGAATCTATTTTCGCGAAGACGACGCCGTCAGGGACCTGGAAAACCCTTATGGGCTTGTCTTTCAGGATGGCCTGCATGAATTCTACCCAGATGGGGCTGGCAGCCCTGGAACCCGTTTCCTCCACCCCAAGAGGTTTCTCCTCGTCAAAGCCCACCCAGACCCCGGTCACATAACGAGGCGTGTAGCCTACAAACCACGCATCGTGAAGATCGTTCGTGGTTCCGGTCTTGCCTGCCACGGGCCGTTTAAGGGCCTTGGCACGCCAGCCGGTTCCGTCCTGTACGACGCCTGTCAGGAGATTGGTCATGATATAGGCGGTGGTCCTGTCAATGACTCTTTCGCTTTCAGGCTGATTCTCCTCAAGGACATTCCCGTACCGGTCAAGGATTCGCGTGATAAAGCAGGGTATCACCCGATACCCCTGGTTGTCGAAAATGGCGTAGGCGCGGACCAACTCCAGCAGTGAGACGCCTGATGACCCGAGGGCCAGAGAAAGGTTCGGGTCGAGCGTCGATTCGATTCCCAGGTTTCTGGCATAGTCGATCACATAATCAATACCGATATCTTGGAGAATCTTGATGGTCACCACATTTCGAGACAGGCATAAGGCGGTCCTGAAAAGTGTGGGACCGTGAAACGTCTCTTCGTAGTTCCTCGGTTTCCACGTAAAATCCTGGCCCGAATCTTCATACACGATCGGGGCATCGAGGATGATGGTTGCCGGGGTATATCCCTTGTCCAAGGCCGCTGCATAGATAAACGGTTTGAAAGCAGACCCCGGCTGACGCCTCGCCTGTATCGCCCGATTAAACTGACTGACTTCGAAATCACGCCCGCCGAGCATGGCCTTGACGTAGCCCGTTTCACCCTCCATGCAAAGGAGTGCCCCTTCCACAGCGGGGATCTGCTCCAGAGCCAAATCCCAGAGGCCGGTCTTTTCATCCTGGCCCGCGATGCTCACCAGAATGACATCGCCGACCGTCAAAACGTCACCTATCCGCTTTACCGGCACGTTATAGTAGGCCGTTTCCGGATCGGGCGGCCTTGCCCATTTCATGTTCTGAAGGTCAAGGGTCCCCTGTTCACCCCCGATCCGAAGGGTCGCTTTTTGCTGGCCGTCATCCACGGCAATCACGAGCCCCTCAACCACCCTGCCGGGTTCCAGCGGCTGTTTTTCAAGGGTCTTTTGGATTTCCTGAGAAAAGGTTTCAAACGCTTCCGGTTTGAGCTGTTTAAGGGGGCCTCGATATCCCTGCCTTTTGTCGAGCGCGGCAAGCCCGTTGTTTATGGCGACCTGAGCCGCTTTTTGCATTTCGATGCTGACCGCCGTGTAAACCGTCAGCCCTTCCGTATACAAGGCATCCCGGCCGTATTTCTCCTCGACATACTTGCGCACATACTCCGTGTAGTAGGGGACTTGCTCAATGTACCAATGCCGCCTGGGCTTAATGTCCAGGGGCGTGTTGATAGCCTCCGTAGCCTCGACGTTTGTGATGAATCCTTCGTTGATCATGCGGTTGAGAACATAAATCTGACGCTGCTTGGCTTTTTCAGGGTGCCAAAACGGAGAATACCGACTGGGCGCCTGCGGCAACCCGGCCAGCATAGCGCATTCCGCCAGATTCAAATCGGCGACGGACTTCTCGAAGTAGTTCTCCGCAGCCGCCTCAGCACCGTATGCCCCGTGTCCCAGGTATATCTGGTTGAGATAGAGAAACAGAATCTCTTCCTTACTGAAAGCTCTGTCGATGCGATAGGCCAGGATCGCTTCCCGCACCTTGCGCGCATAGCTTCTTTCGGAGGATAGAAAGAAAGACTTGGCAACCTGTTGCGTGATGGTGCTTCCCCCCTGGATGATCGCCCCTGCCTCGATGTTTTTGAAAAAGGCCCTCGCGATGCTAATCAGATCAATGCCCCGGTGCTTGAAAAAGCGAGCGTCCTCCGCCGCGACAACGGCCTTGATAAGCATGTCCGGCATCTCGTGGAGAGGGACGATGATCCTTCTTTCCTTGGAGAACTCTGCTATTTTACGCTTGTCGTCCGAGTAAAATGTGGTGATGATCGGAGGATGGTAGTCTTTCAAAGAGGATATCTTGGGAAGATCCCTTGTGAAGTAAAAATAGGTTCCGCCCAGAAAAAGTCCTGCAAGCAGAGACAGAACGATCCCTGCGCCGAGAACCCAATAGAGAGCCCTCTGGAAAGCGCCCGTCTTGCCCCGTCTTGCCATGATCTCTTTCGGGCTGGGTCGACCTCGAGAATATTTCATAAAAATCATCTTAACAAAAAGGAATACGAGGGGCAAGACCCGGATCCACCGTCTGTCGAGTTTGCCGGAGATTCCAGGCGGTGGGCGCACAGTCGTACAAGCGTACTTCAAGTGCCCACCAACAAAGAAGATCCGGTGAAATCGGCAGACCCGCAGGGCCAAAAAACCGAAGAGAAAAACAACCT
>Ga0307423_1000917_pt1 | contig 18820 bp, 14 predicted proteins | sample SalMarWE160310MG_FD_202154 | JGI IMG/M metagenome (GOLD analysis project Ga0307423, IMG submission 202154) | Salt marsh sediment microbial communities from the Plum Island Ecosystem LTER, Massachusetts, United States - WE1603-10 | ecosystem: Environmental > Aquatic > Marine > Intertidal zone >...
GGAGTATTGGGTAACTGATGGAATAATGGAATAGTGGAATATTGGGATTGTTTTCATCCACCCACTAACCAATAAGCAATAACGGACAACCAGTCTCCTCACTCCCCATGCTCTGTGCCCCATGCCCTATGCCCCATGCCCTATGCCCTATGCCCCTTGCCCTATGCCCTATGCGCTATCTGCCGCACTTTCTCTGCAGCATCCGCCATGCTGTCAGCCACCACGAAGTCCAGGCCGGACTCGGCAAGGATCTTTCGACCCTCATCCACATTCGTGCCGTCCAGCCGGACCACCACAGGGACCTTGATCTCGACTTTGGAGGCCCCCTCCACCACGCCTTTGGCCAAAACGTCACATCGAAGTATGCCCCCAAATATGTTGATCAAAATCCCGCGGACATTTTTATCTTTCAATATGATTTCAAGTCCCTTGGTGACCATCTCCGTGGTGGCGCCCCCGCCCACATCCAGGAAATTGGCCGGCCTGGCCCCGGCCAGCTGGATCAAGTCCATGGTGGCCATGGCGAGCCCGGCGCCATTGACCATAATGCCGAGATTCCCGTCCATCCGGATGTAGTTCAGGCGGTGCCTTGAAGCTTCAACGTCCAGCGGGTCCTCTTCACCCGTATCCTCCAGATCCAGGAGATCCTTGTGGCGAAATCGGGCATTGTCATCGAAATCCACCTTGGCATCAAGAGCGAGGAGCTGATTCTCCTCGGTCACCACCAGGGGGTTGATCTCTACCAGGGTGCAGTCAAAAGATTCAAAAAGCTTGTAGAGCTGAGTCAGAATCCGAACGCCGGCCCGCATCAATCCGGCCTCTATCCCCACATTAAAAAGAAGATTCCGCGCCTGAAAACCCCAGAGCCCCATCCCGACATCCACCCACTCCCTGGCAATCCGACCGGGGTGTGCAGCGGCCAGTTCCTCAATGCCGACGCCGCCTTCAGAACTGACGATCATGACCGGGCATTGCTTCACCCGGTCCACGACGACCCCCACGTAGAATTCCTGTTTGATGGCAACGCCCTCTTCCACCAGGACTTTTCTTACCCGTCTTCCTTCCGGTCCTGTCTGTGGGGTCACCAGGCTCATGCCCAGCATCTCCTCGGCGACCGCGGCAACCTCTGCCGGCGTGGCCGCCGTCCGAACCCCTCCTCCTTTGCCCCGGCCTCCCGCATGGATTTGGGCCTTCACGACCCACCCGGCCCCCCCGGTCTCCCCGGTCTCCCCGGCGGTCTTTCGGGCTTCTTCGGGGCTGTGGGCCACGCCCCCCCTTGGAATCGGAATGCCGAACGTTTCAAGAATTTTCTTTGCTTGGTACTCGTGAATCTTCATAGTCTGTTATCCGGGACGGCTTCGTAAAAAGTCCAACTTCTGCGTTGCGCTGCATCCTTCGTCACTGCGACGTACTATTCGTACGCCTCATTCCTCAGGACTTGCGCGCCTTGAATTTGGAGCTTTTTACTTTGCCGCCCAATTTGGAGTTTTTACGAGTTCATCACCCGTGACGACGGCCTTTCATCGTACTCCGCGCTCCGTGAGCCGTCTTTACATATTCACCGGCCGTTCTACGATCCGACCCATGGGCCTGCCGTTTAACCGGTCAATGGCGGCGCCAAGGGCTTCCAGGATTTCAAACTTGTCCCGCCCCCTGACTTTCATGCTCTGGCGCTGGGCCAGCCCGAAATAGGTCAGTTTTTTCATCCTCCTGAGGCCGCCCAGGTAATTATGGATCTCCCAGGCTGTGTCCACAGGCAACGTCGTATTTCTGAACACCGATAAAAAACCGTAGTGAAGTTTGAGCCCCTCCGGACTGACGGTCACGGCGCTGAAGCCCCAAAAAGGGCCATTGAAGAACCACACGGCGATCAGCGCCCAGATAAAGACGGCAATCACGTGGGTGGTTTTCTTCTTCCAGACGGCACGGATCAGCACCGTGACGATAATGCCGCAAATGATCGCCATAATGACGTTTTGTACGGTCACAGACCGGATTATGAAAGTTTGTGCGTCCATGGTGTGATTGCCCCCGCCGGTCGCCAATTTGCATCACGTAGCATTCACCAGAAACCGTGTCAAATCAAAACAACCGGGAAAAAAAGGATTGACCGGAACTAGCCTTTGTGATAAGAGCGCGACACGCTTTTTTTCAATTCTGAAGCAAATTTGCGGCTTGTAGAGATGTCTTAAAGGCGAACCCGTTTTCGCGGGAAGAAAAGGGAGGAGGATCATTTGATGCGCACACACAAAGCTCTGACGCTAATGGTTATCGCGGTATTGGTTATGCTGGCTTTTGCCGCAACACTTGCCTTTGCCGGTCATGGCGGCGGGAACAAGCCCGAGCATGAAAAATACCCGGATGGGGATACGGTCAACATTGCGGGTGTCATCTACGATACCCACAAGGAACCCATCGGGGAATGCCATGTCCGCCTCTTCGAAAACGGGGAAGAAGTGGACTATATTGAGACGGCCCACAGCGGGAAATACGTCTCTTCGTTTAAGGTGAAGAAAGGATCCGTGCCGCACGGCACCTTTGTTGTAGAGGCCAAGAAGACCAGCTTCAAGACGGAGAAGGCCACCTTTGCCGGCGAGGAGCTTGCCCGAAAAGGAGATCAATTCTATGTCACCGAAGACGTCACCCTTTCCCGGGTGCGGGGCTCGGCCTTCTGGATTTCCACGGTGGTCTTCATCCTTGCGTACGTCCTGATCGCCTTTGAACTCCTGCACCGTACCATTGCCGCCATGCTGGGCGCGGCCATCATGATGTGTATCTCCTACACGATCGGCACCATCAATCCGGCCTGGCGCATCTTCTCCTTTGAGCGGGCTATTGCTTCCATTGACATGAACGTGATCTTTCTGCTTATGGGCATGATGATCATTGTGGGTGTGCTCAAAAATACCGGCGTTTTTCAATGGTGTGCCTATATGTCTTACAAGTGGGCCAAGGGGAAAGTCTTTCTCCTGGCCGTCATTTTGATGACCTTCACGGCAATTGCCTCGGCCTTTCTGGACAATGTGACGACCATGCTCCTGCTTACGGGCGTGGCCATTGAGATCTGCCTTTCCGTGAACCTTAATCCTCTTTACCTGTTGATTCCGCTCGTCCTTGCTTCCAATATCGGGGGCACCGCCACCCTCATCGGCGATCCGCCCAATATCATGATCGGCTCCTATGCCGGACTGACCTTCATGAACTTCGTACAAGCCCTGTCTCTGATCTGCGTGGTTTCCATGGTCGCCATGTTCCTTTACACGAAACTGGTGTGGGGCAAGGCATATGCCACGGCTCAGGCATCGGTGGCCAACATCGATGAGTTTACGGCTGAGCTGAAGGAGAAATACAAGATCTACGATTCCACACTGCTCACCTACGGTCTGATCATTCTGGGTTTTGCCGTCTTCCTCTTCCTGTCTCACGGGTACTGGCACATGGAGGTGAGTATTGCGGCCCTAACCGGTGCGAGCGTCCTCTTTACGGTGGCCATTGTCACCAAGAAAGTGGACATGCTGCACCTGATTGAAAAAGACGTCGAATGGCCCACCCTCATGTTCTTCATCTTCCTGTTCATTATCGTCGGCGCCGTGGAGGAGGCCGGGCTCCTTGCCCTGATTGCAGATTGGATCCTGGCCCTTTCCAAAGGAAACTTCATGCTTTCCATGACGCTCATCCTCTGGGTGGCGGCCATCATGTCCGCCTTTGTGGATAACATCCCCTTTACAGCCACCATGCTCCCCATTGTGGCCTATCTCTCCAAGGTCATCCCGGGCTCTGAAAGCACCCTCTGGTGGGCCCTGGCCCTGGGGGCCTGTTTCGGCGGCAACGGCACCATCATCGGCGCCTCGGCCAACGTGGTCACCATGGGCATTGCCGAATCCAAGGGATATCACATATCTTTTGGCGGGTTCATGAAGACGGCCTTTCCATACATGATCATCAGTGTGGTCATCTGTCAGGTCTGGCTGATGGTCTTCAGGCCAGGATAGGCTCTTGGTTCACTAGACCATACCTGAAATAAGAAAAGCCCGACCTCATCATTGAGGTCGGGCTTTTCTGTTTTCGTTTCGTTGTCTTCGTTTTCTTGTTCAGGCGAGGCTGAACCTCGGCTGCGGTTACCGGCCCATGAGCCTCTCGATTCTCTTTTCTACCGGCGGATGGGTGCTGAAGAGATTCATGAGACTCTTTCCCGACAGGGGGTTCATGATGAACATGTGGGCCGTGGCCGGATCGGCCTTGAGCGGTATGCGCTTCGAAGCGCTTGCGATCTTTTCGAGAGCTCTCGCCAGACCTGCCGGACTGCCGGCGAAAGAGGCCCCTGCCGCATCAGCCGCATACTCCCTTGACCGCGAAATGGCCATCTGGATGAGCATGGCTGCAATAGGCGCCAGAATCGACATGGCAATCAGCCCAATGACACCGCCGCCATCATCGTCGTTCCCCCGTCCGCCCAAACCGCCAAAAAGGGCGGCCCAGCGGGCCATGTTGGCAATCAGCATGATGGCCCCGGCCAGGGTGGCTGCGATGGAGCCTATGAGAATGTCCCGATGCTTCACATGGGCCAGCTCGTGACCCAGTACACCCCTGAGTTCATCTTCCTTCAACAGCCCCAGAATGCCCTGAGTCACCGCCACCACGGCATGCTCCGGATTACGGCCCGTGGCAAAGGCATTTGGCGCCTCGGTCGGCATCACACAGATCTTCGGCATGGGCAACGCTGCCTGCTGCGTCAGCTGCCTGACCATCCGATACAGCTGCGGGGCTTCAGCCTCGGAAACCTCTCGCGCACGATAAAGCCTCAGCACGATTTTGTCTGAAAACCAGTAGCTTCCAAAATTCATGACCACGGCAAAAAAGAATGCGATGATCATGCCCTGCTTACCCCCCAGGAGATGACCGATAATCATCACGAGAGCCGTCAATGCGCCCAAAAGAATGCCGGTTCTTAAAGTGTTTCCCATGATTCCCCCTAAAGACTTGCAAGTGCAAAGTGGTCGTCAGATCAAAGCCCCGAAGTCTCCGAAGACCACATCTCCGACCCATGAAACGCAAAAATTTTAATCACCTTTGCTCCAAGTGTCAACTGACCCCTGAGCCTCCAGGGCAACCGAATTGCCTTCACTGGATAATTTTCCCTTGACGCATTGGCCGTTTGGGTATCTAAAACCCACTGTTGCATAAACAACATGGCAGAGGGCAGCCCATAACAACAATAGCCTGTTTTTGAGGTCTCTTTGAGCGCTTTGCTATGATTGACTGTGAATGACATCGAGAAGACCGCAAAAAGAAGCCAAGTTGTTTACCCTTCGGGAAAGGCGATGACACCGCATCTTCTTCGTTGTCAAGGATTCGCGGGAGCATACTACAGCTTCACCCTTGAACGCCTTGAAGCTGCGGCCCCCTCACCTTTTGCAACGTTAGGGTAAACATGGCATCTCCGTCCACGGAGTATTTTGATCTGCGAGTACACCTATGCACCTAACAATCGAAGAAGTGTCGAGCCTGCTCAACTTGCCTCTGGGGACCGTACAGCGCTGGATTCGCCAGGGAAAAATCCCGGTATACAGTTTTGAGGGCGAGTATGTTTTTCTTGAAAAGGATTTGCGGAAGTGGGCCAAATCCCGCCATATCGTCCTATCCTCCAAGTCAACCGGCACTGCGGATCAAAACTCCAAACAGAAGTGCCGCCTCGTGGCGGCCCTGCAAAGAGGTGGGGTCCTTCGTGGCGTTGCCGGAGATGACATCTCCAGCATTCTTAAGGGCCTGGTGGAATCGGCACCTCTTGACCACGCCATCGATCGGGATGAGCTTTTCATAAGACTCATAGAACGGGAAGAGCTGTCAACGACCGGCATTGGTCGCGGGATCGCCATTCCGCATCCCCGCTCCCCGTTGGAAAATGCGCCTGCGGAACCGTGCATTACGACGTGTTTTCTGGATCGTCCTGTCGACTACGGCGCCATTGACCGCCTTCCTGTCTTTGTCCTGTTCCTGATGCTGAGCCCCTCGCCGGACATCCACCTCATGCTTCTTGCCAAGCTGAGTCATCTTCTTCGGAGGCCATCCTTTCTTGATTTGTTAAAGAGCAGACCGTCAGACGAAAAACTTCTATCCATAGCAGACGAGATGGAAACCGAGATGGACACGGCCCACCGCTCATCCAAGCCCGAAGATGTTTTCTAAATCGAAGTCCCCATCTCTGCGTTTCCTGCTTGCGCGCGGCATCTCGCGCATAGATGAACGCCTGCTCCTGATCACCATAGCCATCTTTGTCGGCGCCTGCGGCGGATTAGCGGCGGTGCTCCTCAACCGATTGCTCCTTGACATACAGCACATCCTGCATCCATTGCGGACCTATTGGTACGCTTTTGTGCTGCCCGCGTGTGGGGCCGCACTTTCCAGTCTCTTTCTGGGACACGTTGTCAAAGAGGGCCCCGGGCACGGGGTGCCGGAGGTCATTTACAGCGTATCCAAAAGGGGGGGGCTGCTTCGGTTGCGGTCCAGCTTCTCGCGCCTTGTCTCAAGCGCTCTCACCATCGCCAGTGGCGGATCCGCAGGGCCTGAGGCGCCGGTCGTCATGAGTGGCGCATCCATAGGTTCCAACATTGCCAAGATGTTCAATCTGAATGATCGCCAGCGGGTGGCCATGGTCGGCTGCGGCGCGGCCAGCGCCATTTCCTCAATCTTCAATGCGCCGATTGCCGGCATCGTCTTTTCCGTGGAAGTTATTTTGGGGGAATGGACTCCCATCAATCTCATCCCGATTGCCATCGCATCCGTCATCGGCACAGAGGTCAGCCGCCTGATGCAGGGCAACCAGATCCCCTTCGCCCACCACCGATTTCATACCTCTTTGTTGGATATCGTGGCCTCTGTGGGGATCGCAATTTTGGCAGGTCTGAGTTCAGTGCTTTTCACGCGCATGCTGAACAAAACCGCAGAGGCGTCTCACCGCCTCGTTCGTCATGATTGGATCCGGGCCGCCCTTGGCGGCGCCACAGTTGGCTTCATCGGCATCGGCCTCCCCGTTGTTCTCGGCGAAGGCTACGATGTGGTCAGAACAATTTTGGAAAACCAGTACGAGTACGGGTTGGTACTGGTCGCCCTTGGGGCTCTGGCGAAAATCGTTGCCACGTCTCTCACCATTGGAACGGGGGGTTCGGGGGGGATATTTGCGCCATGCCTCGTTATCGGAAGCCTCGGAGGGCTTGCGTACTACCGCATGCTTGACTTCATCTGGCCCTCAATACCATGGGCAGAGGAAGGCTTTTTCGCCATGCTCGGCATGGCGGGCGTCATGAGCGGCGCGCTTCAGGCGCCATTGACGGGTATCTTCCTCATTGTGGAGGTCACCGGCAGCTACGCCGTGATCCTCCCCCTTATCCTGGTATCCGCCATATCTGCAACCCTTTGTCATTACCTGGAGCCCGTGTCATTTTATTATGAGAGGCTGGTCAGCCGGGGAGAGTTGCTCCGGCCGAGAACGGATGCCCGCCTGCTGGCAGATCTAAGTGTGTCGGAGCTGATCGAGAAAGACGCCATCGTCGTCCAGGAAGACACGCGGCTGGGGGATATGATCCCTCTCATAGAGCAGGCATCCCGGGACAGCTTCCCGGTGGAAGATTCAAAGACGGGTGACTTCCTTGGTCTGATCCGTCTGGACGATCTTCGTCCTTTCCTGTTCAACAAAAATCTTTACGCGGCCATCATCATGGGTGAAATCATGGACGTTCATGTTCCCCGGGTCTCACCGCACGACGACACCAAAGCCGTGCTCGAACTCATGGACCATACCCGTACGGAGAGTCTTCCCGTGGTCCAGGGAAGCAAATTTTTGGGTATGGTTTCTAAGCTCACTATTCTGGACCGATATCGCAAAGAGCTTATCGTTGAATCATGCCAGGAGGTGTAATATGAAAGCGCAGCTGCTCCACATTTTTCGCAACACGCCCTTCGGGCGCGAAACCCTGCTTGAATCCTCGTATTTCTGCAAAACACTGGAAATCGAGATCGTCGTTTACATCCCGAGGACAGCCAAGTTTCTCATGTATTTTGAAAACGACGTCGTTCAGGTTGATCTGGACCGCTCCTATCTGACGTCGCCGGAAACAGCGGAAACCCACGCTTCGGAGATCATTCGGTCTGCCGGCCTGGAACCCCAGTTTTTTGAGCCTCAGGACTATACGGCGTCAACCCTTCCGGACATCCCGACCCACTTCGACTACATGTGCTGCCCCCGAAGTATTGTTGATCTCTCTTCCAAGATCGGCCTGGGGTATCTCGGCCCCCGTGTCCGACGCATTGTCAACAGCGCCCGATTCCCGGTTTACATACCGAATGCCGTGTTCAAGGTATGGAAAAGCGTTGCGGTTTTCTTCGGGGGCTCGGTCAATGGCGTGAAGGCGGTCCGCCTGGGACAGAAGATAAGCCAGCTGTCGGGCTTTCCTCTGCGCGTGTTCACGCAGTTGGAAGGGAACAGCAGGGAAGGCTATGAAAGCGTGGTCAAGGAACGTCAGATCGAGGAAGCCATGGAAAACTGGACCGTTTTCGACTCAGGCCCATTTCAGGAAAACCTCTATGAGGTTCCTCATGATGCTCTGGTGGTGCTCGGCGCGTACGGCCATGGACTCATCAAACAGCTTGCCTTCGGCAGTAAGATGGAACTGATTCAGAGCGTGCTGTCAAACAGCATGGTGATCGTCGGCCCCCATTGCGGCACTTAGCCTAAACGAAAGACAATTTTTCCGTGCTCCACATCAGCCAGGATGGCACTCTTTTCCCTGAAGTGCCCTTCCAGAATCTCCATGGCCAGCGGGTTTTCAATGTGCTTCTGGATGGCCCGCTTCAACGGACGGGCGCCATAGGCGGGGTCAAAGCCCTCCCGGGCCAACAGCTTTCTGGCTTCCTCTGAGAGTTCCAGGGTCATGTGCAGAGCTTCAAGGCGCTTCTGGATGTACTTGAGCTGAATATCCACGATGGCATTCAACTGTTCCGCGGTGAGATTGTGGAATATCATGATGTCGTCCACCCGGTTCAGGAACTCCGGCTTGAAACTGGCCTGCAAAGCCTCCATGACGCGTTTTTCCATCTCTTCCCGCTGGTCGGCGCCCAGCTCCTGAATCCAGTGACTTCCCACGTTTGACGTCATGATGACGATGGTATTCTTAAAGTCCACGGTTCGTCCCTGACCGTCGGTCATGCGGCCGTCATCCAGAATCTGCAAAAGGGCATTGAACACCTCGGGATGGGCCTTTTCAATCTCGTCAAAGAGCACAACGGCGTACGGACGACGCCTGACGGCTTCGGTCAGCTGCCCGCCTTCTTCATAGCCCACATATCCGGGGGGCGCGCCGATCAACCTCGAGACAGAATGCTTTTCCATGTATTCGGACATGTCTATGCGCACCATGGCCTGCTCATCGTCAAACATGAACTCGGCCAGGGCCTTGGCCAGCTCTGTCTTGCCGACGCCCGTGGGCCCCATGAAAATAAAGGAACCGATGGGCCGATTCGGGTCCTGAAGACCTGACCTCGCCCGCCGCACGGCATTGGAAACCGCTACAATGGCCTCATTCTGGCCGACAACGCGCTTTCCAAGCCGCTCCTCCATACGGACCAACTTCTCCCGCTCCCCTTCCATCATTCGGGCTACGGGGATACCCGTCCACTTGGAAACCACCTCGGCCACATCTTCTTCATCCACCTCTTCCTTGAGCATCTTTCGATCCGCCTGAAGTTCCACCAGTCTCTGATTGGCTTCCTCGAGACGCTTTTTCAGATCGCTGGCCACACCGTAACGAAGCTCCGCCGCCCGCGCCAGATTTCCCTCGCGCTCGGCCTGTTGTTCCTCGACACCCAACCGCTCAAGCTCTTCCTTGACCTGCCGTATCGTCTGGATGGCCCCTTTTTCGTTTTGCCAGTGGGCCTTCATTTCCCGGCTCTTCTCCTTCAGTGTTCCGAGGTCTTTTTCGAGCTTCGCAAGTCTCTCCTTGGAAGCTGCGTCCGTTTCTTTCTTGAGCGCCTCCCGTTCAATCTCGGCCTGAACGATCTTGCGTTCCACCTCGTCAATGTCGGCCGGCATGCTGTCGATCTCAATGCGCAGCTTGGATGCCGACTCGTCGATCAGATCGATCGCCTTATCCGGCAAAAAGCGATCCGAAATATAACGGTCGGAAAGGGTTGCTGCCGCGATAATGGCGGAGTCCTTGATACGGACCCCATGATGGACCTCATACTTTTCTTTCAGCCCCCGCAAAATCGAAATAGTGTCTTCCACCGAGGGCTCTTGGACCAGCACCGGCTGGAAACGCCGCTCCAGGGCCGCGTCCTTTTCCACATACTTGCGATACTCGTTCAGCGTGGTGGCCCCCACGCACCGGAGCGTCCCCCGGGCCAGAGCGGGCTTGAGCATGTTCGAGGCATCGATAGCGCCCTCGGCAGCACCGGCGCCCACCATGGTGTGAAGTTCGTCGATGAACATGATGATCTGTCCTTCGGCAGCCTCCACCTCTTTGAGAACCGCCTTCAGGCGATCTTCGAATTCCCCGCGGTATTTGGAGCCGGCCACCAGGGCCCCCATGTCAAGGGCGACGAGACGCCGGTCCTTGAGGGTTTCAGGAACATCGCCGTTCACAATGCGCTGCGCCAGCCCCTCCACGATGGCCGTCTTCCCGACGCCCGGCTCGCCAATCAGCACGGGGTTGTTCTTGGTACGCCGTGAAAGAACCTGAACCACCCGGCGTATCTCCTCATCGCGACCGATAACCGGGTCCAGCTTTCCGAGACGGGCAAGATCCGTCAGATCCCGGCTGAACCGTTGCAGGGCCTGGTACTTTTCTTCCGGATTAGGATCCGTGATCCGCTGGGTCCCCCGTATCTCGAGCAACACCTTCAGGATCGCGTCACGGGTGACCCCTGCCCCTGCCAGGACGCGAGCGGCCTCTGTCTTTTTTTGGTCCGTGATGGCCACGAGGATGTGTTCGATGCTCACATATTCATCCTTCATCTGGGCCGCCTCGGCAAAGGCCCCATCGAGCACCTTCTTGGTTGTGGGAGAAATATAGCTTTCCCCAACACCGGCACCGCTCAACTTGGGCTTTTTGTCCAGGGCCTTCTTGATCTCGATCGACACCTCTTCAGGTGAGGCACCCAGCTTCTGGATGATGGAGCGTGCGATGCCCTCAGGCTGGTCCAACATGACCTTCAGGAGATGCTCGGGCTCGATCTGCTGATGTCCGAGTTCACCTGCCAGCGCCTGGGCACCCTGAAACATCTCCTGGGATTTGATGGTGAATTTATCGAATCGCATAACTTATTTCCCTTTCTGCTGTGGCAGAAGCCACAAATATTAACGTTGATGAAGCCGTAAAAAGTCCAACCTTCGTCACTCCGGTGAAAACCGGAGTCCAGAACATATTAAAAATACTGGATACCGGCTGGAGTTTATCCCGCCCTTGATGCGGGGCCGGTATGACGGAAAAGTCAATTTTCCGACTTTTTACGAGTTCATCACATCTAGCTTCGAAAAGATGAGTAAGTACACACTTTTTGCAAATAAAATAAACACTTCAGGGCTCTTGTCAAACATCCGCAGGGCCCGGACGGGATGCGTCATAACGGCTCGCTCAAAGTGGTTCTGCAAAGGTCTATGGGAATGGAATGATCCAGGCGTCCCGGCCGGGACAGCAAGGCAAGTCTTTGCGGGTGGACGGATCAGCCGCTTTCCGCCCCGGCACAGGGGATGCAAAGCCGCCTGCCGTCGTTCGTCTGAACCAGTTTGGTCGACATCGTCATTTCCCCACATGAGGCACACGCCTCGGAAGGTGCCAACGGCGCATAGGGAGGCTCGAGGCTCTCGACCGCCTTCGTGTCGAAGACTGCATCAAAAGGCTTGGCAAGCAGGTCGAGCGACTTCAGGCGTTGTTGCCGCATGCGTTGCGCCGTAGAAGCCCGGCCTGCCGCAAAAGCGCCTTCAAGTTCAGCAAACTCTTCCTGGTTTTTACCCTCATATTTGTACACGGTCCTGCGGGAAAAACGGAAGGCCCGCCGGTCCGATCGATTCAGAATCGTGAAGACGTTCTTGCCGTAATCCTTGAGGATAAGATTGCCTTTCCCCATGGTGGTGCCCAGAAGAAGTTGCAGGGCGTCTACGGCACAGGTGTCGTTCTCGCTGATGGCTACAACCTCCTCATCCCGGGAATGATGCAGTCCAAGAAGTTCTATGGCCTTTTTTGCCACCCGGTAACCGTAAATCAGTCCGGGACACAAATGGCCGTGGAATGCCACACAGGCGCTGAGATCTTCAGGCAACTGACGGTCTGAATCAGAATCTGAACGGTCCATACATTCCTCCACGAGCGGCACGGTCAAGAGCGTCATAAACACATATTTCCTATACTTCAAATCCTATCGTTTGCCAAGTGGTGACGACTCCTGTCATCGGGAATCGACCGGTGCTCGGTCACCCGTCGCTCGTGTCGGCCCGAAGTGCTTGATTTGTGTGCCTGCCCGTGCTAAGGGACACTCGTTCAAAATCGGATTGGGACACGAGGAGGGAACCTTTCATGTCTGTGGATAAGATCCTTGGGAGCCGGATCGATGCAAAAAATTTGGAAAAACTCAAAACCCTTCGTAACGAACCTTTGAATGAGCTGGTTAGCGACGCCATTTTGAAATTCCAGCCGGACTCGGTTTTCGTCTCAACCGGTTCTCCTGAGGATTCTCATTACGTGCGCACACAGGCCATACGGCGCGGCGAAGAGAAACCGCTCGTTTTGCCCGGTCATACGATCCACTATGATGGGTACCGGGATCAGGGGAGAGACCCCGAAAACACACGGTTTCTCATATCGGAAGGCACGTCCATGGGTCCCGCACTTAAAACCGTGGAAAGAGAGAAAGGGCTCAAGGAAATCAACGAAATCATGAACTGCATCATGCGGGGACGAGAGATGATCGTCAGCTTTTACACGCTGGGTCCTCTCGGCACCGAATTTGCCATCCCTTGTGTCCAGATCACCGATTCCTTTTATGTGGCTCACAGCGAAGACATTCTTTATCGTCAGGGGTACAAGCTGTTCAAAGAAGAAAGGGGGCACGAATTCTTTACGTTTCTTCATTCAGCCGGTACCCTCGAAAACGGGGTGAGCCGGGATGTGGACCTTCGCCGGATCTTCATAGATCTGAAACACAACGCTGTGTACAGTGCCAACACCCAGTATGCGGGGAACACGGTGGCCGCCAAGAAACTGGCTCATCGTTTGGCCATAAGCAAGGCCGCACAGGAAGACTGGCTGTCTGAGCACTACCTTGTGGCATCCGTGCCGAGTTATGAGGGAAACAAAGCAACTTATATCGTGGGCGCTTTTCCGAGCTGGTGCGGCAAGACATCAACCTCCATGCTTTTCAACATTGTGGGTGATGACCTGGCCCACGTGAGAAAAAAGGATGGTCGGGCCTATGCGGCCAATGTGGAAAAGGGCATGTTTGGCGTTATCAAGGATGTCAATCCGGAAGATGATCCCTATATTCACGACCTGCTCGTCAAGCCTGGAGAGATCATTTATTCCAATATCCTGGATGTTGACGGCAGACCCCATTGGCAGGGGATGGGAGATGTGGAGGTTCCCCTTAGAGGGATCAACCATTGCGGCCCGTGGTGGCGCGGCAAGAAGGACCAGAACGGCAAGCTCATTCCTGTGTCTCACGACAACGCGCGTTTTTGTGTTTCTCTGGAAGGCATGGAGAACTTCGACCCGAACCAGGTCGTAGAATTGGACGGGGTCGTTTACGGTGGGCGAAGCTCAAAAAGACCGGTGCCCCTGTCAGAGTCTTACGGGTGGGTTCACGGGGTATGCTATGCGGCCGGCATCGAATCCGAGCCCACGGCCGCGACAGTCGGTGCATCCAGTGCCAAAGTGATCATCAATCCCATGGCCAACACGGAATTTATTTCTATCCCCATTGGTCAATACCTGGAAAATCATATTCGATTTGCAAAAGGGCTCAAACGCGTCCCAAAGGTATTCTATGTCAACTACTTCCTCAGGAATGAAGCGGGAGCATTCGTGAATACCAAAATGGATAAGAAAGTCTGGGTCCGGTGGATGGAAAGACGGATCGCGGAAAAAATCAGCGCCTATGCAACGCCGACCGGCTTCATTCCAAGGTATGAAGACCTGGCCGACCTGTTCAAGAAAGAATTGGAGAGAACTTACACGAAAGACGAATACGAGCTTCAGTTCACCACGCGAGTTGCCGAGCTGTTGGAAAAACTGGACATTGTGGAGACGTTTTACGAGAAAGAGACCAGTCATGTCCCGGCCGAAATCTTCGACATGATCAGGATGCAAAGAGAGCTGCTGGTCGAGGTGAGAAAAGCCCATGGCGACGACATCTCACCCTTCAAATTCGAGGATTACAAGGTGCCTGTCGCTCTGACCCAACCCTATTAGAACCCGTCGCAAAACCTTCCCTCGGGCTCAATCTCTGTGTTGGGCCGAGCCGTCCAAATCCTCGAAATATAGAACATATGACTCTGGTTGGACGTCTCGACCCGCCTTGATCTTAAACCCGAGGAAAGGTTTTGCAACGACTTTTATCAGGGTGCTGAAAGTGAAACTCCCGGCGCCCCCGATAAGCGGGATCTCCGCTGCGCTCCGACAAGCCGCGGGGCATGGGGAGTCTTTGGGCATGAGTTATCAGTTATTGGTTACTGGTTATTGGAAACAAAATCCAATACTCCAGTACTTCAATACTGGTCACTTCGGTTGCGGTGACCCGCCCTACGACTCACAAGCGTCCCTCGGTCCCATGAAGTTGGCGTTTCCAATTCATAAATGAGAAGTTTTTTTGATGGGCAAGGCCGCACAAGGGTTTTCGGCGAGGTGTACAGGTAGTACTCCGCAGACCGGAAACCCGCGGAGAACGCAGCCCATCGGAAAAAGGGCCATTTATGAATTGGAAACTCAGCCGACGAAGGGGCGTCGAAGTATGGTATCCTTGCACCAGAACTTATCATCCTTAGTCGGATAATGGATGTTGTAGTGCAGACCGCGGCTCTCTTTTCTCAGCATGGCACTCTGAACGATGAGTTCCGCCACCATCGCAAGATTACGTAATTCGATCAAATCCGACGTAATTTTGAAATCCCAGTAATACTCGCGAATCTCCTTCTGGATCGTCTCAATTCTGTGCCACGCGCGCAGGAGCCGCTTGTTGGACCGAACAATTCCCACGTAGTTCCACATGGTCCGCCGGATCTCATCCCAATTGTGGGAAACTACGATCGCCTCATCGCTGTCCGTCGTCCCCATGGGGTCCCATCGGGGCAGGTCACGACAAACCTCGTCATGGATGGTCTTTAAATCCTGCACCGCCTGCCCCGATGCTCTATGAGCATACACCACAGCCTCCAGGAGGGAATTGCTGGCCAGGCGGTTTGCCCCATGAAGCCCGGTGCATGCCGTTTCGCCCAGGGCATAGAGCCTTTCGATGTCGGTCTTGCCATCTATATCGACCAGCACACCGCCACACATGTAGTGGGCGGCAGGAACCACCGGAATGGGCTCCTTGGCCATGTTGATGCCCAGGGAGAGACACTTGGCATAGATGTTTGGAAAACGCTCCCGTATGAAACCGGCCTCTTGATGCGAGATGTCAAGAAAAACGCAGTCGTCTCCACTCTTTTTCAGCTCAGTGTCAATGGCTCGGGCAACAACGTCTCTGCACGCCAGATCCTTTTTGGGATCATATTCCTCCATAAAGGCCCTGCCTTCTGAATTGATCAAGACCCCGCCTTCGCCCCTGACAGCCTCCGAAATGAGAAAGTTCTTGGCTTCAGGGTGGTAGAGACAGGTCGGGTGAAACTGAACGAACTCAAGATTCGCCACCAGCGCGCCTGCCCGGTAGGCCATTGCAATGCCGTCGCCTGTGGCGATATCCGGATTGCTCGTGAAGAGATAGATCTTGCCGGCCCCGCCCGTGGCCAGGATGGTGATCTTGGCATGGAAGGTGAGGACCTCATTGGCCGTTGTATCAAGGACGTAGGCACCGCAACAGATGTCCTCGTGGGCCGCCGTGACCGTGCCGCGCTTCATCCTCATCGAGTAGGTAATGAGATCCACCGCAATATGGTTCTCAAAAAGCCGGATCCGCGGATGATTTCTTATCCGGTCCACCAGCGCCTGCTCAATGACATGTCCCGAGAGATCACCGGCGTGGACGATCCGCTTACGGGAATGTCCACCTTCCAATCCGAGGTGAAGTTCCAGGTTGCCTGCGCTGTTACGGGTGAAGGCCACCCCCCAATCCATGAGTTCCCGGATACGCTCCGGACCACCTCGCACAACCATATCGACGACGTTCTCTCTACAAAGCCCGTCGCCGGCATCGAGCGTATCCTGAATGTGCAAATCAAAAGAATCGAAATCTCCGAAGACCGAGGCAATGCCCCCTTGGGCATAATTGGTACTCGTCTCCATGGCTTCCTTCTTGGTCACCACGCATACCGTGCCGTGTTCCGCCACCTTCAATGCAAAACTCAGTCCGGCAATGCCGCTGCCGATGACCAGAAAATCAGTCTTGTGCTCCATGGTTGCTCTTCAGAGATTGGGGGTTGAGTGCTCAGGAGGGCGGTCTGAGGGCACAGGGCGTGACAGTCATGCCGTCTGTGACGGCTACAGAAGAGACGGCCGCCGCCTGGCACGTCGCATCATAAATCCAATGAGAAGTCCGACCAGAAGGGTTCCGGCACCGGTCAGGAACCATCTGAAATAGTCCCCGCTCTCAAGCTCCTGCAGCTTCTCCTCCAGCTCTGCTTCCCGTCTGGCGCTCGTGGTCAACCTTTCGGACACCTTTTGATGGGAAGACTTCAAGGCCAGAAACTCCGGGTCTTCTGCCCTTAGCGTCTCGTACGTCGCCTCCAGCGCCTGGGCCGTTTCAGTCTGCTCAGACAGAGCGCTCTGAAGGTCATCTTTCTCCTGTTGGAGACGCGCATTCTCTTCATTCAATATTTCTATCTGCTGCTTGAGGCCCTCATTTTCATTCTTCAGGTCGGAGGCAGACTGTGCGGCCGGCGGGCCCTCACTCAAATAGCGGGCCACGACCCATCCTTCTCTGTTGTCCGGAAGCCTCACTTTCGACCAACCGTTTGCTAATTCTTCCAGGACCTCCAGCCGGGTCCCGGACGTGGGCATGGCAATGATTTTGTGGTCCGTGCCAGGTCCCGTTCGAACCATCACTTCAATATGATCCGTGACATACTTGGTTGCTGAATAGCCGGGGACAACGAACAAGATGAAAATGAACCATAGCAAGAGGAAAGAAATCAATTTCATTCTATTTGTCATGGATTAAGGCAACTGAAGGTGTGCAAAAAGGATCATTTGTGGTACGTTTATTGAACTGATCGCGGATTGTCAATAATTTCTTTTGAAATCAATTGAATAAGCAGGTATAGAGAGGGTCGTGTATAATTATGATCGTTTATGACTTAGAGTGTGATAACGGCCATACCTTTGAGGGCTGGTTCGAAGACCGCAAGGCGTACGAAGCTCAGAGGAAGAAAAGACTCATCGTATGCCCCGTGTGCTCTGAAACCAGTGTCGCGGCAGTCCCTTCAACTTTTTCTATTAAAGCCCCCTCCACCCCATCGGAAAAAGGCGGCCAGCCCCCAGCCGATGGGGCGTTCCTGCAGAAGGCACTGGCGTTCTTGGAAAAAAACTTTGAAAATGTCGGGACAAACTTTGCGCAAGAAGCCCTCAAGATGCATTACGACGTGACCGAGAAGCGCAATATCAGGGGAACGAGTACTGAAACTGAAGAGGAAATGCTCAGGAAAGAAGACGTTAAGTTTTTCAAAATCCCTATCCCCCGGCTCGATTCCTGACATCAAGCCCTGCCGAGAGACCATCGTCACCACGGATCGAAACCTTTGGATGACCCCTTCTGAGCGCCCTTGACGCCATCCCGATCATTCGAGCCACGAAATCGTCGATTTCGGGATGTTCAGTTCGATCAGATTCTCGTAAATGGCATCTTTTGAGCTAATCGACGTGACGATGATCTTGTCGTATTCAAATTCCTTGAGGACGGCAGGGGACATGATTTTGAGGCCGAGGAACGTCTCCCCGGACTTAAAATCGTCGACGATCCCGACCAATTGGAGGCTTGTCTCTTTGAGAGACACATAGGCAATCTCGGCAAGATCACTGGCCCCGTAGAATATGACCCTTTTACATTGATCACTTTCCATGGCGCCAAGCAGGCTCTTCAGTTTAGCCCGCGCTCTCTTATAAAAACGGAATGAATACTGTATGAACTCGTAGCTCAGTCGAGTCTTTTCGGCAAAACCTTTTGGCGTGAGGATGTATGAAACCCGGTTTCTGGGGATGGTCGTGATCTTGAAATACCCCTTGTGGGCGAGACGCTTGATGAAGGAGTTTACCAACCCGAGGGAGATATTAAGTTTTCTGGCCAGCGCCCTCTGGCTGAGGCTGCTATCCTTTTCAATTTCCTCAAGAATACGAAGGGCATGGATATCATGATGGTCCATGGGTCATTCATCCCGTCCGGGTTAGCCCTACCAAATGCCTCAGCGTTCATAATTTGAACATGCCCCCGGCGCGATGTCAACCACAAAGTGAGCCCTTCGTTTTGTCTGGCTCTCAAGCTTGACGGCAAAGTAAAAAGCTCCAACTTCTGCGTTGCACTGCGTCCTTCGTCACTCCGACGTACAAAAGTACGCCTCATTCCTCAGGACTTGCGCGCCTTGAATTTGGAGCTTTTTACTTTGCCGCCTAATTTGGACTTCTTACGA
>Ga0307423_1000918_pt1 | contig 18810 bp, 22 predicted proteins | sample SalMarWE160310MG_FD_202154 | JGI IMG/M metagenome (GOLD analysis project Ga0307423, IMG submission 202154) | Salt marsh sediment microbial communities from the Plum Island Ecosystem LTER, Massachusetts, United States - WE1603-10 | ecosystem: Environmental > Aquatic > Marine > Intertidal zone >...
CCGTATTTCGCAAGCAACTCTGTCTTGTCCTTCGTTTCATGGCCAAGCTGGATCAATGCCATGCGTAAAGTTGTTCCAGCTTGACTTGCTTCAAGCCCTCTATCCCTTAACTTAGCAATTGCCGCAACTGTTTCCTCTACAGAAACGCCCATTAATGAAGTAATTGGAGCAGCATATCTCAATGCAATTCCAAGATCATCAATATTTGCAGCAGAACTAAATGAAGCAGCAGCAAGCAAATTGATAATACGTGTTGCTTCTGTTGATTCAAGATTGTAAGAATTTAATAATGACAATGTTCCCATTACCGCTGTTTGCAAATCAGCACCAGTCGCAACTTGTAATGTATTGGCTGCATCTGACATATCTCGCAACTTGTCGGCAGACCCATAACCAAGTTGCGCAATCAATTGCATTGATGCACCAGCAGCAGCACCAGTAACAGGAAATTTTTGCGTTAAGTCGTCAAGTATACCACTTATCTCACCCGTTGTTGTTCCAAAATTTTGTGCAACCGCGTCCACATTAACAATTGCATCATGAAAATCGGTTGCAGAAGTCCAAACTTTGCTCCCAAGATCGGTTGCAAATTCGGCAGCCTTAATAGAAGCAGCAACCATCGCAGTAGCAATTGCACCAACTGCGGCAGTGACAAGAGCAGCCTTGGAAGTAAATCCAAGCATCCCATCACTATATTCATCAACAGCAGAGATTAATACTTTAACTTCTTTTTCGATTGTCATTATTTACGTTCTCCAATGAAGACAATTGAAGGGCACGTTTAGCAACACGATTAACAACTTCAGGAAGCACTTCTGAAATCAGAACAGATTCCTTTAATGTAAATTTCGGTTGAACAACGCACCTCTTAAATATCAAAATTTCAAGATGTGATTTTTCATTTATTGGTGCCATTATCTCTTTGTTCATCTGTTCAAAGCTAACAATCTTTGTAACATCCTTGTTCTTAATTGCCTCGATCATTTGAAGCGCCATAACACCAACTTTCTCATAAAGCGTTTGCGCTCTTATTTGATCGTCAAGACTTGCTGCTCTGATCTTTAAAACTGGAATGACATCTTCAGGAAAACCCATTTTTCCTGAAAACTCAGGGAATTCAATATCCTCTTCCCTTTTAAAGTTTTTTGAATAATCAACGATTTTTTTATGACTTAAAAGTACTCTCTTCATTTTATCGCCCTTCTTTTTTTCTCTGCGTTTTTATTTAATTCGATAACAACGTCCAATGGCAAAGCTTTATATTCAATATCATTAAACTTTGCCTTTTGAATAATACCAAACGCTATCCAATATTCCAATTCTTCTAATGTCAATTTGTCTCCGAAAATAGGTACAACCTCGTAAACGAATTTGCCTCTATCTTCACACAAATTGAAAAGCACCATTAATTCCGAATTATTTGCTAACTTCAGGAATTTTTTTTTAGATTGGCTCCCCCTCTTGTAAGGACCAAAATCGATGATGCAATGTTTTCAATTGTTATCGGAAAGCGCTTTGCTAAAAATATCCATTCAGGACGCTTGAGAACCGGTTCAACCACACCTTTCTGACAAATCTCAACATAATACTTGGCTGGAGCTGATAACCCCCTGTAGGCCGCAAGAACCTCATCAGTTACTTCACCCCTTTTCTCTGCGGCAGCAACAACCCCTTCAACGAGGTTTCGCATAAGATCAACATTTTGTTGTTGCGCTGAAAGATATTCGTTCAAATCAAGCTGCCGGATCTTGACGACGGCAACTTCACCTTCGCCAAGACCCATTAGCTTATTTAACTCAGGGACTTCAATGTCTCTCTCTGCTTGTTCAACATTGGATTCCTTGAGTTGTTTTGGATCTATAAAAACCTTTTTCAATTCATCGCCCATGTTATAGAGTTCCTCTCTTATTTAGGTGTTGTTATGAACTTTTCGAATACAACTTTCCGGACCCTTCGAGTGTGATACTGGCCATCATATTGTTTTCAACCGGAATATCACGACCAACCTTTACAATTGCCATACCAACCCAATGCGGAGAAAGATCATCATCGGGATAGTGTTTCACCCAACGTTTGGAGTTTTTGATCAGATTGAGAATGTCATCCACCGTTGTAAAGTAAGCAGAGAAAGAGGCAGACCAGGAAGGCGTACCAATGGCCGTTTCCTCTGAAGCATCTTTGTATGCCTTGGATTTATAGGTGGCGACATCTTCATCGAATTTGAAATCCTTTGAATCAGGCACTTCTTCAAATTCGGGTTCATAATAGGAGGCATAAATATTCCTCGTTGCCGTCCCAGGACCTGCGGCAGTTGCGGCATGAATCAGGGGCAAAGCATTTGCCATTTCGACGCAACCAACCAATTGCTCCTCATCGTGGAAGATAAACTTCGCTGACGGAATGGCCGCATACTCCTTGGTGTAAGAATCGATTTCACCAGCAGTAAGAACCTTTTCTCCGGATGCCGAACCATCGTAATAGGTTGCGGTAACATACCCAAGGAGAACTTCATTCACCGGCAAGAATGGAGGTCCTCCTGCTGCTCCGCGAACGGTACTCGTTGCCCCACCGGTTCCTGGCGTTGCGCTAATCGAACCAGCATTATCAACAGTGATCGCTGTTACGAGCACCTGACCAATGGTTGTGGGCCTTGTAATGCCAGTCACCGTATCGAGCGCAACTTCAACCAATTGACCCTGAATGTAAACGTTTCCTGCGGAAACGTCAACTTCATTGTATCCGGAGCCTGCCGACAATTTCAAACCGGAAATAACACCATCCAGCCTTGCTTCGGCCTGCAAGTTTGAAAGGTCAGAAATGTAATCGGCAAGGGTCTTAAATTTTTTGTTAACATCCGCCGCCGGTGAGGCGACTGAGGTTAACGCGGACATCGGATAAGAAATGCTTCCGAGTTCCACTTGTACACTTGCGTTTGCACCTGTTTTACGTCCCATAGTTTTTTATCCTCCTATTAAGGTTTCTTCTGTCACTAACAAAGGAAGCATTCTGAATCTGACAGGAAAAGCTTTGTTCTCTGGAGTAACAGATCCAAATGTTGTTTTGATAATGTTGGTGCCTCTGTACTCCGTTGGAGTTGTAAACCCAAGCTCCGCAGAAGCATCGTCAGAGGCACCAGCAGTTACCACGACCCTCGCTGAGGGACCAATGTGAGGTGAATTGATCGTAAACTGATTGGTCGTAGCATTAAAAGTGCAAGTTGCCAACTTGTAGCCATCGTCATCGAATTGTCCAAGTTGACGCAAAGAGGCTTGTATATTTGCTGCCACGACCGCCCCTGCCAATGTTGAATCACCACAAAAAACGGTATCATATCCAGTAGGAGTTTTGTCATCAATACTCACGGACAGATACCGATTAGAACTGTCCAAATCGAAGGAGCCAGCGGCGTTCTCCACAGATAAGGACCGTCCATATGTATTATAGGAAAAACTCATGTCTTCCCTAATTGCTGCCTTTACATCATCAACAAAGTCAAGCAAACCCTTGTTTGTTTCATTGCCGATAATTGCTGATTTCACGGTATTTGAAACCAAAATCATACGACAATAAATCTGTATCTCGTATTCAAGTTCAAGAATTTTTTGACCTTTTACGTTGGCCTGTCTTTGAGTTACTTCAGTCTCAGGTCCGGGTTCAAAAATGATTGCATATTTTTTTGTTGAAAGTGACTCCTTAAATCCTTGAACAAAATTATCTACATGAATATAAGTAAGTAAATTCGAATTTGTTTGTAATTGTTCAACAACCGCAAGATACACATTTTTAAAGGCCATTTTTCCTCCTAAAAATCATCACGAAGTTGAATCTCTACTTGCTCTCCAAAATAATATTCTACCCATTCTGCATCTGTCCTTGGAGGAATACGAGCATATGTTGCAATTCCAAGATGTGGTCTCTCAATACACTGAACATCAAAAACCATTTCAGAACCAGCAGGACCCGTTCCTGCAATTGGAACAAGTCTTATTTGGCCTTCACCTCCAAATTGCGTTGCTCTTGCCCTTTCATCTGCTTCTTGATCGTAATGAACAGAACCAGATGTAATGTTGTTTTCTTTTACAAGAGAATTACGCATTCTTTTGGGATTAACTCTTGACAATTCTTTTAATCCCTTATAAATACCTCCTTGAACTGTTTTTGAAACTGGCCCGGTATTTGGAGCTGCATTGCCCTTCATTTCAGACCACCATGGAGCATTAGGAGCCCAAGGAGTCCCATCTGGAGATTTTTGGTCTACATAACCCACATGGGTACTTTGCAATATTATCTGCAAAGAATCCTCCATGGCTTGCCTTAATCTATCCCTTCTCAGGCCCCTTGATGCTTCAGTGGCACCCCGTTCGAAACCAGTTATCGACGCCCACATTCTCATGTTCTACCCCCTGATAAGTCTTCCTGTAGAAATGCCTCTTCTTGAAGATTCTGAAGCAAACATTTTTACTTTGAAATTATCATATTGTTCAAATGCCACACTTCCATTATTTATTCTGCAAATAAAAGGAGTGCGACCCAATGTTGGATAATTAGATAATTTTATTCCGTAATCATAAATATTCCCCAAACCCCAATCCTTCTCTGGATAATCTGTATCAATTGTTAAGGTTGGAAATGTCCCGCTTACAGAGCCAACAACTGAAAACTCAGTTGCATTTAATGCGGTAAATACCCATGTTTCTTCCTTTGCAAATTCAGAAAAAACGGAAATGATTTTTAAAGTACCATTACCTACATTTCCTGAATAAGCAATTGGTTCCTCTGCACTTGCATCGAAATATAATTCTGCCAAAGCACTTTTGGCTCTTTCAGAATATTTCTCTGCCCATTCACTTTGATTCATGCTTTCAAGTGTAAAAGCACCAACAAGAAGATCAGACAAAACAAAATCAATTTCAATTTGTTTTAAAACATCAATATGAAAAGCAGGAATGGCGGTTTTGCCTTTCAATTTCGAATTGATTGTATTAAACGCTCTTTCTCTTGCAGATGAAATAACATTTTGTTGTTCATCTGCCGTTAATTCTTCTGAAAGAAGTTCAACGACGCTTCTTCCTGTATCAAACTGAATTTCCGCATTAGAAGAATAAGTGCTCATTTATTTTTCCTCCAAAAAAAACATTATATCTCTTTTATTTTTTTGAAAACTATATCCTTTGGCAACCCATTTTGCCCCAATACTTTTCATTGCCTCTTTTATCTTTCTATCAAGATCTTCATCCATATCACCGTCATAAATAACTTTTATTTTTTTCCCGCCCATTTTTAACTCCCATTTAATGTTATGAAATTGGTTTTAAAACCTTAAATCTTGCAATTTCTCCATGCCATGTTCCAGAAACAGTCGTTATTAAAGCCTGAATAATCCATTCTCCAATTTGATCTAAATCACCATCAATAGTGATATATTGGAGATATTGGCTATTCGAAATGGTTGCTTCCCAAAAACCACTGGTGCCATCTGGTTTGACATATTTAATTCTATGAACTGTTGCACCAGAAATATCTGTCCCAACATTCACATTGACAAGTGTTCCAATATCATTTAAAAAAATACTAAGAGACATAGCTTTAACTCCTAAGTATTATTAATGAGGCCAAACTAATATTTTGTGACAAAACAGAATCCAAACTAATATTTTGTGACAAAACAGAATCTAAATTGACATTTTGTGATAAAACAGAATCTAAATCTATTATTTCTCTTGTTATTTGAGAAAGATCAAAAATTACAGGATTAGAAGTTAATGACAAGACTTCAATAAGTGCAATTAATAATCTATCACGATGAAAATGGATATCTGGTGTTATTGAAAAATTATTAATATTGGTAATAAAATTTCTTGTAAGAAAAATCCCATCAATATCAGGGGTAAAACTTATTGCGTCAATACTCGCAATAAAAGTAACTGCCAATTCAATTGAAATATCGGAAGTATAACTAATGCAATCAACACTCGCAATAAAATTTCTCAAAACAATTGCATTTATGGTGGAACTATTGCTCTGTTCATCAATAGAAACACCAATAGAACGAAGCACAACAATAGATATATCAGGAGTGGTACTTTGTCCTAACACAATTGCATATAATGACCCTGCAACGCTAATTTCAATATCAGGAGTAGTACTATTTTCTTGGATATTTGTTATTAAATTAATAACGTTACTAATTTGAATCTCAATATCAGGGGTGGTACTCGTATTAACAATATTTATTGATAATGAGCGAAGCACAACAATTTCAATATTTGGCGTTGTGCTTATATTAACGATATTTGTTATTAAATTAATAACGTTACTAATTTGAATCTCAATATCAGGGGTCGTGCTATTTTCTTGGATATTGGTTGTTAATGAACGAAGAACAATAATTTCAATATCAGGAGTAATACTTGCATTAACAACATTTGTTGCCAATGAGCGAAGAACTACAATAGATATGTCAGGTGTTGTACTACTTTCTTGGACATTTGTTACCAATGAGCGAAGAACAACAATAGATATATCAGGAGTTGTACTTGCATTAATAATATTTGTTGATAATGATCGAAGAACTGCAATAGATATATTAGGCGTTGTGCTCGTATTAACAATATTTGTTGCCAATGAACGAAGCACAACAATAGATATATCAGGAGTGATACTCGTACTAATGATATTGGTTGTTAACGAACGAAGAATAACAATTTCAACACTTGGAGTCGTGCTTGATACTGAAATTGCAGCAACAAAGTCTATAACCACTGTTCCCGGATAGGTTCCTGCAAAATACAAATCAATATCTTCAACACTCCACACACCAGCAGCCCAAACTACCTCATCAATCAAACCATCAAAATATCCTCCTCCAACACGACCTCCAACACGAACCTCTGCCGTGGAAATAAAAATATTACCGTCCCACGTTCCAGTGGCATCCGTTCCAAGAATTGAATCAGCAGTAACATCAAACACCCGAATACGATAGTTTCTGGTAGTATCGTCATAAGTGTAAGCAACATAATAATCTTGATCAATAGTTAATGAAGAACCATGTGGTACAGATACGCCAGAAATCCCATTAACACTCTGCCACACTTGAATATAATGTTCCGAAGCCGATGTTACTTGTAAACCAAACGATCTTTTGCTGTCCAAATCGTATTTACTCGTAATATACATACCCAATGTTGAAAGCGACTCTGGCCGGATTTTAGCCAATACAGTAAAACTCTTAACCGATCCAGCAGAGGCTAATGGAAAATCTGAGGCTAACGCTGAATCTAAAATATACGCATATTGAGTGTTGTCAAGCTCACAATCAAGCGAGTAACTCCCCTCAAGAGGATTAGTTGACTGATAAGTTGGTGAAGAAGCTGAAGGAGTAAGATCGTAGCTATTTTGACTGTCAAGAAGATTATTTTCAAATCTCCAAACAGCTTTTATGTCCGAGTTTTGGCTAAAATCATTGGCCATCTTATACCTTCCACAATAATAATCAAGATTTTAGAAGCAATATTTATCAAATTGGATATCATGCCAGAGCAGTCTTTCGGATTTTTTGATAATAAACATCCGAAAGACTATAACACCAGCGTAAGATTAAGACAACGAAACATCAAATGCGCCAATTGCAAATTGCACCGTATCTCCTGCCGCTGGTGTCTGATCCACGACATTTGTATTATCATACATTAAAACATTTGCGGACGTTCCGGTTAAAGCATCCACAACAGCAACACCAACTACTTGGGTCCATCCACCAGCTCCTGGGGTAGCAAAAGTAATAGCGTGGGTGTTGTCCAATGCTCCAGCAACCGCCAAATCCCATGTGGGAGAAGAACCACCATTAGGATTGACCTCAACACGAGCATAATCTGTTCCAGATATTTCAGTACAATCAGCCATTGTTACGTCAGCATCAGCTCCAGCAACAGCTAACAAGGCCAAAAATGTATTTCCTGCCGGACTGGTATAGGCAACATTCCGGAACATAAGGTTTAACAAATTGTTCACACATGCAGTTGTAAACCCAATTCCACTACCCGCACTGATTTCAACATATATCTGTCCTGATGCAACAGATGGAGTGTTACCAGTTACAGGAGCAAAACTTGAGCTAAATGCTCCATGGACCAACACATTTCCAGCACCATGAGTGGCACTATCAACTATCGCCCAATGTGTAACGGTTCCCCATGATCCAGTTGCTGTTGGAAAATCAACTTGGGCGTTTTGGGTTACTCTACGTGAAGCTGCCGCTCCAAATGTAATCGCAGTTCTTGCATAACCACCACTATCAGCAACTTCTGACATTGATGCTCCGGTAGCTGCATCGGTTGGGTCTGCTGTACATAATGCAAGATAAATAGCAGCAGATGGTGTATAAGCTGCATTGAACAAATGATCCATTAATTCATTTTCAGCATAGTCTGTTAAAGACCCCATGGTTAATTCTCCTTTAACATTTTAATTATTTATGAGCGGGTATAAAACCCGCTCATATCAAAACCAAAAATTAATGATCAAACATCAGGAAGCAACTCGGGACGGTTTTGTTGAAACTTGGCATATTCCATGGCGAAAAGATTTTCTATCTCGCTATCCGTTTTGCCTGCAAGTTTCAAATTCGTGAAAACCATTTGCAGTCCCATAACTGCCGCCTGTACCAATAATTGACTTGTTTGTGCATCCATGATAACCTCTCTTTTTTAAAGTTCTAACAATTTGTCCATGATCTTCATGAGCGCCATTTCAACATCTTCAGGTGCAAAAACTCCTTGTTTGGCATAATTGGCATAAGTGCCGATGTAAGGGTACATTTGCACCATGAGCTCTTTCTTTTTACGGAGGATCTCCTTTTTGCTTTCCGACAAATTAGGAGCGGTGGCCTCCTTCAAATAAAGCTCGTATTGTTGATTGTAGGTTGACAAAACATAAGTCGCCCGTTCCTTGGGTGTCATTTCAGAATAGGGTTTTGCCCCCATCATCGAACACCCTGCAATGCCAATCAAAATCAACGAAAATAGAAATACGATAATTGCGTTTTTTTTCAACCCCATCTTTTTACCTTCCTTTCTTTCTGCCTTTCAAAACGTTTCGTCTGAATAACTCCTGTTTCTTGGCCTTTTTACCAAGTTTACCGCTCGCTGCCTTTTGGTGAGTTTTCGCAGAAATTTTATTGCCTTTCTTGATCCCGAGAGTTTTGTGCATTCCTCCTTGCTTAAAAGTGATAGGTTTCTGTCCTTTCTTTTTGGGTTTGATTTTCACTTTTTTTGCTTTCGCCATTTTTCACACCCCATTTTAAATTTTATTTTGGTGGTCCTACTACAACTCCTCCGATAGTTGGCTTTTTTGTTTCTTTGCTACGATCCTGACCACCAAAGTAGAAATTGACGGCAGTGGCGATAACGGAACCAGTAATAAAACCAACTATGATTCCGGTATGCTCGTTTGTAGAAGTCTTAGCAACAAAAGCAGCCTTCCACAGAAACGAACCTCCACCAGCAATCAAAACCGTTGCAATAAATGATCGGAAAATGGTCCTGATAATATTTGTCATTTCAACAGGACCAGCAGAGGCTATATTCGTTGCCATTGCCTTCAATATCAAGGCAATGCCCCCAAAGATACCAAGTGGCTTTTCAATGGGTTGTGCCGTCTCGTCAACTACCTCTTTGACCTCATAATCTGCCATTGTTTTCTGCCTTTCTTCATTCTACCAGAATGATTTTGAAGTTAACAACCTCTGAAGGATGTTTACGGTTCAACGTAATGGGTATCTCTGGAGCATTTTGACTAAACACATCAAATGCCGCATGTGATACCATTGTGAAAATTTTCGTTGTTTCCGCTCCATCCGGGAAAAGAGTATCGATCGGGATTGACGTTGACATATCTTCATCGGTATTTTCAACCGATGTTACCAGCACAAATTCAGATCCGTCAATATCATCCCTTGCAAATATATCCCATTTAATAACCCGATCATTTTTTTGCCACGTAAAATCAATCGATTTATCATCCTTATTATAAGCGGCAGTAAATTCAAAATTTGGCAATGGTGTTAAATCAACCGTAAATGATGCCTCTTCAGAATCAGCACTTTGCTCGCCATTTAATTCGGCTCTGACAACCCAATATTTCGTTGTCAATTGTCCATCCGGATAATCAGTTTTAATATCGACCGTCACCGGCGTACTTAAACCATTCTCATAAGTTTGCGGCAGCTCCAACTTGGGAACATTGTAATCGTATGGATTGTCTCCGATTCTCTCGTAAAAAGCAAGGTTGTCCCACACTCCCGTTGAATCTGCATCCCACCCAAGTTTAACCGTAACCTCTTTCGCATGAGCGACGTTTGCATACGCGATAAACCCGAAAGTTATGATGCACAAAATCACCAGGATAACAAATAACATTCTGTCATTTCTTTTCATTTTCTCTCTCCTCCAATTTTTATTCGTTGTTTGAGTTCTGAAATATCCCTCTTTACATCTTTTATACCATTTTTAATTTCTATAATTTCATAGTTAGAATTTCTCTGATGATCCTCAATTGATTTTGTTAACTGATCTATTTCAAGTTTATAAAGTTCTCTACGACCAGCAACAGAGGTGGTTATTTCCTTCAAATTCAATTTTATTTCAGCAGATACTTCTTGATTTCTTAGCGATACGGCATTCAACCTTTCGTAAGTTGTCCATTGGAAAGCAAGAATCATAACAACCAGCCCAATCATAGTGTAGAAAAGTTTCATAGGAACCTTCGATTCAAGAGAGGCAGCGAGAGTATCAAGTTTCTTGCCAGTTGCGTAGTGAAGATCCTTTAATTCTCTATAATTCTGCTCCAATCCGGAATGCAATTCGCACTGTTCTCTTCTATCAAAAACCCTTCTTTCAGGGCCATCATAATCTTTATTAGAGCAACTGGCCATTTCGAATGCCTTTTTTTAGAAATTTAGAGCAGACTCTGCATTAGAACCTAATTCATAATTTTTTCAACAATGCGAGTGTCGCCCGTCCACCGTATTGTTGGAATTATTATATTTCTAAAATTATTCAAAATCTCTCTTTGTCCAAAAATATCAATTATCATGCACCTAACCGTTTTTTGAATTGACTCCGAATTTTTATAACCAAGAGATTGAAGTTTACCACTTTTCGGTTCATAAATATGTCTTTCTTTTTCTATCCTTGGATTCTCATAAAATCCAATTTCAGGCTCTCTACCAATCAATTCATAGAAAGCCTTTTGGACAATTTCTGCCATTTTCAACAGACTTAGATATTCATGAAACTGATTTACCTCTCTGTATTCTCCTTTCTCCGGTGGGTTTTTTGCAAGCAACACCAAACAATTGATCGAATCTTGTAACGGCAGTATTGATCTTATTTGCGTTCCTTTTCCATAAATCGTTAATGGGTGATCAACTACTGCTTGAACTATGAAACGATTAATGATGGTTCCAAATGATTGATCAAAATCATATCTTGTTCGTAATTTTGGAACTCCGTGCATCGCTTCAACATTTGATCCATAAACAATTCCTTGCATAATATCTGTGCATGACAATCCCCACAAACTACAGGCCATCCTGATGTTGTGAGTATCGTGGACCTTGGTTTGATGATACCAGCTACCAGCTCCTCTTGGAAATGGTAAACTTGCGGACTTCCCATCAACGGTAATCCAACAATTGCCTTCTGGTATTGGTATATCCGGAGTTCCATATTCTCCCATCGTCCCAACTTTTATAATGTGGGTATCTGGTTTACGTTCCTTTATTGCGTAAAGAAGATTTAACGTTCCAATGATGTTGTTTTCCATCGTAAAAATACATCTGTCTCTATTTTTCATTGAATACGGAGCAGATGGAATTTGAGCAAAATGATAAACAACATCTGGTTGAAAATCATCAATAACACGACAAAGTTTTTCGTAATCAATCGAAACATTAAGGGTTAAATACTCACATACTTTTTTGTTGCTTCTTGAGTTTAATGCTTCTACTCTATCATTCATGCTGTAAATTGGAATTGCAGATATTGACCCTTCATCCATGACCAATTCTCTGCGCAAACCATTATCAATTCCAAAAACAGAATGTCCTTCTGAAACAAGAGTACATGCCAATGACCACCCGATATAACCGTCAATTCCAAGAATAAGAGCTTTCATATTATTTCTCCAATCGCATCAGAATATACCTGTCCCATCATTTCAATAGAATGTGTCGCATCATAATATGCCTTTGCTCTATAGATTATATGGTTGTACCTTGTATTCGAGCTAATGCAACTCTGAATTCCTGATTTACTGGTTGTTATGTAATCTACTGCATCCCGCACATAAGGCATATACATTGGAACACCAACACCAAACGCCTCATAGGGGAAATTGCTTAAAATTGACGGTCTCATTGGGCTGTAACCAAAAAGGGCACCCTTTAATGCGTCCAACACATTCTGTCTGCCGATTAACAACTCATAATGAAATCGCTTGCCCCATTTGTTTTTAAGTGTTTTGATTATCTCCTTGCTCTTTTCGGTTAATGGATATCCATTGATAACAAAATTTTCGACAAGATTATTTTGCAATATCCAATTGACATCATCAACCATTGCTTCTTGGTTTTTAAAATTAGAAGAAAGAGAACCTTGATATATTGCAAAACTGGTTCTCAATTTCTCGCCATAACCAATCCATTTATTTTCGATATCACGGAAACAACCGCCAAACGGTAAATATTTTACTCCTATGGCACCTTCATTCTTTTTATCTTGTGGTGCCCAAGAGATAATCAAATCGGTTGTTGATTGAATCTCTTTCCATCTTTCCGTTATTGCCCCAGAGGCATATCCAGAGGTTCGAAAAGCTTGTTCGCAAGTCAAGATGTGTTTGGCATTAAGAGCATTGGCAAATTTTCTGCCTGCAACCCAATTTGCCTGATGAAATGTCCAAACAGCATCAAACTTCTTCCCGAGCACATCGATGATTAATTCAACATCGTTTTCTAAATTGGCTTTGAAGTGAGAGATATCATCATAAATTCGACGGTATTCAATCCCTTCATATTTTTCATATTTCGGATAGACTTTCCCTCCTCTTGGTTCCCACGCCTTTCTCGCAGAAACAACAACAAAGTTAAATCCTAAAAATACCATTTCTTCAAAGAGAGAATGGTGCCACGAATACTCCTCTGCTACGCCCCAATTCAAAACAAGGATCTTCATCAATTACCTTTCTGTTAAAGTTTCATCTGGATATAATTTTTCAACCTCATCTTTTATTTTTGCATAAACCAAATCAATAGGGGCATTATTGATTTCATTATTTCTACCAATCGCCCATTGTAACCATCCAGGTTTTTTCCATTGATTTGGCAGTTTGTTTTTATAGCGATAGAGAAACAATCTTATCGAATCTTCTATAAAAGATGATCCTTTTCTTTCCCGCTCTGCATTATCATATGGAGTAATTGTTCTGCCTTGTTTCATTTTTGCATGTAAAAAAGTAACTGAAGGAGTATTAAAAAACCTGTATCCAGCTTCCCTTACTCTCATAAACCAATCATAATCTTCAACTCCGAATACAAATTTTTCATCAAACGGAAACTGTTCAAATATCTTTCGATTTACAAAAAGTGCTCCTCCTAATAAAAAGTCACACTCAAAAACACAGTCTTCAAAAACTTCATGAATTGCTCCATCTTTAATTACTGTTCCTACAAATCGAACAACTTCTTTGTTGCCTTTATGAATATCAATGACTTTTGGAGCTGTTGCAACGCAATCATTACGATCAACATTTTCAACAATTTTTTCAAGCCATTTATCCTCAATAATCATATCATTATCAAGAAATAAAATGAATTCTCCTTTGGCTTTTTTTGCTCCTAAATTACGACCAGCGGCAACCATTAGATTATTTTGACTGAAAATATATAATAAATTTTGTCTTTGAAACCCTACAAGTTTTACAACTTCTTCCTCATTTGATCCATTATCAACAACAATAATTTCAAAATCTTCCAATTTCGTATTTTGATAAATGGAATTCATACAACGAATGGTTGTTTCTGAATCGTTATGTGTTAAAATAACAATTGAAACAATTAAATTTGTTTGCAAATGCTTCCACTTATTAACAAAATATTTTCTGTTCCTTTTCCAAATTTCTGATGAATCAAAGTCAGATTGAGAATGATTTGTTGAATGAGGGAAGTGCTGTACTCCGGCATTTTCGCAAAGGCCAAGTGTGTATCCTCTCTCTGTTGCCTTAAAACAAAGATCAGGATCTTCAAACCATGCAGGGTTATAATTCTCATCAAAGTAATCAATGCTTTCAATTTTGCTTAAACGAGTAAATAACCCTCCAGCACCTATATAATTCAATTTACCACATTTTGAGTATTGAGTTGCATTACCTTCGCTATTTATAAACCAACCTTCTACGCCAACAAAATCTCCCTCTATTTGCATGATTCTCTGAAGTGTGTAATCATTTATAAATTGATCGTTGTCAAGCAACCATATAAATAATCCTTGGCATTGTTTTAATCCAAAATTTCTACCGACAACACAACCAGTATTTTCATTTTTTCGATAATAATAAAACTTCTCCGCTTTTAAATTTGAAAACATTCCAAATGTTTCATCTTCTGAACCATTATCTATAAGGATTAATTCATCATTGAATTTTTTTATCCTTAGGATTCTATTAATACAACCAAAAGTTAAATCAAAACGATTATGGCACAGAATAAGTGTTGATAACAATGGAAAAGAGAGAATGGACCCCACTTTGTCCATTACAATCTCGGCAGAAAGAGATTTTACGCAGTGGGGTCCATCTGTTTTTTCCCCGCACATTGGATTGCAAGGGAAAAGATACCAGCATGGGCGAGATGTCATGCAAGCTGGAGGTGTTACCTGCGCAATCTCGCTGGTATCATAACCTCGTGTTCTAATGTTTCCATCAACATGCGTAAACAACCACAAAGTTTGCACTCTGAGGGATGCAGCAATGTGAGTAAGGCCGGTATCTGGCCCAATAAAGATATCACAACGATTAATTATCACCATGATATCTCTTAATTTAAAATTAGTGAATATTATAACGTTATTTTGAGAAAATGTGTACGTTTCTTTTTCTTGAAAGAAAAGAATCAATGCTTTAGGATATTTTGTTGATAACTTTTCAATCAATTCATCTGCATACATAAAAGAACGTACAGGGGCAGATGAATTCACGCAAACACCAATCAGTAATTTATCATTTGAAGGCAGTTCACGAGAAACGAGCGCCCCCTGAGCAGCAGTTTGAACAAAATCAAGGCAAACGCCTATGCCCACTTCACTATCACTTAAATAAAGCTTTGTTCTTGGTATTTTTTCACGAGGAATATCAACAACAGTTGCAAAAATTTCCGTTCTATTCAAATCAACATTTGGTTGAGTCTTGCCTTCGTATTGAATACATTTGCGAGTCATGTCATAAACAATATCGTAATTGAATTCATTTTTGAATTTATCAACATCAAATACTGATTGAATGAACGGAACATTCTCAAGCAATGGCATATAAAATTTAGGGCAAGCGTAATCGATAACGTAATTGGGATATTTATTTTTGATCGCCTCCATTGCAGGAAGTGTCATTATAATATCACCAATCCCGCCTTTATGCCTTTTGCATAAAACTTTTACTTGGGATTTTAAAGACACGAATCCATCCAAATATACTTCAGAGTAACAATTTATCCGATAGATCACTATGCCTTTTTCAGGAAGTCTTGCTTGGCGAGTCAAAATTTTCATTTGATCAAGAGCACGAATTGTTGGTTTATGATCACTACTAATCGTCTTTTTGCCAAATCTAATATATTTGCCATACTTCAAAAACGGTTGTATATCATAATCATGCGCAAGATCAAATAAGGAAGGAAGTGATTTGATTCTATTATAAAAAGCGATTGTTGGCAAAACAGTCCACTGCCCTGAGGGAAAACTTACGGTTTCTCCAAAGATTGTAATTTCTTTTGTCTTGTCCCCTTTGAATCGTGCCTTCATACAATCGCCTTTCTATTTAAAGGTGGCTTGCGGAGGTAAGAGAGGTAAAAACCCTCCGCAAGCCTTATTGCTCCTTAGCAGAGACGAGTTGGGCGTAAACTCGAAGGAGCAAATTTTATTCGTTTTCATCCTCGTCGATGTCTTCACCCTCTTTGTTTTTCTTTTTGCTGCGACGAGTGATTGTCTTTTTCGGAGCAGGTTTTTCCTTTGGAGCGGGTTCACCAACTTCTATACCAAAAACCTTGACGACAAGATCTTTGATATCTTCAGGTTTCATGGCAATTTCATCTGACTCTCTCAATGCCGTCAAAAGCGACTCCATCGCTCCATCACCAAGAATTGAAAAAAGTGCTTCAATGGTAAGCGCTGGAACAACGGCAAGAGCATCATCGCCGAATTGCTGATTGTAAAAACGAACGATGTCCTTGAATTGCGCCTTAAATGTATCAAGGTCATCCAAATCCTCCTTGCGCAACTCAAAAATATCTTTGAAATGATTGATAACACGTTTTGCGGTTATCTCCGGAATATCTTTTCCGATTTCAAGGCACATGCCTTGATAAACCTTCAGTTTTCGAAATTTCGACAAAGGCGGTTCCTGCGGAATGGTAACAGAACCATCAACTTTGTTGCCGGTGTAGATTAAATGTTGAACCTCCATGGGTTCTCCTTTCGTAAGATGGAGGGGTTTCCCCCTCCATCTCGTTGATTTACATTACGTCAATGCTGTTAAACTCCCTGAGCGATGGCAGCAGTAACAATGTGGACGCAAGCGTTGGCTGAAAGAACTTTATCCTGCCACGCGGCGCGTACAGCGATACCATGTTCGAATTCGTAATCGTCGATCTGTTCCGACCAGACGATATCCTCATTCAGACCACGGCAGATGGCTTCCTGGCCGACCATAACGGCACGAGCGGTGTAGATTGCGGGAGAGTTGGCGTTTTCCACCCTGGTACATTGGGTCGTGGAGTGAATGATAACACCATCGATTTCTCCAAGGGCACCGGTGAACAGCGGGTTGGTGGCCCCACGCTCGGAAGCGGATTGATGATTGGCAATCCACTCGCTATCAGACTTCAGCGAGTAGGCTTGCCACGGATTGATGAAACAAAGGTAGTAACCCTCGCCTGCGGGCATCCCGGGGACGGAAACCTTCTGAACATTTTTCGACTCCAGGATTGCAGAACCCTTGCGAATCTCGGCCACGCCAAAGGTATCGGCGGAGTCCAAGGTATCCAATGAGGCGGCACTGTTGCCGAAAATCTGATCGATGGCGACATTTTCAAAACCACAGGAAGCGACGGTACGGGCGGCGGTCCATGCGGAGGTATCGAATTTCGACGCCATCCAGTAGGCCAATGCGACGGAGGCCTTCTGACGGAACGGGTGCATGATCTGCTTGCTGGCCTTTGCGGTATCGGAAACGGCATGGCGATTCCACTCGGGAATGATCTGAACTTGCGCCAAGGAGAGTTTCTCCTCGTTTCCACGTAACCGAGTTTCTCCGGTAACGCCCGCTCCGACCAAGTGGGCCAATTGCGAAATATTGATGGTGTCGCCGGGATTGGTCAAAAGCTCGGTTTTGATGATGAAAGGCATACCCGAGCCTTCGGGACCGGAAAACCGTTGCCAGAAATGCTTGGCCTTCGCCTCTTCGTAAACCTTACGGGACCAGATTTCAGGGATCCAAAGGGTAAGGTCGGTTACAGTGTTGCTGTTCATTGTTACTTCAGTTGCCATTTTTAAATCCTCCTAATTTTAGCGCTCAGGAGAGGACTAAACCGCCGCGCCAGTCATACTGAGGAGTTCATCGAGACGCGCCTTTTGTTCGGGTTTCAAATCACCCTTGATTTTCAGGAGCGCCTGGACCTCATCCCCAATGGGCGTATTGGTTTTTCGGTTGCCCGGACCTGGTCCGGGAGTTTTGACTTCGTCCTTCTTCGGAGCAGTTTTAATGAATTCAACCGTTTTATAGATCACTTCGTCATTGTTCAACTCGAAATCACCATCGTCTCCCATCTCGGTAAGACTTTTGATGAATCCGGACTTTTCCCACGCCGACGCGAAAACAGCCCCTTTCTCTTCAACTAAACGGGTGATCATGTTCTCGCGATCTTGAATGGCGACACGCCTGTTTGTTTTGGCCAATTGGGTTTGACCTTCTTCGACCGTTTTATTCAGTTCACCAATTTTGGCGTTAAGGTCATCGATGGTCTTTTGCGCATTTTCTAAGTCAGACCGTTCTTTGGCCTTTTGATCCTCGGTCTTTTTCCCATGTTCATCAAGCTGAGCGGCAGCATCCTGCAGAGCTTTGGTGGCCTCCGCAAGCTGTTTCGTTTTATCTTCAAGCTGTTTTTCCGCTTTTTTGGCGGCGATACGACGCTTGGCATTCTCGTCCTTCAGCTTGTCGATATACTTCAAGGTCTTGTCGGTATCGATGTTCTTCGGGTCAAGCTGAAAATCATCGTCGTCCTTGTTGAGGTCATCCTCATCATCGGACTTACCTTTCTTCTTGTCGCCATCATCGTCGTCCTTGGCATTCAATGCCTCTTCGGCTTTTTTGGCGATTGCCGCAATCTGCTCAGGGGTCAAAGGTTTGTTTTTGTCGTCACCATCAGTGGGTTTTTTATCGTCTGGCATTTTCTTTCTCCTTCTTCAATCGGGAGTCTTAAAGTTTTAAGGGTCATCCCTTATTGAATTAATGGTTTGAGAAATCAATTCTCTGGGTTTCTGCCGC
>Ga0307423_1000919_pt1 | contig 18773 bp, 21 predicted proteins | sample SalMarWE160310MG_FD_202154 | JGI IMG/M metagenome (GOLD analysis project Ga0307423, IMG submission 202154) | Salt marsh sediment microbial communities from the Plum Island Ecosystem LTER, Massachusetts, United States - WE1603-10 | ecosystem: Environmental > Aquatic > Marine > Intertidal zone >...
CTGTATATGTGATAATCATTCCTTTGACTTTGTGTTGTCCTTGTGGAGCACCCAGCAGATATCCTTTGAGAAATGATTTCTCAAGGTCAATATCAGTTTTGAGTTTGATACTTGCTTTGCTTAGATTAATACGTACTCGTGGACCGGGATGTGATCCAAGTCCATATTTCACTAACTTCGCTCTAACAAACTCGTCAGGAGTTCCTTTGATTATCTTGGAAACCCAGCTCACATTTGTAACCTCGAAGAGATTCGTGCGTTTAGACTAATTAAACCCTTCGTGAAATGCAACGCCATACAAATTATTAGATTACAACTAGACCAAGAAGTGCCCATAACCAAACTACAAGGATGGTGAGGACAAGGATAGCAATAAAATCCACAACTAAACCGGTTGTTACCATCTCGTGCATCTCTACTTTCCCAGTGCTATAAGCTATGGTGGATGGAGGAGTTCCTGTAGGTAGCGCAAAGTCCATCGATACAGCAATTGCAATTACCATCGTAATTAGCAACGGATCAATACCTAAACCTGTTGCGAGAGGTATCGCCACGGGAATGAGGATCACCGCGGCACCAGTATTGGATGCGACCATTGTAACAAGAACAGCAACGACGCCAATTATTACGATAACAAGCATTGAGGGGAAAATTCCAAGTACGCTCATCTGCTGAGCAATGAAAGCTGAGAGACCTGTATCTATCATTGCGCCACCAAGAGCAATACCACTACCCAGGATTAGTAGGGAAGACCAGCTGATATGAGAGGACACATCCTTTTCATCTAGGAGTCGGAGTATCATCAGAGAAACCCCACCCATAAGAGCTACTATTGAACTCGATATCCCGTGCCCAGACCATCCAATTGCTGTAGCAATAAAATCAGGCAATTTTTCTGTAAACCAGAGAATAACCACACTCACAAAGATTAACACAACCATCTTTTGCTCAATCGACATAGGTCCAAGCCGGAGATACTCTTTGTGGGATACCTCCTTGAGGTCGTCCATTTCATCGATAGATTTTGGAATCTTGAACCTGAAAATAATCCATTGCCAAGTTAGTGGGAGCATAATCAATACTACAGGTAAGCCAAAGGGAATCCAATTCATGAATGTGAATTCAGTACCAAGGAATGAGTTGATGTAGGTTGCCGCAAGTGGATTAGGGGGCGAGCCAACGAGGCTAGCAACTCCACCAAGTGTTGCAGCATATGCCACGCCCAACACCAAAGCTTTTCCGTACTTCCCACGGATTTCAGTGTTTCTAATTCTACTGATGACTGCAAGTGCGATTGGAATCATAATTGCAGCTGAAGCAGTATTACTAATCCACATTGAAAGAAATGCAGTGACACCCATTACTGTTAGAATAAGTGATCCACCACCACCTTTCGTTCTAGAAAGAATAAGAAGAGCCAATCGTTTGTCAAGTTCATATTTTGTGAGTGCTCGACCAATTAAGAAGCCGCCAAATATGAGAGCAACAGCTGGGTCAAAAAATGGAGCCAGTGCTTCCGTGGGCGGTCGTATATTAGTCAGTACGATGAGAACCGGTATCAACATAGAAGTGGCTACAAGACTGATACCCTCAGTAAACCATAAAATTGCCACAACTCCCAGAATCATGACTGCAGCCTGAGAATTGACAAGAGGCTGGTATTCGATTGTGAAAACCTGTCCTGATTGACGGGTTGGTCGTAGTGAAACATTGAAACCTTCATTGTTTGTAAACCTGATGTGTATGGAATCAGCAGTTATCGCATCGCCAGTAGCATTCAGAATGAAACGAATGGGATGGTCTGTCGAAATCGATGTTGTTACTGGCACTGTTACTTCGACTATAGTTGCAGTTCCATTTAAGGTAAATATCTTTTCTGAAGAAGCCCCTGAATCTTGAAGAATTACTATGTAGGTTTCTCTAATGGATATGCTTGGAGATTCAATAGAGAGTGTTGCTTCATATTCTCCAGCTTGAATGTTAGTAGGAGCGTAAGTATAGAGTAGGATGCCAACTACCAGAGTAAAGATAAGAATCACGATTGTTTTTCGTGAGCTTTTACTTGGCATTAACACAACCTACCATAATCTGACTTCAGGAAATTTTATTCCAAATAAAAAGCAGTGCCCTGTGGCAAAATAAACACCTGTTCAATCGACGGGTCTTCCATCGAGGATTTTCTGAAATTCTGCAGTTGGAAGTGAGAATCCTTGAGTTCCAATAATGGTGAGTGATTTCTCCAGAAACATTCTGGAATGATCTTCCAGAATATCTACTAATTTTTCAAACCTATCAAGGGGACCTTCATAGACAATGAAACCAGTATATTCTGTTCCAAAAGCGCTTGATGCTTCAGTGATGATCTTAATCCCTTCAGGAAGATGATCTCTAATCCTTCTCCAAGATCCAAACCATTCATGTTTTTCTTCATCAGTTAGTGTCTTCAAGCGATAGAGTGTCAAATAGACATAATCCGAGGAACCAATTTCTTCGGGAATCTTATTGGTGACCATAATTCAATAATACACTCAACCAAGCTTATAAACGCTAATGCACGGGTCAGTTCAACACATTCGGAGCGTTAAAGAATGGGACTAAGAAAATCTGGTCATGCGTTGACCTTGATAATGCTGTATTTGATAACGCTAATTATGCGAGCTTCGTTCTACGTAACTATTGCTGTGATTTCTAGCGGAGTCTATATGGGTGGAGCTCTGGCAGGATGGGGTGTCGCAATCGTACTCGCGATTTATCCATTAGCAGAGTTAAGCACAGTTTCATTCTTTGGTTCATATAGTGATAAGATAGGAAGAAAACCAATCCTCGCTGCAAGTTTGTTCATAACTGCTGCGGCAGCTTTTCTATTTGGGATTGCTACGATAGATATTATTGCGTTCATTTTAGCGGGACTCTTTGGTATTGGTGCGGCATCAAAAGTTACAACAACACTATCCATGATAGCTGATTGTTCAACAGAGGATAACCGCGCGCGTCTTATGGGATATTATGACCTCTCTACATTAATGGGTCTTGCAGGTGGATTCGGTTTAGGAATTATCATGCTTGAATTAGGATTTGCACCATTTCTACTTCTCTCAACAGCTGCTGCTGCTTGTACGATTGCTGGAATTCTCACACTGATTTTAATCAAAGAGACAAGAGTGATTTCGCACGAAGAAGTAAGTGTCATGGCACTTCTAAGAGAGGTTGCTGGAGACAGGAATGTTCAGAAGATGCTCCCGGTGTACATTCCGATTATCTCACTTTACGGGCTGGTCATCTCAAAGACGAAATATATTGTCGAAACGTACTTTGACATTACAGCTATGGACCTGATTGTACTCTTTGCTATGCTCGGAGTGTCTCTGGTGTTGGGTATAATTGTGATGGGGCACCTTTCAGATTACACCAGGAAAAGAAGACCGTTCATTGTCATTGGGCTCTTAGGATTTGGATCTTTGGCGTACATGCTTGTTGGTGTACCATTCGATTCACTATGGACAAATGGATTATGGCCATTACTGCCAACGTTGGGATTCATCGCAGGTTCTTTTCCCCCTGCAGCAATGGCATACTTAACCGACATATCCAGTGCAGAATCCAGAGGTAGTACAATGGGTGTCTATTCGATATTCTTTGGTTCCGGAATGATTATCGGTCCAATAGCTGCTGAGTTTGCTTATTCTGTGGGAGGTCTCTTTCCAGGACTAGCTCTTCTCGTTATTGCCCTCATAGGCATTGCATGCATTGGAACCTACTTCTTGGAAGAAACAGCTCCTGAAGCAGAACGAACAAGTTTAGCAGTATCACATGAAGAGAATCAGCCTTTTTGAAAAGAAAATAGACGCCACAAATCATTGCTCTAGGATATGTAGCAAAGAGTTAATAGAAACTAGGCAAACAAGGCTTTCAGTTACACTACCTCATGGAGGATAGATGTATGGTTAGGCTAACTACGATTGGAAACTTTCTTTCAGGAATTGGATTAACACTGCTAGGTGGTACGATAGGAGTTAAAGCTTTGCTTGATTTCTTATCAGCAACGGGAGATGTACTTTTAATTCCGTTCTACATATGGCTCGTATCGCTAGCTGTTCTTGCGGTAGTACTGATTATCGCGATAATCAATACATTCACTGAAATGACCGGATTCGTGCATCCTGATGACAAGATGATGTCAAACATGCTTGTGTACATGATGTCGATTGCAACACTTCTCACCTATGGACTTCTTGATGGTGTCGTCGAAACAATTCAAGGATACCTCTTCGACATGGGAACTATGATTGTCATTGCGTATATCTTCTTGTTTGTCTTCGTTTTCTTTGGAGGCCGAATTGCGGAAGGCACTGAAGATGGACAAACAAAAGAGATGACATCAAGGTTCATGATTGTTTCACTCATTTTAGGTGTAATAATGGCAGGTGTCTACCTTACTGCAAGTGTGATTCGAGATACACTAAGCTATTCTTGGGCTGCAGGTGTTCTCTTTGGCATTGCAGTTATACTGGTGTTCAGTATCGTTATCTTCCTCGGAAGAAGATATGAACCAGTAGGCAAGTAAACATTTAGATTAGGATGGAGTTATCTCCATCCACTCTTTCATTTTTCTTTTTTTGAATCAACATTGCCTATACTGGAAAGGCTCTTAAAACTGAAAGTCAGATACTGCTATAGCTGGTGTTTGCTATGGGAGACGATAAGCTCTGGCTTGGTTTCAAGCTTGATAAAGAAGGAAAAAGAACTGACGAGAAATTTGAGATAAGTACAGATCTCCTTAGACGCCATGGTGGCGTCTTTGGTTCTACTGGATCAGGTAAAACGGTACTTTCCAAATGTATCCTCGAAGAGGCTGCAATGAAAGGCATACCAATTATCGCATTTGATCCTCAAGGAGACATAGCATCTCTGATGTTGCCAGGTGATCCGAAAGAACTCCGTGAAAAAGGAGTCCCTCCAGAGAGACTCAAAGAGTATATGGACAAGGTTATTGTCCGAGTTTATACACCTGCAAGTAGCAAAGGATTAGCTATCTCGATAAATCCATTGAAACTCCCAGATAGAAACGCCGATGAGGATGATATCATCAGGCTCCTCGATAACTCAGCACGAACTCTTGTGAAGGTTCTAATGAAAGTTGCAGGTCTCTCTCGATCATGGGAAGGGAAAGCATTCGCAGCAATCTATGAACTTCTCAGAACAATCTGGGAAGGTGAGAAGACAGACATAGATACACTAGCTGAGTTAGCAGACATGCTTATTGCAGATGCAGAAACAGCAGGTGTAGATCTTGAGCCATTTATGAAATTCAGCGAGAGACAAACACTTGCTACTCGGATTAGAAGTCTGACAGTTGGTTCTTCTCAACTCCTCTTCAAAGAGGAGGGAAATATCGATTTTGACTTTCTCACAAAACCAGTGAATGGAAAGACACCAATCAACGTAATCTTCCTTAAGACACTAAGAAGTGAGGAGGAGAAACATTTCTTCATTGCAATTGTACTGAACCAGCTCTATTCATGGATGCTTAGACAAGGATTCACTGAAAAACCAAGAATGATGATCTTCCAGGATGAAGCAGCACCATTCATACCAGCAGGAATGAGAGCTCCAGGTCCCAAAGAAACATACCTACTTCTTTTCAGACAGGCTCGTAAGTATGGAATTGAATGTCTGATAGCTACCCAAAGCCCAAAGGATATTGATTACAAAGCATTTGAGCAGTTCAATACAATTTCAGCAGGAAGAATCAGTAGTGAACAATCACTCAAGGTGCTCGAACGAATCCTCGAACCCATTGCGGGTGAGAAAGAATCAGAAGAAATCATTACTCAACTTCCAGGTCAACAGACAGCTAGTTTCATCTTTTCATCTGCAGACCTTAAGCCCAAAGTCAATAAGATAGGTGTTCGGTGGCTTCTGACTAAACATATCACGCTCACAGAAAAAGACGTTCAGATGCATATGCAGAAGCTCCGAGCGGAGCAAGAGAAAATCTTGAAGCAATTAGAAGCAGCGCGGACAGCAGAAGAAAAAGCTGAAGCAGCAGTAAGAGAAAAGGAAAAACTCGAGAAGCAAAAACAGATTGAAGCTGCACGAAAAGAAGCTGAAAAGAAACGACTTGAAGAAGAGAAGAAACTGAAAGACGAAGCGGCCCGAAAGGAGAGAGAAAAACAACTCCAAGAAATGAAAATGAAATTTAAAAACGCAACAGATACAGACAAGGTATTCGAGGGTCGTGGACAATTAGATCTGATTTCATATGATGATATCGTCAATGGCTTCGTTGCACGAATTGAAGCAATTGCACGAAGGACCTTTGGTCTCCAATTCTTACAGGAACTGGTCAAGAGAGGAGAATTACATTACGAGAAAGCAATGTATACTTACCTGACTGAAACCCGTGAAGCAATAAGACAAGGTCTCGCAAAGAAGGTAAAGAAAGAGATTACGAAAGGTGGCAAGACCAAGAAAGTGGACTATCTCAAATATGAGTTTGAGTACATGCTACAACTTGTTATTGAAAGCATGGGAATCAAGGAACCAGACTATATCGATGAAAAAAGATTGAAGAAGCAATTCGAGATGATGGTAACGAAGGCAAGCAAGAACAGCCTGCTAGAACGGATCGTTCTAGGTGAACCATTCCTTGAGTTCTAAGATTCAGACCTGAAGATAATTGGATCGGATGAATCACAGTCTAGCCATCGACTAATCATGTCGATGGTTACCTTTAATGCATCATCCATCACCGTTCGTGTTACAACTTCAGCACCATATAGGAGGACAAGAGCATTAGTGCTATTTTTAGTAATCATCGTAAATTCTGAATCATGGGTTGCATACCCGAAGCAGACTATCTTCGTTTCATCAGATACGACTATTTCCCTACCGCGACAGGTAATTGTCTTACCTCCAATTCGTTTGAAAATCTCTCCTTTGTACGCTGACCGAATGACTAAATCTCCATCTAGCTTTGAAACATCAATAAGACCAATGGGAATCTTGTGATAAGCAGATGCAAGATTCACGATATCTACAATATCCGAAATTCTCCATAGATTCATTCCTTTGAGGATTCTTCGAAGTACTGCTTCGCTGGAAACTCTGAGCTTTGTCGGGTCCATCCCAAAAGACCAATACAAATCACGATATGACCTGAAAATGGGATTATCCTTTGCATCCTCAAGTGTCATCTGAGAGCGTATCTCGTTGAAAATCTCCTGTTCGTATTCCTCAAACGAGAGAGTAGATTGTCCGACATGCAGATTATCAATCATGACCATTCCAACCCTAAGATTAGGTCTATCAATTTCAAAGTGGATTCTTATTCCATTGCGAGAAGCCATGGATTTTCAATATGCTCAGTTCCCTTTGAGTATTGCGAGATGTCTAGAGTTTCGCAATCAACTCATCAAGAGTTCCAACTGTGATAGTAGGCGTTGTGTCCAAGTTACCAGACTCAAAGTCTACAATATTGTTAGGGTCTCGTTGAACCAAGATAGTAGTCATTCCTGCTGCATTTCCACCGGCAATATCTGAGCGAGGATTATCTCCAACTAATACTGAATCAGCCACTTCAAAACCAAGTATCTTGACGGTCTCCACTACAATCTCAGGGAGTGGCTTACCTACTGTGACAGCCTCCACGCCAGTAGCATGTTCAATGGCAGCAACGATTGATCTTTCTCCGATGTACATATCTTCTTGACCTAGGTAGATTCCGGGATAATCACGACTGCCACTAATACAGATAATAGGTGCGCCTTCATTCACCATTCTTGTGGCAAAGTTAAGCTCGTGAAAAGTCATTCCACGGTCAGCAGCAACTGCGACATAATCGATAGGAGGATTATTAGTCACATCAAGTCCTCTAGCAATGAAGTCTTCTTGAGCACCGCCCTCACCAATGACAAAGCATCTAGCGCCAGGTTTTCTATTGTAGATATAAGCAGCAGCAGCAGCTCCAGCAGTATAGACATTCTCAATAGGTAAATGAAAACCTGCTTTTTCAACTGCCTGATGTACTTGCCTTGAGGAGAGTCTACCTACATTTGTAAGAATAGCGAGAGTGACTCCTTTCTTCTCAAGAGATTTCCAGAGTTTCAACGCATCCTCAAAAGGAGTTGGATGCTCAGCATCCAAAATCAGTGTGTTGTCTACATCGAATACCCAGAGTGACTTTTTACTGAGATCCATTCAAACAGCTCCCGAACCTTCCGGATGAACGGTAAAAGAAAAAGGTACCTACTGAAATGAATTACTTCTGCTCACCATTGAGAAGTGGGATAACGCAAATGAAGCGGAAAACTTCCTTTCCTTCTCTATTATCATAACCATGAGGCGCATTTGATGGGACATAAACAACATCATCTTTCTTAGCAGTCCCTTCAAAATCACCAATCAACTTAGCTTCGCCTTTGAGAATAAATATCTCATGTTCCTCAGGATGAGTATGGATAGGAACGAAACCACCTGGAGCCATCTCGAAGAGCCGCATAGCGTAAGTCTTTGCACCATGTTGTCTTCCAATAAGCCAGCGTACCGTTACGTTGTGTGACCCAGCCATCTCGACATCTTTCTGTTCACGCTCTTTGTAATTTACGACATACACTAACCTTGCACTCCTTATACAACGAAAGTAGTAACCTGTTCCTTCATGACGATTTTTACCTATGCTGAATATTAGTATTCGGTTATGTACATCATTAAGTGGAGTGTGATGCACGCCACAGAAAGTTATATCTTCTGAGTAGATGTCTTTCTACTGTTGAGTGTATTCGACACTACTCCCTGAAGAGAGGATTATCATGAGCAATGAAGAAGATACTTACCTTAGAGCAAAGTTGACTGAGATCAATGGAGCTATTGAGAGACTAACTCAGATGTTGAACAGAATGATCGATGTAATTTCAAAGATTACAGAAGTTCAGGATGCACAATCTGACTTACAGTTAGCAGTGATTGCAAATGCTGAGAAACTTGATGAAATCCTTGAAGCTGTGAAGAATATTAGTCATGCGGCACCAATTCAATCGAGTGGCCCATCAATCTCAAAGAAAGGCGCAGTTTCATCACATCAAGCAATTCTTGATACTCTTGAAACGCAGATACGAGATGGGGTCATTGCAAGTGACTTATCCGCAAAGATAAACGAAGCAGCTGAAATGCTTGAGAGTAAGGGAGTAGCAGGCAGTCTTGTCGTCAAGATGCAACGCTGGACTCGCATCCTCAGAACCTATGGTCGTGTTGATACAATAAGCCCAACTGACATTCAGAAGCTCCGTGATGATATCAAAGAATGGACCAGAGAACTTTCAAAAATGCGATAAACGCACTTCCACAGTCGCATCAAAGGATTTAGTGCTGCTGTAGGGTAACTTATAGGCGTCCGAGTATAATATAGTTGAGGAAGAAATTAGCGCCAATGCTAATATAATATATGACATTTACCCAACATTTAATAGTAAATTAGCATGATTTTAATTGTTCCTCTGCCGGGAAAATGGGGTGCAAATTCGAAATGATAGATGACTGGGAGAATAAAATCCAAAGTACGATTGAAGGATTTCCCGAACCACATCGAGAAGATATTTTACATCTATGGATTGAGTGGGTGGAAACCAACCCAGAATCGCCTCTGTATGAAAGCTGGGCAGCATTTTCTTCTAAGGTAGATGATGAAGAAGCCCTATACACAGAACGCAGGGTCTATTTGAAGAGAATAAAGAATGACCTAAAAGATATTGAGATCCCTCTCAAGGGATGGCAAAAAGTGGCGAAAGCACTTGCTGCGGTAGCAAGTGTATTTCTCGTTCTCTTCCTAGCTCTATCTAGAGTCTTTCGTGCGACTGAATAAATGGGTACTTGAACTCTCACTGTATCAGAGAGTCCCACTTATATTATGGTAAGAGAGCATCTTCTTTGGAGTACAATGGAGAATCTTCTCGAAACCCTACCAGAATCCATGATTGAATTGCTAAAGATAGCTGTTATAGCTACAAAGAATTCAAAGAAAGTTATGGCATTCTCACACATTGATGCAGATGGTATCTCTGCTCTTGCAATCATTGTACGTGCGCTTGAGCATGATGAAAAAGAGTTTGAGTGGAAAAACATCCATCAAATCAACTCTGAATCCATTATTGAAATAAAAGATGAAATTGAGCGGTTTAGACCAGATTTGGTAATCTTCAGTGATTTTGGTACTGGACAATTCAGCTTAATCAAAAATCACATTGCTGTCATGGACTATGTAAAACAAGTGATTGTTCTAGATCACCACTTGCCACAAGACCGTGATATAGAAGATGAACGATCTATTCATCATCACAAGATAATCGAGATTAATCCAGCTCATCATGGTCTGAGTGGAAGTTATGACATATCTGGTTCAGGTGTCGCATTCTTATTTGCTTTGGGACTATCACCCGAAAACGTCGAACTCACAGAGCTGGCAATTGTAGGGGCTACTGGGGATTTACAAGATTTCTATGGAAAAGGATTCACTGGAGTAAACCGAAGTATTATTGAACTTGGAGAAGCAACTGGTATCCTAAAAGTCACACGCGACCTAACATTCTTTGGAATTAACACACGACCTCTACCTTATCTCTTACAATATGCAACGGATCCATATCTTCCAGGATTGACGGGAGAGGAGGCTGCATGTTACAGTTTCTTTGAGGATTTGGGAATACCCATGAAGGATGGTAATGATGAATGGAGAACGTGGGTAAGTTTGGAATCGAGTGAGAAACAAGCTGTAATCCAGAAACTTATTCAATATATTTTCGAAATGTACAATGATCCAAGGATTGCTAAGGGATTGATTGGCGATGTCATCATATTACCAAATCGTCCAGAAAGAACTGAAATGCGTAGTGCCAAGGAATTCTCTACATTGCTAAATGCGTGTGGGAGGAATAAGAGACCCGAGGTTGGAGTCAAAATTTGCCTTGGTGACCAGGATGCAATAATTGAAGGACGACATCTCCTTCAAGAGCATCGTAGGAATTTGGCAACAGCTCTTAGAAGACTTGAAAATGATGGGTATTCAACAATGGAAGGGTTTTATCTAGTGAATGACCCGGATACTCCTGATACAATCATAGGGATTGTCATTGGTATGGCACAAGGTTCACGCATTGTGCCGATTGATAAACCAATTATCGGAGTTAGTTCAAACACTTCTTCTGACAGCCCTTTAGTGAAACTTTCTGGACGCGCACACAAGTATCTCGTTAAGAGAGGAATTAGTCTCAAAGAAACCTTTGTTTCAGTTGCCGATTTTATGAATGAAAAATATGGAAATCTCGTTGCAGAAGCAGGTGGTCATCCTATGGCTGCAGGAGCATTTATTCACAAAGACCACATTGATGAATTTCTCAAGCTTTCCTCAGATCATTTAGAAAAGACCCTCAAGTCAGAAAAAGTAAAGAAAAAGGATTGATGGGGGCACTTGCCCCCAAGATTATGTTGATATTAGTAGTCTTCTGCGGTTAATGAAGCACCAATGATGCCTGGGATAAAGAGAAGGCCAAATGCTACTCCAAAATCAATAGCAAACGAACGTGCGATATTGAACATCTCTGTGAAATTGCTTGGATCTCCTGCATAAGTCAGAATGTAAAAGCCCAGGAAGAAGAGGACCATTGCGATAATTGATACGAATAACATTCGTACACCACTCTTTGAGATTAAGCCTGCAATGAATCCAGCTACACCAAGTGCAACAAGCGGAGAATAGATCCCAGCCATTGCCGCAGTGTATGGGAATAGGAGTACACCAAACAGAGTCGCTCCCATTACCATGAGGTCGTTCGTTATGCTCGTGCTACCTATGATAGCTTGTATGGTAGCGAGGTCTAGTGAAAGTATTTGGAATGCTCCAATCAATACTGCAGTTACTAATGCGACTAAAAGTGCTATTATGGTTCTAAACATTGAAGATTACACATCCTTAGTTTCAAAAACTAACCGTTGTATCAACACAGACTACGGAGATTCTTATATTTATTGGCAATTTCTGGAAAAGATAAATTCTTAGAGGTTATTGGTTCATTAAATCCAGAATTGCATCTTTTAAGGCATCAAGTAAATCGATGATCCTTTGATTCACCATGTCATCAGGTAGGTCATTTGGATGAAACCAGGCTACTTCACCATTTGGAAATTCAGGTCTCGTATCTTCTGTTATTGCTCGAGCAAGATAATGATTCAATAGAAAGTGAAACTCGACTCTACCTGTGTCATCCAGAGTGATCAGGTCATCTGTACTAACAAGATCTAGCACCTCACATTCAATACTTGTTTCTTCCAATACCTCTCGAAAAACCGATTCCTTCTGAGTTTCTCCAATCTCAACACCACCACCGGGAATACTCCAGAGACCTTCTCCGGGGGATTTGTCACGACGCGCAAGTAAAATCCCTTTGCTGCCAACAACAATTGCACCTACACCAGGGATTGGATGTCTTGGATATCTTCTTTCACCCATAATTCGCACATCATTCTTAATCAGCAGGAAGTCCTGCAGGCATGTTAATCTTCTCTCCACAGGAATAACAAACTCTTGGAGAGTATACATCAAATCCTTTGACAGAATCATAAGGCAATCTAGCTTCGGAATCACAATGTGGACATCGTATCTTCACATAACCGCGTAATTCAAAGACTGTTCGCCACGCATTACGTGCATACTCAAGCTTTCCTAAACGGTCATACTCTTTGGCTAATACGACCCAAGGTGCTGCAGCATTTTTATCGGACTTTGTCCAACGAATTAGACAATCAATGTATTCCTCGCACATTCCAAGGAGAGGATAAGCACTGCAAAGGCCTCTCCACGATTCAGGGTCTCTGCCAAGCTCCATCTCAGCTCGACTAAGATATTCTCTAGATAATTTTTCATCTCGCGCATTTCGCGCAATCACTGCTAATCTAGAGAGCGCTTCAATATTGATTGGGTCTTTGTCTAGAACTTTGCCAAAACATTCCAAAGCACCTTCGTGATCACCAGACTGGAATCTAAGTTCTCCCAGCAGGATAAGAGACCTATAGTCATCAGGATCAATTATATTTGCATACCCTACGAATGGTGCCGCTTCAAAGACTCGACTTTGTAGTAATAGAATATACGCGTAATTCGAAACTCCGGACATTAAGTAAGGTTCGAGTCTGTGTACTCTTGCCCACTGCTCAGTGGCTAATGTGAAGTCACCCAATCGGTAGAGAGTCAAAGCATGTAAGAAGACAAGTCCAGCTTCATCATGAAATTGCTCCAATGCTTGTTCAATGTGATATAATGCTTCTCGATACTCACGCCTTTGAAACATAATTCTACCGAGATCAATCCAAGCCTCGGGTTGACTCGAATCCAAGCGCAATGCTTCACGAACTCGATCTTCCGCGGCTGTAAGTTTTCCGAGAGCCCATAGAGCTCTACCAAGGAATAGCTCAACTACATAATGTTGCTCGACCATTTCATCTGCTCTGGTGAGAACTTCAACAGCTTTCTCAGGCATTTCTGCTTGGACGTAAGCAATACCTAAACAGACTAATGCATCAACATTTTCATCATCATATTCAACAAGTGGTTCCAATGCAACAATTGCATCATTAGGTCTGTCATCCTCTAAGGCAGTCTTTGCAGATTCAAGAACTTTCTCAGACACGACTTTAAGCCATCCTTTTCTTGTTGGTACAGTGAGATAATAGTCCCTTAATTCAAGTCGATGACCATCATTCTTATTATAAGTAGCATGTGATAGGGGAAAAATGATGTCAGATAGAGAATATGCAACTCCATTTCCAATACTTCAAGCAGCTAGCCTACTTAGTCACAAATCTCGAATACACAAATTCAGTCAAGCAATTGAAAGATTGATTCAACCAGACAATATCGTTTTTGATTTGGGAACCGGAAGTGGGATACTGGCAATCCTAGCTGCACAGCAGGGAGCTCAAGTAACAGCTATTGATGCAAATGTAGAATCTATTAGGTATGCAAAACGAGCTGCAGAAACGAATGGAGTATTGGAAAATATCAAATTCATCCATTCACACTTCTACAATTTCAAACCCCATGAAAAGGCAGATGTCATTCTTTGTGAGATGCTCTCTTCAGTCATGCTCATTGAACAACAGGTGCCTGCAAGTCAGTACGCTGTAAACCATCTTCTAAAGGCGGATGGCAAAATCATACCTCAAGAAGTCAAGCTGTTCGTTGTTCCTGTAGAGAACGAAATCTTATGGAACAGATTCCTCGTTGAAGGATTACAATTTCCGAGAATTCCCCAGACTGCAGAAAGAGAGCAGAGTAAAGACCTAGCAGATCTGCTAGAACTAGAAACGTTTGATTTGACTGCACAATCGAGTCAGCCAGCAAGCATCGATAAACAAATTGAGTTTGAGATTGTTCAAAGCGGAACCGCACACGGTATTCTAGGCATGTTTGAATCAAAATTGTACGAGGATATCATACTAACTATGGAAGATGGATGGAGAGAACTATTTATTCCATTTCCAGAATGTATTGAAACCAAGGTTGGAGATAGATTAAGAGTCAAAGTTGCTTTCAAGCCGGGTGAATATGATTCCTTGATGGTTGAAAGGAATTAGCCTAGCCAGTGGCTTTTCGCTCCATTGATTGAGACCTATCAAGCTCGAAGACAACAGGATTTTTAGGATCAGGACATGCATGAAGTTCCTTGCAATGATCTTCAGACCATGGAAAGTACGCATTATGCATCATTGCATAAACCACTGGGAGCATAGTGAACAGTGCATTGATGCAGATATCACCCTTAACTCCGAAATGCTCAAACTCTATTTCATCACCGACCTTGTGCCCGATAGCACAGTAACCTTCTTGACTTATCACTCGAGCAATAACCTTACGAGGCTCTTTTCCAACACATTTCTCTTCATTTGACATTTGTATCAGTTCTTCTTATAGAATAAATGCCCTATTATTACTATTGAAGAATAATGGCATCTAGGGGCACATTTTTATCGAAGTCCTTCAGAAATTGGATTGGTGGCTGAATAATATGGAGCTTAAAGGTCCTTTATGCTATGTTCTTGATTTTGATGATATCTATGAATACGCCTATCAGACAGCACAGAAAGTGAAGAAATCTGGATGGAAACCAAATGTCGTCATTGGAATTGCTCGAGGCGGTTGGGTTCACGCAAGAATCGCGTGTGATTTGCTGGGTGTCAAAGAACTCTATTCTGTAAAGATAGACCATTGGGGTGTTACTGCCCATAAAGATGGCAAGGCAAAATTGACCTGTCCTCTTACAGCTGATGTGACTGGAAAGAGGGTTCTCGTCATTGATGACATCACTGATACTGGAGAGAGTCTTACAATGGCGGCTGAACATGTGAAAGAGTGCGGTCCAGCAGAAGTTAAGAGTGCAACACTAATGCACATTGCAGGGTCTACATTCATTCCAGATTATTATGGAGTGGAAGTCGCCTGGGCTTGGGAAATATGGCCCTGGAATTTCTATGAAGATCTAACAGCACTCATTGTGAAGATCTTTGAAGGTGAGAAGGTTAACGTACTCAGTACAATGGAATTGAAAAAACACCTTAGAGAATACAACAATGTTGTGCTCGCAGATGATCAATTATCAAAGATCAAAGCCCATATGGGATTCCTTGGGAAGATTGAGTATCCACTTGATAAAGAGTGGAAATTGAAAGCGTGAGGAGAGTATGAATAATGGCATTCGAAGTAAAATTATCCGTTGTTCCAATTGACAGGAGCAAGACCAAAGAGCTGAATGATTTACTTCCTATAGAGATAGGGATGTTTGGAGGTAGTGGAAATTACGATTCCAGCGTCATAGAGAATCCAATTGAAGTAAAGGTCTTCACACCTTATGGAGACCCATCAGACAACTTCATTCTTGGGACAGTCAAAGGGAGAAGTTTTGCATTTCTAGCGAGGCATGGTCGCAACCACACCATTCCCCCACATGCGATAAACTACCGTGCAAATATCTGGGGGATGAAAGCTCTTGGCGTTAAGAGAATCATTAGTCCTGCAGCAGCTGGAAGTCTTCAACCAGAAAAAGTCAAACTTGGTGAGTTTGTCATTGCAGACCAACTCTTTGATAGGACTATGGGGGTTCGAAAGGACACATTTTTCGATGGAGGAACAATAGCGCACTTACCATTTGCAGAACCGTTCTGTCCTGAGCTTAGGAAGGTAGCAGTTGATACAGCAGCAGAAGTGAATTACAAAGTACATGACAGAGGAACCTATGTATGCATAAACGGTCCAAGATTCTCTACAAGAGCAGAATCCATGTTCTACCACAATCAGGGCTGGGATGTAATTGGTATGACCGCATATCCTGAAGCTGCACTTGCCAGAGAAGCTGGAATCTGCTTTGTAAATATTAGTATGCCAACAGACTATGACGTTCACGGTGAGGAAACTGTCACTCACGAAATGGTTCTCAAGACGATGTCAGAGAATGTTGACCGGGTGAGAAAACTTACTTTTGAAATGATATCACACATACCCAAAGAAGCAAGTTGTGAATGTCAAACAGCAATGAAACATGGTCTCTTCTAAGCTACCAAAGAAATCTTAGCATGGAGTCACTCGTCAGTAGTTGGAGTAAAATCACTTGAAACTGGCAGTTGGACAGATGCAACCTCAAATCTGTGATCCAGAAGAAAATCTGTTAAGAGTGAAATCGATATTAGAGGAAGCTAATAAATCTAAAGTCGAGGTACTGGTTCTTCCAGAGCTCTGTAATTCTGGATATGTTTTCAACAATATGAGTGAAGCTGTCGATTCTGCGGAATCAATTCCGAATGGACCCATGTCAAATGAACTTCTTGAATGGTCAAGGAGTGACAGATTTGTTGTTGCAGGAATATGTGAACAAACAGAGAATGGTTTGTACAACTCAGCCGCAGTCTTTGAAAATGGAAAGCATATAACGACCTATCGGAAGATTCACCTCTTTCTGAATGAAGCAGATTGGTTCAAGTCAGGACAGGAAGAACCACCAGTTATCGAACACAATGGGTGTCGTTTCGGTGTTATGATTTGTTTTGATTGGATTTTTCCTGAGGTCGTACGAGTATTAGCTCTGAATGGTGCTCAAGTCATTCTTCACCCTGCAAATCTTGTCCTTCCCTATTGTCAAGATGCAATGTTAACTAGATCAATTGAAAATCGAGTTTTTACCGCCACGGCAAATAGAGTAGGTATTGAACGAGAAGTGAGCTTCTCAGGTCTCTCCCAAATAACTGATGTAAGGGGTAATCGACTTTGTCAGATGGACGAAGAAAGCGTAGGAATAGCATCTGTGATAATAGATTCAAAACTTGCTGATGACAAGTCAATCACAGCACGAAATGATGTATTGAAAGACAGACGCCCAAATCTTTACAAACGAATTACTCAGGACGATTGAACTTACTAGGAGCTTTACCTTTCCAATAGTCGATAGGATATTTCTCCCGATTACGCTTCATCTTCTCAACAATAGCCTTTGCTGGATCTATACCTGTAGTATCAGCAACTCTGAGAAGATAGACGAGGACATCTGCAATTTCGGATGCAAGTTCCTCTCGAAACCGATCATCCTTCAAAGCCACTTCGACGTCCTCATGGGTTTTCCATTGGAATAATTCCAGAAGTTCTCCAGCTTCAATTGACATCGAAACAGCGAGGTTCAAAGGTTGATTGTATTGGTCCCAATTTCGCTCTTTAACAAACTCTCTGATTATCTCAATGAGTTCTGCAAGGGTCTGAAGGTATTCGCCCACCAGAATCACCCTTGCTTACCGAGCTTCAGGATCGAGACTTCGCTGAATCATCCAAAGCATATACAGTGAGAAGAATACTAGCATGAAGCACAATAGGATTAGTGGTGTGTCTAATTCAGGAAACATGCTGAAACCAGTCATTATCCAACTTGCTGTATCAATTATTCCAAAGGCAGCAGCAAGAAGTATGACGATTATATTCACTGGACCAGCCCATCTCAATCGATGCGTTCCAGCTCGTACCCAGGTGATCAATGAGAATACAATACCGACAAGGGACGCTACTATGAGGAAAAATACGCCAAGGATGCTATATCGATTTGGGTCCCATATAGCTGGAGGAGTGAGTAAAACAATACCCAGACCTATCACTGCTATTATGAATACAGTCATTGGCCAAGGATCAGCAATGAATTTTGGAAACCAACTCCTAGATTCTTTTTCTTCGTATGAACGGATTTCAAAGTCCGCATCATCTTCGAAGTCTTCTTCTTTTTCTTCTTCCAAATCTTCATCGGCAATATCTTCATCAGGAAAGGTAGCTTCTTCATCATCTTCTTCGAAGAATGTGTCGTCTTCACTATTCATCCGTTTTTCCTCACTATTCGTGTGACTTGAGTTGAGACGGACCTCGTTAAAATCCTTGTTGTCGGTTATACCATTGCAGTTCTTAGGTTTCACACATTAGAGAAACATGCATCCGACAGAACAATGATTAAATCTACTTACTCGGCAGAAGATACCATGTCGCTAGATGACCTCTCAATAGATGAATTGATTTCTAAGGCTAGATTCTTTCGCCAACAAGGACAGAATAAAAAGGCAATAGAAATCTATCGAAAAGTTCTCGAGTATGAACCTGAGAATCTTGACATACTCAATGAGATTGGTCTGGCACATATTCACATTGGTGAGCAAAGCGATGCAATTATTGTATTCGACTTGGTAATTTCAATAGCTCCAAAGGATTA
>Ga0307423_1000920_pt1 | contig 18768 bp, 23 predicted proteins | sample SalMarWE160310MG_FD_202154 | JGI IMG/M metagenome (GOLD analysis project Ga0307423, IMG submission 202154) | Salt marsh sediment microbial communities from the Plum Island Ecosystem LTER, Massachusetts, United States - WE1603-10 | ecosystem: Environmental > Aquatic > Marine > Intertidal zone >...
TGCAATGAATTTCTATTAGGATCCTAATAGGCTCCAAATATGCTGGATGTTGAGGTGTTGTGGTAGTTTTCTCCATGGGTTTGTGGTAATTCTTTTATCGTTTGGTGCCAACTAGAAGCCTGTTAAGGTGTGTATTTTTGGGTGAACGTTATAGGTTTTTGAAAAAGGATTTCTTGCTTTCGCGGTTAATGTTTGGCTGGCTTGTGTTGTCGAGTGGTTGCTTTAATTTGTCACGTGAAGTTGAGTTGCAATTATGAATCGTTTATTGATTGTTTCAAACAGGCTTCCGGTTACCATTCATAAAAAGAAGAACCAATTGTATTTTAAGCAAAGCCTTGGAGGATTAGCCACTGGTTTAGGTTCCTTCTATAAATCCTTCAACAGCAAGTGGGTTGGATGGTGCGGAATAACTTCAGAAAAAATCAGTCTTGAAGAAAAGAAGAACATTGAAGCTGAATTGGAGAAGGAATTTTCGAGTTACTCGGTGTTTTTGTCAAGGAGGCAAGTTGAGTTATACTACAGCGAGTTTTGCAACAAAACCCTTTGGCCGCTTCTTCATGGTTTCACTCAATACGCAGCCTACGACAAGACTTCATGGGAAACCTACAAAAAAGTAAACGAGCTTTTCGCCAACACCGTTTTAGAAATCGCAGAAACAGAAGACATGGTTTGGGTACATGACTATCATCTTATGCTTCTTCCAAAGCTTCTTAAAGAAAAACATTCGAATATGGCAGTAGGGTTTTTTCTACACACGCCTTTTCCGAGCCCAGATGTTTTTCGTTTACTTCCATGGCGAGAGGAAATCTTGGATTGTCTGTTAGAGTCAGACCTTTTAGGTTTTCACACTTACAGTTACGTTCAAAACTTTCTCATGACCGTTCGCCGTTTAATAGGCCTCAACCATACCTTGGGAAAGATAATTGTTGGCGACCATCTGGCAAAAGTGGATTCTTTTCCCATTGGAATTGATTACAAGTTATTCGCCAAAGCCGAGACTCAACCGAAAATAAAAGCAAGCATCAAAAAACTGAGTACGCGGTTAGGAAAAACGAAGAAGATTTTGTCTATAGATCGGTTAGACTACACAAAAGGCGTGCTTCACAGGCTGAAAGGGTTTGACTTCTTCCTTAAAAGGTATCCAGAATATACGGGAAAAGTAACTTTGGTGCTGGTGGCTGTTCCCTCCCGTACGAAAGTTCAACATTATCAGGACCTTAAAAGGGAAGTTGACGAGTTAGTGGGAAAAATCAACGGTGACCATGGAAGGTTAGGCTGGACTCCAATTCAGTACATGTATCATTCAGTGCCGTTTCGCGATTTGTTGGCGCTTTACCGGATTTCAGATGTTGCCATGGTCACACCTTTAGCAGACGGAATGAACCTCATCGCCAAAGAATACATTGCAACAAAAACAGATGGAAAGGGCGTTTTGATTCTCAGCGAAATGGCTGGTGCTGTTGAAGAACTCAGAGAAGCAATTGTTGTGAACCCAAATAACGTCGAAGAAATCGCTGAAGCCTTGAAAAAAGCGCTTTCAATGCCAGAAGAAGAACAGATTAGCCGAAACAGAACAATGCAGAAAAGGCTCCGAAGCTACGACATCAAAGCTTGGGCAGATGACTTCATAAACAATTTGTCACAGGTCAAAAAGAATCAGGATGAACTGCGCGCAAAAGTACTTGGCGACAAAACGAAAACCAAGATTATCAGTGACTACCTGAGCAGCAACAGCCGCTTGATTTTTCTGGATTATGATGGCACTCTAGTTCCTTTTGCGGCTACACCTGAGGCGGCAAAGCCTAATGCTGAACTTTTAACTTTGTTGAATGCTCTCGCTCACGATTCTGAAAACGAAGTTGTGATAATAAGTGGACGGAACAAAGAGGCACTCGGCGACTTCTTTAAGGACCTTAACCTTGGGTTGGTGGCTGAACACGGAGCTTGGATACGCGACAAAAAAGGCAACTGGACAATTGCGGGGAACTTTAACACTGATTGGAAGGAGATTGTGAAGCCGATTCTTAACCGCTACAAGAAGAGAACCCCTGGAGCTCTGGTTGAAGAGAAAGATTTCTCGCTGGTATGGCATTACCGAAAAGTAGACCCTGAACTAGCTTGGGTTAGGGTTTCAGAGCTGAAAGAAACGCTTTATTTTTTGACAGCCAACCTTAAAGTTGACGTTGCTGAGGGCAACAAGATTGTGGAAGTTAAAAACGCGGGAATAAACAAAGGTCAAGCAGCCATGAACTGGATTTCTAAGAAGAAATGGGATTTCATGTTGGCGGTTGGAGACGACCTTACAGACGAAGACCTTTTCAGAGACCTTCCAGAAAACGCGTATTCAATCAAGGTTGGATTGGCGCCCTCAAGAGCCAAACTACGTTTCAAAACGCAGGGCGAAGTGATTCCCTTCCTTACGGCAATGAAAAACGCCAAGTAAACACACGTTTCTCGCAGGGTTTGTGGCAATTCTTTTATCACTGGAAGCGTCTAGCTAGTTGAGGTGTTTGTTTTGGTTGAAGGTCACAGAACGGTGAAGAAGAATTTTGAGACGGAGATGTGGATTGACGGGCAAAAGCTGCCGTTGAACCATTTTGTCCAGGAGACAGTAGCCAATGTTATGTTGGGTTTTTCGAAGACGCTTAAAGGATTAGACACTGCTCCTGAAAAGATTGAAGTGAAAATCAAGAAGCTAGCCAAGCCAGTGGAAGTGGACGCGCACAAGTACCCTTAGGTTGACTGGGAACGGCGTTGAAAGGCATCTACGTTATAATCATCCGCGTAGCCGAAGACGTAAGCGTGAATGTAGGCGCATTAGGCGAAATGGCGTTCGCGAAAGGCTTGTACGCGTATGTTGGCTCCGCACAGGCTAACTTGGAAAAGCGGGTGAAACGCCACTTAAGAAGCAAAAAACGGAGATTTTGGCACATCGACTATTTGCTGGACAACCCCGCCGCAGAAACCGTTAAGGTGTTCCTTAAAGAAGCCGCGAAAGCTGAAGAGTGCAAAACCGCCAAAGCTATTAGTGAAACAAGCGAGCCAGTGGATGGTTTCGGTTGCTCTGACTGCCATTGCAGAAGCCACCTGTTCCAAATAGAAAACTACAAGTTCATGCGAGAAACAATGCAAGTGTTCCCCAAAGAAACATAACGCTTTTTAAGACACGAAAGCAAGAATACGTAGTCTAACATCAGAGCGGTTGTAGTCTAGTTTGGCTAGGACATCAGCCTGCCACGCTGACGACCCGGGTTCAAATCCCGGCGACCGCACCATTTTCTCCCTCCAATAAGCACACGCTAACTTTGTTGTTTTGACTCATGTTCAGTCATGGTTGAATAAAACACATTAACCAACAGCACCATAATACTTCGTTGACTGGTGTGAGGCGGTGCTTTGAAAAAGATAAAGTTCGGTGTTTTCCTTCCCTTCTACGCGTTTAAAGGCGACGCTGAAGGCTCTTTATCGCTTTTTGATCAGGTGCTTAGGGTGGTTCTGGAATGCGAACGCCTAGGTTACGATTCTGTGTGGCTGGATGACCACTTGATGTTCCAAAAACGCCCCATCCTCGAGTGCTGGACAACGCTCTCGGCGCTTGCAACCGCAACCTCAACGATAAGGCTGGGCACCATGGTGCTGTCCAGCGGATTCAGAAACCCCACGTTACTCGCCAAGATGACTGCCACACTGGACGTAATATCAAACGGCAGGCTGGAGTTCGGCATCGGCGCGGGAGTCCAGCAAGACGAGCACGAAGCCTACGGAATACCCTTTCCCAAATCGCGTGCCAGGATAAGCCGCCTGCAAGAAGCCGTGGAAATCTTGAAGAAAATGTGGACTGAAGAAAAAGCCAGTTACGAGGGAAAATGCTACAGGATAAGCGGAGCGGTGTGTGAGCCGAAGCCCGTGCAGAAGCCGCATCCGCCCATAACAATCGGAGGCGCAGGAGAAAAACTCACGTTGAAGGTGGCGGCTCAACACGCAGACCGCTACGACTGGGGACCCGCATCGTTAGAGCTTTACAAGCATAAACTGGACGTTTTGGAAAGCCACTGCAAAGCCGTCGGCAGAGACTTCAATGAAATAGAGAAGTCGTGCTGGCTTGGCGGTCAAATGTTCATTGTTCCAAGTCAAAAAGAGGTTGCTGAAAAAATTCGGCAGTTGAAACCGCAAAACGTTTCATTGGAGGATTTCAAGAAGCTTAATTTTGTAGCCACTCCAGATGACTGCAGACAGGAAATTCAAAGGTTCAGGAGTTTGGGTGTAACTTATTTTATGCTGTTTTTCGGAGACTTGCCTGACTTGAGCAGCTTGAGACGCTTCTCTGAAGTTGTTAAAGGGCTAAAGCAGTGAATTTCGCAGCTAAAATTCAATAGTTAACTGAAGGGGACTTACAACAACAAAAATAATCCCTGAGAAGTAGTTGTGCTTAACACCCCCTCACTTCTACAAACAAAAAACTGCATCACCCTCACTTTAACTGCGTCTTAACTGGTTTGAAATACGGCTTTTTGCTTTAACACAATCAAAAAAAGAGGCTGTTTTGGGGTTTATTTTCTAAACTATGCCACGAAAATGTTTTTATTTAATCATCCAACATGTTGTTAATGCATGTGACAATTATTCTGAAGAAGTAATGGAAATGGGAAACACTAAGGCGGAGATGTTCAACAATAAGGCTGCAAGCTCAAAAAGCAAACCCAACGAAGTGTTAAACGCTTTAGACTTACAAGGAGGGCAAAAAGTTGCTGACATCGGAGCTGGCGGAGGCTACTTCACGTTGCGGTTCGCTGAAATCGTTGGGGCAGATGGACGCGTGTTCGCTGTTGACGTAAATCAGGATTTTTTAGCTTTCATTCATAACAGTGCCGAAGAAAAGGGTTTAAGTAACGTGGAAACGGTTCTCGCCACAAAAGACGGCGTCGCCTTGCCTAAAAAAAGTTTTGACTTAATCTTCATACGCAATGCAAGCCACCACTTACCCGATAGACCCGAATACTTCGGAAAGCTAAAGGCTGCCCTTAAGCCACAGGGAAGAATCGCCATAGTAGAGTACAAGGGCGGCGGCTTCAGTTTTCACGGGTTATTCGGTCATTACGTACCCAAAGAAACAATAATAAAAGAAATGGAGCAAGCTGGATTCCAACTGGAAAAAGATTTGAGTTTCCTGCCAGAACAGTCCTTCACCATTTTTCATGCGAAGCAGGCTTAGCCTGTTAACTCTTCGACTTCCTTCTTGCCGTCTTCCAACTCTTTCTCCTGTTCCGCATCGTTTTTCAACAGCAAAGTCTGAAACTCGCCCACATGCGTTTTCTCTTCCTTCGCAATATCCAACAAAATTGCCTTAATGTGCACGTTGTCGGTCAAGGCTGCCATCTGCTCGTAAAGGTTTATAGCATCCAACTCAGCAATCACAGCGGCTCTCAGTATTTCCTTGTTCAAGTTTTCTTTCTTTATTTTCTCAAGGTCTATAGGAATCTTCGATAACAAATTTTTCACCTCTTTTCTCTGATTTTAGGGTACTACTTCATTTAAACGCTTATTCTCCAGAAATCAAGCTGCAAATTCTTTCCCAAACACACGCTATTTCTTTCGAAACATCTTCTTCAGGAACGTACTCTACGACTGTTTTTCCGTTAACCATGGCTTCCGTGACTTTGGGGCTGAAAGCAACTTTACCCACGACCTCTACGTCGCTTTCTCTGCAGAAACTGAGGATTTTCTCGGTGTTTTCCATGTTTATGTCGTACATGTTCACGCAAACGAGCGGCGTGACCTTGAAGTGTTGCAGCAGTTGCAAAGCACGTTTGAGGTCGTGGATTCCAGACATTGTGGGTTCAGTAACAACCAGACCAGCGTCTACGCCCGCGACAGACGCGATAACTGGGCAGCCGATTCCAGGTGGACCATCCACTATGATTAAGTCGCTGTTTTCTTGTTCAGCTATCCGCTTGGCGTTCTGCCTGACCAAAGTGACGAGTTTTCCTGAGTTGCCTTCGCTGGGGTTAAGCAGGGCGTGCGCCATGAAACCGTACCGTGTTTTTGAGATGTAAGCGTAGCCTGAGTCGCGGTCGGTCAACGTTACGGCGTTGGAGGGGCAGACGATGGTGCAGACGCCGCATCCTTCACATGAGATGGGGTCAACCTTGAAGTCGGCGGTTATGGCGTCGAACCTACATTTTTCTCGGCACATGCCCCAGTCCAAACACTTCTGGGGATCTATAACCGCAAGTTTTGAACCAGTGAACCTTTGGGTTTCAACGATTTCAGGGTGCAGAAGCATGTGCAGGTCTGGCGCGTCAACGTCACAGTCCGCGACAACAGCGTTTTCAGCTAAAACCGCGAAGGAAGCGGTTAACGTTGTTTTGCCTGTGCCGCCTTTTCCGCTTAGAATGGTGAGCTGCTTCATTTTTTGGCAAGCCCCTTTACTGTTTTGAAGAGTTCCTGAAACTTGGTCTTCCACTCAGGCATTTCTAGGCTGAAGGCTATGCCCCGCGAATATTTTTCGGCTATTCGCTTATCGTACGGGATTTCCAGTAGCACAGGAATGTTTTTTTCTCGGCAGAACTCGTAGACGTTTCGGTCGCCTGCACCTGCGCGGTTGACCACGACGCCGAAGGGAATGCTCATTGTTTCTAAGACTTGAACAATTATCTTAAGGTCATGGAGCCCGAAAGGCGTCGGCTCAGTCACGAGGACGCAAAAGTCGCTGCCTTTCACGGTTTGGATGACGGGGCAAGAAGTGCCTGGCGGCGAATCAAGAATCACATCTTTATCTTTGCTGATGTGCCGTTTAACCTCGGTTATGATTGGAACTGCCATGGGCTTTTGCACGTCAAGCTCCCCGTACACCACTTCGATTGTGCCCGCGGAGCCTTGCTTCAAGGTGCCGATTCTGTGTGGTTCTTCGCTGATTGCCTCTGCAGGGCAGACGAGCGTGCAGCCACCGCAGCTGTGGCACAAGTCAGGAAAGACCATGACTTCGTCCGGGGCTACGAAAAGCGCGTTGTACTGGCAGAACTTGGCGCATTTGCCGCAGCGATTGCAGACCTGTTCGTTAATGACGGGAACCGAAACCGTGACCTCTTGGGTTTTGCTTATCTTGGGTTTCAGGAATATGTAGGCGTTGGGCTCTTCAACGTCGCAGTCGAGAAGCTGCACGTTGCCCACTGAAAGCGCCATGTTCACGGCTACGGATGTTTTGCCTGTTCCTCCTTTTCCGCTAGCAACCGTCACGATCATCTCTGCAACACCAAGTTTCGTGAAAACTCCTATATTTCTAGGCGACCGCGCGACTTCTCGTATTCAGCTATGGCTTTTCGCAGCGTTTTAATTGAAAGCGTGGTGCAGTCACGCTTGGATTTTGGCAAGCCTCCAAGCTCCTCTAATATGTCGTCTCCAGTCAGTTTTTTTGCTTGGTCAACTGTTTTGCCTTTCAAGAGCGTGGTCATGGCTGATGCTGAAGATGCTGAGCCTGGGCAGCCTAAATAATAGAATTTGGCGTCTTCAATTACGTTTTTCTCGTTGATTTTCAGGTACAGTTTAATGAGGTCGCCGCATGACCCAAGAAAAGTGGTGGCGACGGTAGGGTGCTCTAGTTTTCCAACGTTAACGTTGTCCACGTAAAACTGAATGGCTTTGCTGGAGTAACCAGATTCAACCATCAAGTTCAGTTCTTCTTCCGAAAGCTTCCTTGACATTCTTTAACCCTTCTCGAAACCTATGTTTCACGGTTATTGGTGATGAGCGTCTGCGCATCCTTCGGTAAGCACTTGAAGCTTGTCGGCTTTATAGCCTGCAACCACTTCTTTGACTGTGTCGGCGTTGGCTCTAAACACTGAAATTCCAGCGTTTTGGAAGGTGATTAAGCCTCTTGGACCCATGCCGTAGACTATGATGACGTTCGGTTTTAGGTCCAGTATGTTGTCGTGGGCGTGACCCATTCCTCCAGCGTGCTCGCCAGAGTTTGGAACGGTTTTGACGTTTGTGACTTCTCCGTTGTCGTCTAAGTCAACCGTGGTAAAGTAGGGTGCTCTTCCGAAATGCTCCGCTAAATTATCGTTCAAGCCTTGTTGACCGATGGTGGGGACTACTATTCTCTTTGGCATTCACTCACCTCCATTTTCCAAGTTTAAATGTCGCTCTAAGATGAAAATTGTCTGAGGTTTCATGCTCCTCGTCCTCCTCTGCCGCCCATTCCGAAATGTCCGCCAACAGTAGGTGCACCAGTTTTGTCTAGTTCGCCGCTCTTGTACTTCTCAACTGCTTCCCTGACGGTCCCAAAGGCGCCTGTCGCGACTTCTATGCCAGCCGCCGCGAGAGCTTGGAACGCTTTGGGTCCAACGTTTCCAGTTATAAGCAGTTTCACATCTTTGTTTGCGATTGCTTGTGCTGCTTGGATCCCTGCGCCGCCTGAAGCACCAGCAGCCATGTTGGGTACGGCTTCGAACTGCATGGTTTCAGAGTCCACGATTACGAAGTAGGAGCATCTGCCGAACCGTGGATCTATCTGAGCGTCTATGCTGTTTCCAGTTGCGGTTACGCATATCTTCATTTTGTTTTTTCTCCTTTTAGGTTACTTTCAAGAACTGTTTGATTTTCGTGACTATCTCGGTGAAAGCCTTCACGGTGGGGGACTTCTGGTTTTCAGCAACGAAAGGGGTTCCGCTGTCGGAGTTAGCGCAAACAGCAGGGTCAATCGGAATTTTTCCCAAGTACGACACTGACAATTCTTCAGCTACTTTTTTCCCTCCGCCCGTTTTGAAAATGTCAATCGTGGCGCCGCATTCGGGACAGACGAAGCCGCTCATGTTCTCGATTATGCCTATCACTGGGACGCCGAGCTGCTTGGAGAACGTTATGGCTTTCTTGACAACAGCCTGCGAGACCTCAGACGGCATAGTAACGATTATCACGCCGTCGATGTCGGGAATCAACTGCATAACACTTAACGGTTCGTCACCCGTGCCAGGGGGAAGGTCAACAAGCAAGAAGTCAAGGTCACCCCACGTAATGTCAGCTAAGAACTGCTGAATAATCCTCATCTTCAACGGTCCACGCCAAATCACTGGCGCCTCATCATTCGGAAGCAAGAAATCCATAGACACAACCTTGATGCCCCGCTTGCCTGTAACAGGGAAAAGCAGCCCATCTGGTCCACCGATGATTTTCTGTCCTTTCAAACCCAGCATTTTCGGCACACAGGGACCATGAATGTCCGCGTCGAGAACACCCACCTTGTCCTCGTGCCCTTGAAGCGCGAAGGTGGCGGCGAGGTTCACGGTTACGGTGCTTTTGCCGACTCCGCCTTTGCCGCTTATCACGGCTATTTTATGCTTGATTTTTCCCATTTTGGCTTTGAGTCTTTGCTCTTGTTCCGCGGCTGCGCTGTTCATTGCGGCTTGAGTGTTGGGTTTTAGGGTTGGTTTTTGTTTGAATTCGCAGTCGTTTGTTTCTACTTGTTTTTCGAGGTTCATTGTTGGCTTCACCGTATCAAGAGGAAATAGTTTAATACATAAACCATATTAATACCTTATGTTTATATTCTAAACTGAGGCGTTAACCACTTGGATGATGTTGACAGAAAAATAATCTCACAGCTCCAACAAGATGGGAGAACCACGTTGCAAGACTTAGCCAAAGTCATCGGCTACACGAGCATGGGAACCAAAAAACGATTGGAAAAACTCCTGAAAAACGGCACAATCAAGATTTCGGCGCTGATTAATCCAGATGCGCTTAATCTGCACCCGGCAATTGTCATGCTGGAAATGGAAAGCGCTGAAGCCATGCAGGACCTGATTGAACGGTTTGAAGACTGCCCGCGGGTGGTGCAAATCTTCAAAACTATAGGCGGCTACAACCTAATCGCGCTTGTGGTGGCGGAAACCCAAGACACACTTGAAAGCATCTCAACCGAAAAATGCTCTCTGCGATGCAGCAAGGGAATACGCAGGTCAGAATTCTACCCCATAAGCGACACCTACTTCTCCCAGTTCCTTCAAATACGCGAGAACCTCGCCCACAAAGAAAAAACCGTCACACCCTGCAGAGTCGACTGCGTCCCCTGCAACCGCTACGAAAACCAGAAATGCGTCGGCTGCCCAACAACCAGCCACTACAAAGGCCCACTCTAACAGAGGCTTACCCACATGAACGCAACAAGCGATAACCAAAATGGGGAGTTCAAAGTTAAGGCAGCAAACTCCGTAGAGATACTCAGCCTAGTCGATAACAGCGTGGATTTCCTTTCAGCCGTGAACAACCCGCAAGTCCACTCGTATCGGCAGTGGAAACGGGAGCGCAACGACAAAGAAAACACAACACATGCCGGTTTGCCTTTCGCTGAACACGGCTTTTCAGTGCTTATCCGCGTTTTCAGCGGCGACAAATCAAGCTGTGTCCTGTTCGACACGGGCGCAAGCCAAACGGGGATGGTGGAGAATGCGGAGCGCATGGGCATAAACCTAAACGAAGTAGAAGCCATCGTCCTGTCTCACGGGCACTACGACCACTTCGGCGGACTCGTAGCCGCAGTTAAAGCGGTAGGCAAAACAGATTTACCCGTAATCGTCCATGAGAACATGTTTAGAACTCGAGGGTCAGCCAACGCTAAAGGCTCGGTCAGGCAGTACCCAAACTTCCCCGCAGAAGCAGAGTTAAGTCCAGCGCAGCTTGTCAGCACAAAGCAGCCGTCGCTAACAGCGGATGGCATGGTTTGCGTAACAGGCGAGATTCCTCGGAGAACAAGTTTTGAAACAGGCTACACTCAGCACAAAACGTTCGCGGGCGGCGCTTGGAAGTCTGACCCGTTGATTATGGATGAACGCGCCGTCGCCATAGACATCAAAGGTAAAGGCTTAGTAGTGGTGTCGGGTTGCGCCCACGCAGGCATAATCAACACCGTAACTTACGCGCAGCAGATTACTGGATCAAAGCAAGTGTACGCCGTGATGGGCGGTTTTCACCTTTCGGGAAAAACTTTTGAGAGCAGAATCCAGCCGACCGTTGAAGAGTTGCAGAAGATAAATCCGCGGTTGATTGTGCCTTCCCACTGCACGGGGTGGAAGGCGATGTGCGCCATGGCTAAAGCGTTTCCTGAGGCTTTCGTATGGAACAGTGTTGGAAACCTCTACAAAATCTGATCACCCAGTGGCAACGGGCTTTTCGCCTGTTTTTTCGTGAAGGGTTAAATAGCATTTTACCGGGAGTTTACTGGAGGTTAACGTGTTGAAGCCGAAGGGTCCTTTGTACATTTTGCCTTGGCGGTGCACTTTTGCGTGCGACAGTAACTGTGCGCATTGTGCGTCTGCGTGTAAACCGCCTTTTCCTGATGAACTTGACACTGCAGGCGCCATGCGTCTTGTGGATCAGGTGCGCGATTTCGGGGCGACTTTTTTTGGGATAAGCGGCGGCGAACCGTTGCTGCGCCGAGACCTCTTCGACATCATAGGATACGCCAGGAAAACGGGTTTAAACGCCAGCATCATCACGGATGGGCACCTCATGGACGACAAAGCCTTCGAAAACATCGTGAAGAACGAGGTTAAGGTGTCCGTGAGCATTGACGGCGCAGAAAAAATGAACGACGCCATCCGCGGGAAAGGCTCGCATGCGAAAGCGGTTTCCGCGATAGAGCGGCTTTCAGGCGCGGGACTGCTGAACTGTCTGGTGTACACGTTTGCCAACGTTGACGGAGCCACAAACGTCACCGAGGAGGATTTCAGACACGTGCTTGACCTGGCGGAGCGGTACGGGGCGCGGTGGGTGATTTATCACAGTTTTATTCCGTACAGCCGAGACAAAGCCAGTTTAAAAGCTGATCCGACGCCACAGCAGTACGAGTGGGCATGGAACAAGCTCTACGATTTGCGTGGGGTGTATAAGGGGAAACCTGAAGTCAACGTTTACTGCCCGTTCTTTGCGCGTGTGGCTAAGCAGCGGGGGCTACCTGATTTTGACGAGTGGTTTAATCACTTCTTTCTGGGCAGGTGCTTCTTCGGCAAATTCATGAGCGTCGCAGAAAACGGGGACGCTATTCCATGCAGTTTTAATGACGTGTACAGGTTCGGCAACGTGAAAGAGAAGTCGCTTAAGGCGATTTGGGATGAACTGCAGGCTTCAGAGTTCTTCTCCAAAGTCAGGGATAAAAGCAACTTGAAGGGCAAGTGCGGCGTGTGCGAGTACCGTGATATCTGCGGGGGCTGTCGTACGGCGGCGGAATTCTACACGGGTGACGTACTCGGTTCTGACCCGAGATGCGCTTATATCCCCAAAGTGTTGCGGGAGACGTTAGTTTAGTATGGTTACTTTAACCTCGGATATTTGCTCGTTGACTTTGAGGGCTTGAATTAGTGCTTTTACTGCTTGGGCGTCTCCTCGGGTGACGATGATTTCTATGCAGTTTCCTTTTTCTATATGGGTGTGGAGGAACGTCAGGACTACAGGGGCATAGCTGTGTTGGACGTCTGTTATTTGACCTCTTTTGGCTTCTTGCTGGTACACGATGGTTATGATGGCGGTTATGTCGCCTTGGAGTTCGCTGAGTTTCCTGCTTTCGGACAGGTAGGCTCTTAGGGCTTGGCGGATTATTTCGGAGCGGTTTGCGAAGCCTTGTTCTTTTGCGTGCTGGTCTACTTTTTCCAGGAGGCTTTTGGGGATTGAGAGGCTTACGATGCTCATGATTATTAAGAAAGCCTGTTTCAACATATAAAGATTTATTAAAAAAAACGGAAGAATTAATAAACAAGCTCAGGCTATAGAAACGCCACATGATCACCTGGATACTCGGCATAGCAAGCGTAATCGCCATAAGCGCTATCTCCCTAGCGGGCGTGCTGGTTCTATGGCTGAAAGACAAGCAGCTGGAAAAGATTCTCCTGTACCTCGTGAGTTTTTCTGTGGGTGGGCTGTTCGGAGACGCGTTCATCCACCTCATCCCCGAAGCAATAGAAGCGTCTGGCTTCGGCGTCTCCGTGTCGCTGCTTATCCTGACGGGCATCCTTTTCTCTTTTGTTGTCGAAAAATTTCTCCAGTGGAGACACTGTCACATACCAACCTCAACCGAGCACCCGCACTCTTTCGCATACATGAACCTTTTCGGAGACGCAGTGCACAACCTCATAGACGGCTTAATCGTCGGCGGAAGCTACCTCGTCAGCATCCCCATAGGCATATCCACCACGCTTGCCGTAGTATTCCATGAGATTCCTCAGGAACTCGGCGACTTCGGCGTCCTGATCCACGGCGGCTTCAAGAAGAAAAAAGCGGTGTGGTTTAACTTCTTAACGGCGTTAACCGCAGTACTCGGCGCCATCATCGCGCTTGTTCTGGGCACAACCACAGAAAGATTCATCCCGCTTCTGGTACCTTTTGCAGCTGGGAACTTCATCTACATCGCAGGTTCAGACCTGATTCCTGAACTACGCAAAGACGAACCCGACTTCAAAAAAGCAACGTTACAGGTCGTGTCAATTACTCTCGGAGTTGCTATGATGCTTCTGATTCTGCTGCTATAATAGAACATTTGAACTCTTGAACTTAACTTGGCAAAACCCATGTACAAGGCGGGAGGGCTGAACGTCAGTTATTGTTTTTCCATTTGCCCTGTATAGTTCCCTTTTTGCCTTTTTTTGTGGAGCGTTGCCTGACCCTGTAGTAGTGTCCTTTGATGTTGACTCGTTTTCTAGGTGGCTTTTTTGCCATTTTAATCACTGTACATTTAACTCTCTTTGTAAAGAAAAGCTTTGAGAATCAGAAATCACTATTAGCAATCATTGAATAAAATTTTGATAGCTTCTTCTGCATTCTTAAATATCAGGCTGGCGTTTCTTGTTAGAAAGGCGATTTAAAAGGTGGAACTTGCATTTGTTTTCCAGTTTTGCCAAGCTGTTGTAGGCATCGCCTTCGTTGTGCTCATCGCTGATTTCAAGAGAAAAGAAGGCATGGTTCCCATTATCAGCGAAAAATGGACCGACGTGTTACAGTTGCTTCTTCTGGCTCCACTGTTTGTTTACTCTTATACACTCCTAACTTTGAATGTGTTATTACCGGTTGACGCATTCAGTTTTGGCCTGACTCTGCTGGGTACTGGACTCGTGGTGAAGGCAAAATGGGACCTTGCAAGGCACCACACCTGGGCTGGTTTCTGCATGGATGCACCTAAACTTGTCGCTCACGGCATATACTCGTACATTCGGCACCCGCTTTACGTAGGCGTTTATCTCTTTGTCTCTGGTTTGATGTTAACAGTTACGCTGCACGCGAGTTGGTATTTGATTGTGCCTGTGAGTCTTGCTTTGGCGTATATTTTGTCTTTTCTAGCGGTTTCGGCTTCGCGGGAAACAAGAAGGCTTGAAAAGAGGCTCGGGTGGGAGTTCATAGAGTATAAGCGGCAAGTACACTTTTGTCTGCCTATACGGAAGTATATAAAGCAAGAGAGCACACAAAAATAGGCGTGTGCTTAGGGATTTATTAGTTAGTTTGTGGAAGGTTAGTTGATGTTCAGTGTCTACTTGGACGCGGAATATTGCATGGACTCAAGAACAACAAAAAGGAGTGAAAATAAATGACGGAAGAAACTAAACCTGAAGCCGAAAAACCAGAAGCAGCACCCCAAACAGAGGAGAACAAAGAAGCCGCCGCTGAAGAAGCAGTTGTCGTTGAAGCACCAAAAACAAAGGCACCTATGGAGAAAAAACCAGAGGTTGTCTTTATCGGAAACAAGCCGCCCATGAGCTACGTGATGGCTGTCATAACCGCAATGTCGTCAGGTCTCAATGAGATTACGCTTAAGGCAAGAGGCAAAGCAATAACCACTGCTGTAGACGTGGCTGAAATAACCACCAACCGATTCATGAAAGACTTAAAAGTCACAGCCATAGGAATCGGAACCGAAGAGATGCCACCCCGAGAAGGCGACAACAGGGCAAGAATGGTTTCAACAATGGAAATAAAACTCACAAAGAAATAGCAACGCTGAGCAACCAAAAAAATACTTTCTCCCCTAATTTTTTGTGTCGAAACTCACCAGCCTAAAGCGGAGCATTAATGTAGAATAAAATTAGTGTATGCAAGTGGCTGGCACACACAGTTACAAATATCTTAAAAAGAACTAAGCATACTGTACTGGCGAATTATCACTTTGATAAATAGTATAATCGCTGTCACAGGCGCCAAACAGGAAGTTGCAAAATCATACTTGAATACGTTGTCATTGGCAATGAGGCATCGTGGGTCAGTTGGCAATCCTGTGATAAAAGAGGAAATTGTGCTTGGAAACGCCATCTCCACTACTAATGGAGAAATCGGAATTAGTTTTGAAGGAACCTTGCACGGTAAATATTCGGACGCAAAAGCAGTTATTAAAGCGTATGAACAGGAAGGAACATCGTTTCTTGAAAAACTTGATGGCTCCTTTGCTTTCTGCCTCTGGGATAATCGAAAAAAAGTATTGTTCGTTGCCAGAGATAGATTTGGGATTAAACCCTTGTTTTACTTAAAAATTAATGGTGCTTTAGTTTTTGCTTCTGAAATCAAACAATTATTTAAGTCAGCCAAACCCGAGATTAGGATGATTAAAAGTAATTGGATGTTTGTTCCTAACTTTTTTTCACTTAGAATATTTGAACAAAAAACTTTAGGTTCATGGTATTTACGAGTTATGCATGGATTAGCTTTTCTAGGTCTTTGTGCGCCACTCACATTTGTTGAGAGCGCAGATAAACTATACATTGCATCTTCACATATCGCTGGCGTAAATGTACCGTGTGGGTCGCATCCAGATATCGATAACAACGTTAGATGGACGGGAACAAGTGTTGAACATGATGGATATGAACTAAGTCGCCAAGAAAAGGTATTTCTCATTGCTGACTATATTCGAAAAAATGAGCCTGGTCTCCAAATTATAGCTTGTAATGATTTTAACTCGCGTTCCAGAGTTGGCATTGGTAGGAACTGCAACCGTTGTGAGAAATGTTATAGAACAATTCTAGGGCTTGAAATTGCGGGAATTGACCCAAATAAGCATGGTTTTTCTGTTAACGGAGAAACATTCTTACAGATGAGGAAAAAAATTGAGACTCGGGCATGGCATTTTGGATTTGATGAAGTGTATATGTGGTCTGACCTTCAGAAACATGGAAATAATGCCCGACTTGTTCCACATCAAGAAGCCCAAGTTTTCTTAGACTGGTTTAGGAAAATAAATGTTGATTGTTTAAGTTCAAAGGTCACTACCATAATGCTCATAGACCAACGACTAATGAGGTTCCCGTATCCAGTTCTAAAGTTAATAGAGAAGCTGTACTACTTGTTGGTTGCGCGTGTCAAAATTTTTAGATAACTATGTCTTTAGTACTTAATCATTAGGTACGCATTGAAATTATTCACTAGACAAACATAGATGCTTCGTGCAAGTTTTTTTAAATTTTAATGAATAGGAGTGTTTCATTTTTTGGAATGGATTTTTCATAATGTCCCTTAAATTAACCATAGAATACATTTCGAGTATCAAAACTGGAGGAAAAAATATGAAAAAAATTGTAGGTATCGCCATACTACTTTTGGTTTGCGCCAGCATAGTCTGTGGCGTAGTTGCAGCTGAAAACAGTGTTGGACCAGCACCAAATTCAGGCGACTGTGTCCCAGACCGTAGCGGATTTGACCAGCCTAACTGGCAAAACCCAGATAACCCTGGAAGGGGACCCGCACCTAACGCAGGCGACGGCATTCCAGACGGTAACGGATTTTAATTAGGCTAAAAACATCGCCAAACCCTATCCACCTTTTTCAGTTCTTTTTTTTCGTTTTTACATTCACTTTACGCTTTACTAGGAATACGACTGAATTAGATTTTATTTAGCAAAATAAGCATGGTTGCTTGGTCTTCGGTGGAGCTATCTTCAAGAGGTCCATTTTTTCTTCTTATTTGGTGCTGCTGCATTTTTGGCAAATCCCGTAGACATCAATGCGTTGTCCGGTCGGCTTGAATCTTGTGGTTGTTGCAACTCTGTTTGTTATTTCTTTTGCAGTCTTATCGTCTAGATCTGTGATGGTGCCGCATTTTAAGCAAATGAGGTTTATGTGAGGGTTCATGTAGGAATCAAACCGTGCTTTTCCTTTGGGAAAATTAATCTCCTGTAATAAATCTAGATCTCTGAGTACTTCTAAGGTCTTGTAGACTGTTGCTATGCTCACGGTTGGATGGATTTTCTTAACCTCATCGTACACTTGTCGGGCTGAGGGGTGGGCTCTGCTGTTGAGGGCAATTCGGCAGATGGCTATTCTTTGCGGGGTTGCCTTGTAACCTTTGCTGCGTAGAGCTTCAATTGTTGAGGCATCTGATTTGTGGTGGGTGGTCATATAGGTTATTAGGTAATAATAATTCTTAAATAAACCTTTTGCACTATCCTATAGTAGACGAAAAGGAGTTTTTCTGAAGATGAAACAAAACCATCTTACCCTAAATCAAGGAGTTGTATTATTTTGAATGACAAAAATGGACTAACTAGCCGCACGCGTAAATCAAACCGAGACTGGTGGCCGAACCAGTTAAACCTGAATATTCTGCATCAGCATTCTCCCCTGTCCAATCCGATGGGCAAGGAGTTTAACTACGCTGATGAGTTCAAGAAACTCGATTTTGAGGCCCTGAAGAAGGACCTTTATGCGTTGATGGCCGACTCGAAGGACTGGTGGCCAGCCGATTTCGGTCACTACGGAGGGCTCTTCATTCGGATGGCGTGGCATAGCGCAGGCACCTACCGCAAGGGCGACGGTCGCGGGGGTGTATCCGGGGGAGCGCAGCGTTTCCCGCCTCTTAGCAGTTGGCCGGACAACGTTAACCTTGACAAGGCGCGCCGTCTGCTTTGGCCGATCAAGCAGAAGTACGGCAGAAAAATCTCTTGGGCTGACCTGATGATACTAGCGGGCAACTGCGCGCTTGAGTCGATGGGGTTTAAGACCTTCGGTTTCGGCGGTGGACGCGAGGACATCTGGGAGCCGCCAGAGGATGTCTACTGGGGTTCCGAAACCATCTGGCTAGGTGACAAACGTTATTCAGGGGAGAGGGAACTCGAAAATCCGCTTGCTGCTGTGCAGATGGGACTAATTTACGTTAATCCGGAAGGCCCGAACGGCAACCCGGACCCGCTTGCTGCCGCCAAGGATATCCGCGAGGTCTTCGCGCGTATGTCGATGAACGACGAGGAGACGGTGGCCCTCATCGCGGGCGGCCACAGTTTCGGTAAAACCCACGGCGCTGGCGATGCGGCACTGGTGGGTCCTGAGCCTGAAGCCGCCCCCATCGAGGAACAAGGATTAGGCTGGAAGAGCAAATTTGGCACAGGCCAAGGTGACGACACGATTACCAGCGGCCTAGAAGTCATCTGGACCAATACGCCAACGAGGTGGAGCAACAACTTCTTCCGGATCCTGTTCAGCTACGAGTGGGAATTGACCAAAAGCCCGGCTGGAGCGTACCAGTGGAAGCCGAAGGGCGGCGCAGGCGCCGGCACCATCCCAGATGCACACGACCCGTCAAAGAGTCATGCGCCATCCATGCTGACAACAGACATCGCCCTCAGAGTAGACCCGGTTTACGAGAAGATTTCAAGACGCTTCTACGAGAACCCCGATCAACTAGCGGATGCCTTCGCCCGAGCATGGTTCAAGCTTACCCATCGCGACATGGGTCCAAAATCGCGCTATCTCGGTCCCGAAGTCCCAGCTGAGGATTTGATCTGGCAAGACCCAGTACCCGCAGTC
>Ga0307423_1000921_pt1 | contig 18765 bp, 25 predicted proteins | sample SalMarWE160310MG_FD_202154 | JGI IMG/M metagenome (GOLD analysis project Ga0307423, IMG submission 202154) | Salt marsh sediment microbial communities from the Plum Island Ecosystem LTER, Massachusetts, United States - WE1603-10 | ecosystem: Environmental > Aquatic > Marine > Intertidal zone >...
ATCTGAAGGTACTCATAGCGACCGGACTTCTTGACTCTTGCGAACATGGGGTGCTCCTTTCAGGACACCTCAAATATGTGCAATTTATCACAGTATGTCAAGTAATCTCATGAAAATTTGTGGCACCACACTTTTGAAATTGTCAAAGAACGATCTAGTATTGACGCGGGTTTCAGAGGGCTAACCCTCTTCAACTGTCAAAGAAAAGTTTAAAATCTTTGGGTTTAATTGAGAGCCTGGAATTGGCTTTTTGCTAATGCCCCTGTAGCTTGATTTCCTTTAAACCTGCCATAATTCCTTCGATGAGGACTTCGTCAACAGAAATTCCTTCTGGGACACCTTTCTCTTCTCCAGTTGCAGTACCGGGAAGAAGTCTGCTTATAGAAATTTGGCCGAGAAGAGCCTCGATCCGATCGTCCGAGATCCTTGCAAAGCCCTTTTCGTTCCAGTCGTCGAAATACAGGCCAAAATGAAGCATTAGATAGTCTTCGGTCTGTCTCTTGGCCCATTCATATCCGGATCTAAAAACTGTTGAGCCGGCAATAGCATCGCAGAAGCATACTGCGTTGTACGCCCTCTCAAATCCCCAGCTAACTAGAAGCGCCTCTATCCTCTTGTCATCTCCCCCTCGCCCTTCCTTTCCCGCCACATAGCCCGCTACCTCCCAGGCAATGCTGCATATCAACCGGTAATTGGGTTGCATCAGGGCCCTGGTATTGAGATATATGAGCTTTTCTACCGGAGGATCAAAGTCAAAACACCGTCCGCATATTTTGGGGAGTTCAGTGTCTGCAAGGATTTGAAATGCGGCGTTACTTAGGATCTTGTCCCGAAGGCCCTCAGAAAGCCGGGAAAAAACCCTATCCAAATAAGGATAAAACCGTGGGTCGCAATGCTTGAACCTGTTTATTCTGCCGTCCATGGGACTTCTCCTTTTGCCAGCTGTTCAGGGCGGCCAGTACCGTTCCTTGACTCAGCTTTATAGCGAGATTTCTTTTTCTCGTCATCCGCATGTCCCTCGCGTCTCCCATGGCCCTTAACAGCCTCACCCACCATGCCGTAATGCTCACGCACACTGGCCGTGGTGACGCTCTTCAACTTTCCCTTTCTGTAATCCTCAACAGCTTCTGCAATGGTTCCTGTATGGCGAATCAGGACCTCAACGCCGCCTTTTGAGAGTGCACTCATTGCATTTGGTCCAACGTTTCCGCTAATAGCCACCTTGGCGCCTTTAGAGATCAGAAACTGCGCCGATTGAACGCCCGCTCCTTGATCCAAGTCGAAATTTTTATTATCAAACACTTCAAAGCTCATGTCGTCCATATTGACTCTTACAAAATAGTCACAGCGCCCGAAGCGGGGATCAATTGGTGAATCCAGAAATATCCCACACGAACTTACTGCTATCTTCATTGTCAAACCCCCATTTTTCTCTAATTATTCCCCATATAGTTGGGGCGCACCTGAAACGGCATAAGCCGCGATCTTGGAGACCCCAATCAAAGAATAAACATGCTTGCTAAGTGCCCTTTATTCTCTTTGATGACCTCCTATAAGCATGAGGTATGCCATCGGGTGATGATTTAAAAAAGGCCTATAATGTCAAACGGTTAAGATTATCGACACTCGAGAATGCTTCTGTCACAAGCCTGCTTTAGAAAAATTGCGATATCTTTATTCTCAGAATTTCGAAATCAAAAAAAACAAAGCCAGGAGATATGAATGGGTAGAAACAGCTTTGGGCCGAAAATTCCGGAAGAATTCTATTATTGAGGAAAGCTATGTTTATCTTGTCTCATATTTGGACCGGTGCCATATTCCGGCATTATCGATTCTGAAAAGTACTACGGGTTTAACCGTAGATGTATGGTGTTTCATCATCTCCTTTTTGAAAATTCCGTCGGATCTCTTTGAGGCTCCTATCCCTGGTCACAATCACATCCACGCCGGCATCTGAAAAGACATAACCGGGGCCTTTTCCTTTGAATCCCTTAGGCGTATAGACAGTATCTATGCCTTTTTCGAGGAGCCACTCGCTGACTTTGATCCCTTTACCCTTCTCCTCCCCAGAAAAAGGATTGCGGTGGTATGCCTCCGAAAGAAGGGCACCATCACGTTCCCGAACCGCAACAAGATAAAAGTAAGGAGCATCTCCAAAGTGCTCGGAAAGGCTCCGCCTGTCATCCTTTAATGGAATGGCCAGGGTGCTTATCTCTTTTTTTTGAGGCTCGTAATGGATCAGGATATGATCCACATGGGAAACATGCTCTCTGATCTCACCCTCGATTTTGCGGGTGACAGCAGAGGCCTTTTCAAGATTTTTGGCCTTGATGACGATATCGGCCTCAATAAACTTGTACTGGCCGGAGTTTCTTCCCCAGAGGCTGTTGATTAAGACCACCCTGGGGTCCTTTAGGATGATGGCTTTTACTCGATCCATGGTCTCGAAGTCGAGCGAAGCATCCAGCAGGACCCGAAATGCATCAACGAAAATGCCGGCCCCTGCCTTGAAAACGAGCAAGACGACCAGGATTGCCGCTACCTTGTCCAGATCCAGGCCAAACCACGCTCCCACAAGTCCGGCCAGGATCACGGAAGATGACAACATGTCTGTCCGAATATGCTTGGCATCAGCTATCAGACTCGGGGAGCCGATCGCCTCTCCCTGACGAAGTTCGTATCGAGAGAAGGCAAATGTAATTCCCATGGTCAAGAGTACACCTCCCATGGCATAAGGCAGGTATTCGGTCTTGAGAGAGAATGGCTCGAAAAAAACAGTCTTTACGATCTCGTAACCCGCCAAAAAGATGAAAACGGAGGTGAGGAGGGACACAAAGTTTTCCACCTTATACAGCCCGTAAGGAAAGTTTTTTGATCTTCTCCCGGATATCTTTATTCCGGCGAGCACCGTTATGGAGGAGATCACATCGGTAGAGGAATGAATCGTATCCGCAACAAGGGCGACAGACCCGGAAAGATAAGCAAGGAGCGCTTTGATTCCAACAAGAAGGAGATTGATCCCGATGGAATAAAATCCTATTTTCTCCTTTTGCTCCATAATCCTATTTTGGCTCTTCCTCCCAATTTCTTGCCTTTGGCAAAACCACGGTGAAAACTGATCCTTTCCCCGGTTCGCTCTCAACAAGGACGCGTCCCTCATGACCCTCCACAATAGCCTTTACCGCAGCCAATCCCAAACCGAAACCCTCTTTTTTCTCTGCACCCCTCCCTCGACGAAAGCTATCCAAAATATAAGGCAATTCATCTGGTTCAATGCCCATCCGAGTGTCCGGGATGATCTGCTTCGAACCGTTTATGATGACCCAATGATCACAACGGATATGAGAAACAGTGATTTCAAGGTCTCCTCACCGGTGGGTCAAACCTCTACACATTCCCGGACATGGATTCTAAATCAATTTCCAATTTGTACTGACTGGACAGCTCTGCCCTGGAGATTGAAAAACCCAGGCTTTTTCCCAAGGCGAGCATCTGGGTGTTTTCCGCCAGCACCACCCCCCAAAGATATTCTACGCCGCGTTCCTTTGCTATGTCTATGAGCTTTTCCATCAGTACGACACCAATGCCTTTTCCTTGCCAGGGGTCGCTGACGGCCACGGAAAACTCGGCCTTTTTCCCATCAGGGTCACCCATGAGGCGGGACACTCCCAGCATTTTTCCCACCACCTTCCCATCCTCGACAGCAAGCGCTACAAGTGCCATATCCCGGTCATAATCTATCTGGGTAAAACGTGCCAGCATATCCGGAGGCAATTTTTTCATAGGGCTGAAAAACCGGTAGTAGATGCTTTGGCGTGAAAGGCTGTTAAACAGGTCCACCAGGAGAGGTGCATCTTCCGGCTTGATAGGCCTGACGAAAATATTGACCCCGCCCGAAGTAGTCGTCCTTATCTCATGCTGTTCAGGGTATGGACTTATGACCAGATGTTCAGGAGAGAGAACCACTGCAGGCTTGACAATGACACGCGCGTCCGCGGCTAAGCACTTATTTTCCGCTATGATTAGAGGGTTGATATCCAATTCGGTAATTTCCGGAAAGTCAATGACCAGTTGTGAAAGGCGAATCAGGATTTCCTCGAGAAGCTCCATATTGGCTCCGGGCCTGTTCCGATAGCCTTTGAGTATCTTGAAGACCTTAGTCTCTTGCATAAGCCGTTTGGCCAGCAGCCGGTTCAGGGGCGGAAGGGCAATGGCGCTGTCTCTCAGAACTTCCGCCATGATCCCTCCCATGCCGAAGAGGATAACAGGCCCGAAAAAGGGATCCTGCTTGCTGCCCAGTATAAGCTCATAATCCGGCTTACTGAGCATGGGCTGGATCGTGACTCCCCTGATTTCAGCCTTCGGGTCATAGTCTCGGGCATTCTTTACAATCCTCTCAAAGGCTTTTCCTACATCCCAGTCAGACTTGAGATTGAGCTGGACGCCACCGGCATCGGTCTTATGAACGATATCCGGGGAGAGGATTTTCACTACCACGGGGTAGCCCATCTCCCTGGCGATACGGACGGCTTCATCACCAGTTTTCGCCGGTTCGGTGGCTGTTACAGGGATCCCGTAAGCCTTCAAGATGGCTTTGGATTCTATTTCCGAAAGCAAAGATCTATCTTTCTCCAAGGATCCCTTAATGATTTCTCCGGCCTCGTCTCTATGGAATCCGAGTGTATTTTTCAGCTTCACAGGTATTTCCCGTGACATCTCAAGGTTACGGGCATAAGCAGACATATATCTGAATGCTGAAACAGCCCGTTCAGGCGTGTCATATGTGGGGACTCCAGCCTCATTCAGGATTTCTCGGCCTTGTTGCGCATCTCTTCCCCCCATCCAGACTGCAAAAATGGGAGGATGTCTCCTGTCTCGGAGCATATCTGCAATTGTCCTGGCAACGGTAGCGGCTTCACTCAGGGCCTGGGGGACATAGATGATGACCAGGCCATCGATTTCCCTGGAATGAATACAAACCTCCACGGCCTGTTGCCAGCGGTCGGGGGTGGCGTCACCTATTATGTCGATGGGGTTTCCCCTGCTCCAGACAGGGGGAAGAAATTTGTCCAGTTTTTCAAAGGTATCCTTTTCAAGGGTAACAGGATCAATGCCATAGGACGCCGCTGCATCAGCTGCCATTACACCCGGTCCTCCACCGTTTGTCAGTATTGCCAGCCCCTTCCCGGAAGGCAGGGGCTGTTTAGCCATTAATTCCGCACAGTCAAACAACTCCTCAATGGTATCCACACGAACGATGCCTGCACGCTTGAAGGCCGCATTATAGACGGTGTCTTCACCCGCAAGGGCACCGGTGTGGGAAGAAGCTGCACTTGCGCCCGCCTTTGATCTTCCGGACTTCAACACCACAATGGGCTTTATCCGTGATACCGCTCGTGCTGCACTCATGAATTTCCGGGGATTGGTGATGTTTTCCATGTAGAGAATAATGCTGCTGACACCGGGATCATTACCCAGGTAGTTGATCAAATCTCCGAAATCCACATCGAGCATGGACCCCGTGCTTACAAAGTAGCGTAAACCGATGTTTTCCTGCAAAGAGAGGTCGAGGACAGCGGAGCATATGGCGCCACTCTGGGATATAAAGGCCAATCTTCCGGAAATGGGCTGCTGGGCGGAAAAGGTGGCGTTCAAACCGGTTTCGGCACACATGATGCCCATACAGTTGGGGCCGATGATGCGGAGTCCGCCTTTTTCCGCCTCCTCTTTTATCCTTGCCTCTATCTTTCTGCCCTCTTGACCGATTTCTTTTCCACCGGCGGAGATGATGATAGCCCCTCCCACACCTCTCTCAACGCATTCCCGAACGATTTCGGGAGTAGAACTGATGGGTGTCGCAATGACCGCGAGGTCCACGGACTGAGGAATGTCCTTTATGGAAGGGTAGCTCTTATGCCCCAGAATGGAATCGTGTCCGGGGTTCACCGGGAAGCTCCTCCCTTTGAAGGCAGGACTCAATAAATTGTTGGCCAATACGTTTCCGATCGTCGCCGGTTTATTGCTGGCACCGATGATCGCAATGGATTCGGCTTTGAAAATTTTCTCCAGGTTATATAGACTCACGTTATTTCTCCTGGTATCAATTTAGGTCAAATACAGTACAGCAGTGCCGGAGGACAATGGGGAAAGCTTCTCCTGAGAATCTTCACACACGTGTGCATTTCAAATTTCTTGGAATCGTTATGAAAAAGGCTGATCCTTTCCCAGAATTGCTTTCTACCCAGGCCCTGCCCCCATGTTTTTTTGCTACCTCTTTTACAATGGCAAGCCCCAACCCAGAGCCCATTGTCCCTTGGGATGTATGGCTTCTCTGAAAGGCCTCGAACATTTTTTCTTTGTCTTCCGTCGAAATTCCTATGCCGTCATCGCTTACGGAAAGGATGTGAAACGCCTCATCCCGGGCGTAGCCGAGCCTGATTTTCCGCATGTTGTCCCCGCCATACTTCAGGGCGTTGTCCACGAGGTTCCTGAACGCCCTAATGAGAGCTTCCTTATCGGCGATGATTTCAGGATCGAAATCGGGCTCACGGAATTTTATACCGCGAGACTTCAGGCGGGACGCAAATTCAGAGTTGATCGTACTGGTCATCCCTTTCAGCCGGACACCCTCAAAATGTGGCTGCACCTCCTTGGTGGCAATATAGCTGTTCATTTCCTCGAGCAGGATAACCATATGTTCCGCCAACCTCATGATTTCATCACAATATCTTTTCCCCTTCTCATTGAGGTCCTCACTGCATTTCTCCTTGAGGCGTCTCGAAAAGCCGTGTATCCCGATTGCCGGACTCTTCAGATCATGGGTGATGGAGTAGGCGAAAAACTTGATCATTTTTTTCTTTTCATCCAGGTGTTGGAGTTTTTCCTGGAGATCGTTGTAAAGGCGTGCATTGTCGGCGGCCACCGCTATCTGGTTGCCTACCTGGGTGTAAAGATCGATTTTGTCCTGGTCGAGTTCGATGGACCGGCTTGATGCCAGGTTCATGACTCCTCCAACTTTGTCCATGCTTATCAATGGTACGCAAATGACGATTTTTAGGCCTTTGCTCTTGAGCAGGGCGACCCTGTTTTGATCTTCCAGCTCCGTTACGTATTGGGCGATGAAAGACTTCGTCCTGGCGGCCTTGCCGGAAAAGCCTTCATTGAGGTTTATTCTTTCCAGCCCGGAGATCTCGATTCCCGAATGTGCTGCAAGAAAGAGATGCCTTTCATCCGCTTCCATGAGATAAATCCTCCCGGCCTCCAGATCAAAATCCTCCAGTACTCTGGCCAAAGCACCGTTCAAAAGCGCCTGTCTATCCATGGACGAGGCCAGAAAATTGCTCATCTTACGCAGGATGAACAAGGCCACGTTCCTTTCCATCAGCTTTTTATCATCAAATGGGATGGATATATATTTCTTGTCTTTGAGCATTTTCAAACCCTACCGTACACATAATCACTTCCCAAATATAGCGTATAGCCTACTGCCGGTATATTCAGGCCACTGTTGACACGAAAATCCAGCACCTGTTGGACATCGAGCCACTGGTTGCTGAATGGGTCGGACTGGGACGTCTCGACAAGATTTGTTTTGGAGTTCAGTTTTACCAGATAAGGGACATCAGGATAATCCATACCATATCTGGCAATCAGAGCCAGTTAAGTAGCAAAAACACCTATATTTGACTGACTTGCGATCCTGAATAGATGTTCCGGATCACCGTCATCCGTGTGAATTCCTTCACCATAAAAATCACCATTTAAATGCTCAACCTTTTGATCACCCGCAAACAGCATCAATCGGCCGCTTCTTTTGGTAATACCCAGAAAATTTTCTATATAAATCTGCCTTACGCCCTCCGGGACATCCAATGGCACCATGACATCATTCTTGTTAGCCATATCTATTTCCTCCTTTACTGAAAACGCTGGAGAAACAACTGTTCATTGTTCTAATGGTTTCAGATAGAAGCTTTATACGCCGATCAGACCAGTTTTCGACTTAGCATTGCACGCATTTCTTTCCTTGAATGCGTCCTCATGCCGAAATTATTCATTCCTAGGATAGAGAGTCCACATACGGGCCAATTCGTCTTCTTCACACCGAATTCGACGGTAGTGGAGAGTTTCTTCCTTGCGATGGAGACGCACACCGACTCCATCTGTGACGCGCCCCACGTCGGCGGAAAGCGTCCCTATCTTTGTCAAAGCACCCGTCACGTCCGCTATCCTGTCGGGCGGGACAGTGGCCGCCAGGGTCCCGGAGGAAATCATCCGAAGCGGGTCGAACTGGAATGCCTGAGCGAAGCGGCCAACGACAGACGGGATTGGCAGCCGGGAATCGTCCACCTCAATACAAACTTTTGAAAGTTGGGCGAGCTCCAATAACGTCTCCAAAATCCCGCCACGGGTCACATCATGCATTGTGGTTGCGCCGTGTTCTGCCAGTATCAAGGCTTCCGGGACAACGCTTACCTCACCCAATAAGTGGTGCGCTTCCTCCAAGTCTTGCTCACTCAGCCCGAACCCTTGCGCGATGTCGGAAAAATCTTGAGCCAGAATGGCCGTTCCCTCCAGCGCAATACCTTTGGTAACCAGCACGTGGTCGCCCGTCTGCGCCCCGCTGGTACGCACCAGTTTACGGCCTGACGCGGTTCCCATGGCGGTGACAGCGACCAATGACCTGGATAGCCCTGAAGAGTAGCCGGTGTGCCCACCAATGATAGATACTCCAATCTCCTTCGCTGCGCGGCTGGCGTCACGCATGATCTGCTCCAGCAGATCCTCATCATCCAATGCCGGCACCAAAACCAGCAGCAAGATCCAGCGGGGAGGTGCCCCACTGGTCGCGATATCGTTGCACGCCACGTGGACGGCCAGCCAGCCGATGTTGCTTATGGCGCCGACTATCGGGTCCACATGGGAGACCAGGACATCACCGCCAATCCGGGTCAGTGCTACATCTTCGCCAAAGGCGGCGCCCAGGATGATATCCGGGTCATTATTGCCAACAAAGGGGAAAACACGTTTCTCTAAAACATCCAAAGAAAATTTTGACATGGTGACACTCCTGTTTTTTGAAGGTGTTTTTATCCCTTTGAAAAGCGACGAACACGGGTGCAGGAACCCCTTTCAGCCCTCTACCGTGCGCGGACTTATTCTCTGCGTGGTTTGTCCAGCCTCCTCATGTAGAACTTCCTTCCTTTGTACTCTGTCTCGACGAGTTGCCTATGTTCGATCAGACTTCTTACGACAGACCAGTGTGCTCCGGCACGCGCCAGGAAGTCGCCCGCGGACTCTTCCCGCATGGGATGCACGCCAGTGGTACTCAGCAGGTCTTCCTCGACGTTGCCCGTGAAAGCGAAGGCATTGCCCGCGTACCCTATCAGATATTCCACATGATCAATCCGCTCATGGAGGTTATGATAGGCTCGATTGATGATTACCTCAGGAGGAGGTTATAACCACTCCTCCGCAGGCGGCCTAGTAGGGACGGATAAATAAGCCCTAGCAGGTCTCAGACGAGCCAAAAATCCGGCAATCTCCCTGAGCGAGGCATCGCTGTCATTGAGACCTTTCACGAACATTGTCTTGGTTACCAATTCTCCTCCGTAGCTGTTCGCAAATTCGAGCATCCCATTGAGAATGGCGGTTAATCATAACGCCCCATAGGGCCTATTGATCCTTCACCAGATCGCTTCTCGCGTGGCATCTATCTTTAGGGAGACCTAAATTGGGATATTTAATTGCCGGAGTAATAACCAGACTCCAATAAAACTCGATTATTAAAAAGGCGCCTCCCTTCAGATATGCTCCCTGGACTTACGCCTCCAGTGAGTTGCCCCATAGCCCATGGATGTTGCAGTAGGCCAGGGCATGGAAGTCTTTGAAATTCTCAATCTGGTTGATCTGGAAACGGACATTGGGATTTGAATAAACCGGTGCCCAGGCCGCACGCCCTAGGCTGATGATCTGATCGGTATCCTTCTTGACCCCGTAAAGCTCGATCCAGACAATATGGTGCTCCACTGTGTTGGGGTGGGGCTCCTCATGACCCACAACCACACGCACGATATCCACGCCTTCCTTGTGTCCCTTGTCCATTGTGATCGTGGGGACATGCTTCTCTCTTCCTTCCGCTTCTCCTGTCTTAATAATCTCTGAAAATTCCATGCTGTTCCTCCTTCCAAAAATAGATTTTATGTACCTTGATGATTCGTTTACTGCCAACTTCACTGATCTCCTTTTCACGGGTCCAGGCGTCAGCTATTCGGATCTCTTTTATCATTCCCATGCATTGCGGTCAGCAATTCATCATGAATGAGGCCGTTGGTCGCCAGGCATCTCGGCAAATTCACGCGATGCACCTTACCTTTCAGCGTGCTGCATCGCCCGCCTGCTTCAGTGACCATAAGCATCCCGGCGGCGGTATCCCAGGGCTTCAATCCTAACTGGAAATAGGCATCCAGCCATCCAGCGGCCACATAGGCCATCGCCAAAGCGGCTGACCCCAAGACACGCAGTGTGCCACAATAAGGGACGATTTGCTGCAGGTAGAACAAAATTCGTTTGCGCATCTCATTACTATGCCCCCAATCCAGTCCCAACATCGCGTTACCAAGGTTCGCTACCCGGCTGGCGTGAATCGGTATGTCATTGAGCCAAGCCCCGCCTCCCCTGTGGGTCACAAACGTCTGATCGCGTAGTGGGTCGTGGATCACCCCCATGAGAGGGTTGCCATCTTGCAGCACCCCGATGGATACGGCGAACACAGGGTGATGATGGGCGTAGTTGGTCGTCCCGTCCAGAGGATCCACCACCCATGTATAGCCGCTGGAAATTTCGCTGCCCCCTGCCTCCTCGGATAATATGGCATGATCGGGAAAACGTGCCTGGATCAGGTCAATGATGACCTCTTCAGCGGCGATGTCCGCATCGGTGACCAGATCACGGTACCCTTTGACGGTGAGCTTACGTTCGCCCGGGTATCGCTCTGCAATGTTTCGACCAGCCCGCCGCGCTGCCTCTATGGCGGTTTGTAACATGGTTTTTCTCCCCTGTTTCAATCTCCTCACGTCCATCTCGATTTGACATAGGCCATAATCCTGTTTGCGGATTCATGAGGAGACAAGAGATCCGATGCCACCAAAACCTCAGGGTTTTCAGGCTCTTCGTAAGGTGCCGAAATACCGGGTAGCTCTCCTTTCAACTTTCCTTCTGATGCGCGTTTGTAAAGATCTTTTTGAACAAGTTGATCCCGCCGTAATGTTTCGCGAACCTGACATGTTCTCAGTGGACATTTTACGTAGACTTCAGCAAATTCACGGATCAACCTTCTGGCCAGGTCCCTGAACTCTCTTCGATTGCCGGTTGCATCGATGATCACGTTTTTCTCGCCCTGCTCAACCAGGAGTTGAGCCATCAGGACGAGTGAGCGATAAACAAGCGCGCGTTCCTCATCCGTATATTTTGGTTGCGGTGTGAGAACTTTTCTTATATGATCAAGACTGAGTCTAACCGTTTCAATCCCCGATTCTAATAACATCTGGGAAAGCTCATTCAGTATTGTACTTTTCCCGGAACCTGGGAGTCCGGTAAGCCATAAACAAAAGCTCATTTCCTCTCCATATATTCTGAAATTTTTTCTGTATCGAATCTCTCTGTTTCGAGCACTGACAGCCCGAAGTCGATTAGCTTTCTCTTGGTCTCACTCGTATCTTCCGGATAAAATTTTGGGTTGGCTATGACCAGTACTCTGAAGGCGAAAAAGGGTTGTGCGACCTCAAAGAAGCCCCTATCGTTTGTCTTTTCAAGGTAAACCTCTAAGAAGAGCCGGAACAGTTCCGCAAAAGGACCTGCAAAGGTCCCGCGATCTTTAATTGCGTAGTGTATATAATTTACACTTAGACAGGATACATCGTCGGCCGGTTCGCCCCAGCTGCCTCTTGAGCGGTCCAACAGGACAAAATCGTCTGCCTGCAATCGAATGTTGCCCGGATGATAGTCGCCATGGACACTGCACAACCGTTCGCCTTTATCCCTTATCTTCCCCCACCAGTTCAGACATTTCCCGGCATAGGCAACGAGTTCCCCGTCTGTTGTGAAATCAATGGAATCATAGGAGTCGATAATCCCCATGATGCACTCTCCATGTCCTATCAGATCGCGGATACGCCTTCTGTAAAGAATCTTTGCATCTTGTCCGGAATATCTGAGCGCGTGGATATCGGCGAGAAAATGCGCGAGCATTCTGGCCCTTTCTATATCCAACTCATTGAGGTGTCCTCGCTTCAGGATCGCATCCAAATCCTCGAAGTAAGACACCCCCTTGGCCTCTTCCATGAAAATGTAGAATTCTCTGGCATCTTTCACGGATATGAGTTTATCAGGTGACTCTCCCACCACATCCGTGGCTCTCACATGCTTCGGCATCTCGTTGAAGTTGGCCTGTGCAAGGAGCAGGACCTGGGCCCTGTCAGAATAGTGATCATGTCCGAATCTGGAAGGAAAGAGGGCCTTCATGATCAACCGGTTTTCCCCCTGAGGGTTCTTGAATTTTAGCAGATACGCAGCGCCGTGGACCCCTTCGCCAAGCCATTGCATAGAGATCAGCCTAGTCTCAGGCCCGAAACGCTCTTTCAAGTAATTTTCAACTTTGATTTCAATATCCATTTCTATCCACACACCGCGTACCCATTTCAATCCGGGCGCCTTTCTTCCCGCAAATTATCGTGTTATCAACCTATGGAAAAAAGAGGCCATAGCATTTACATGCCCACTCCATCAATTCTTATCCCGCATTCCGGACATTTTCCATCCTGTAAACGATTTTCTATGAGTTCTAGTCCATTTTCGCTCAATAAGCAGGGCCCCCAGGCATAGCAATGAATATTTGCTCCTCCTTCACCAGGCGCGTTGCCCTCGTATACATAACGCAAACCTTCTTCCATGCCGAACTCACGGGCGTGGCGGATCGTGGCTACCGAGGTTCGCGGCCGGTCCAGCAACTTATATGTAGGATAAAACTGCGTGACATACCAGGGGATGTCAGAGTCAACGTTTTTAATGAAGCGAGCTATCTCACGCAGTTCGGTCAAGCGGCGTTCCGCCTCTTTTTGTTTATGGATTTCGTGACCGGCAGGATTATCGGTGAGAAATCCGGGTTTTTTCGCCAAACTACTCCCCTGGCTTCTGTTTCATCCTTTCCTTGGGTAAACTAACTTTGAATACCGATCCTTTACCCAGTTCACTCTTCACAAGTACCCGACCGCCGTGGGCTTCCACTATGGCCTTGACCGTGGCAAGTCCGAGGCCAAAGCCCTCCTTTTTTTCAGCGTCTTTTCCACGACTGAAGCTATCAAAGATATAGGGAAGGTCCTTGGAATCAATGCCTACCCCCTCGTCCTTTACATTGACAACGACCTCCTTATCGGTTTCGTGCGTTGATATTGTAATAACGCCCTCGTTCTTTGAAAACTTCAAGGCATTATCCAGCAAATTGGTAAAGACCCGGCGCAGGCGGTTGGCATCAGCCTCGATAATCGGTAATTCCTCTTCATTCTCAAGTTCTAAATTGATTCCCGCCTGTTTTGCCTTCTCCTGATAGACATCAAACAGCTCCATCAATTCCTTATCTAAAGAGGTGGCGCGGAACTTTAGCTTTAACATGCCTGTCTGCAGACGGGAGAATTCAAGGAAATCATTGACGAGAAACGACAATTTTCCTGTCTCATTTTTCATGATGTCGAGATACTCTAACTGTTTCCCCTCATCGAGGCTGCTCCCCTTTTTTAACAGTCTGAGAACAAATCCCCCGATAATGGTAAGAGATGACTTTATGTCATGGGCGAACATGGAAATGAGGTTGGCCTTTTCCCGTTCTAAGGCCTTTAAATGGGAAATATCCTGAAAGGCCTCCAAGCCTCCTAAAAGCCGGCCTTCATCATCAAACAGACCAGCCGTATTCATCCTGACAGGAATAGTCTTTTGCGATCTGTTAGTGATGGTAGTTTCAAGCCTGACAACAGTCTGCCGTTTCTTGATGACTGACCTTAAAGGACAATTGATTTTGCACATCCCTCCCTGCAAAATTTCACCACAATAGCGCCCCATGGCCTCCTTCTCCGAATAACCTGTGAGATCTTCTGCCCATGAATTAAAACGGGTGATCTTAAATTCAGAGTTTACCGTGACAACAGCGATAGGGAGGCTGTTAATTACAAATCTGTAGAAATTCAGATCATCGCTGTTGCGGTATATTTTTTTAACCTGCCGTGGGCGTTTTTCAATCTCGCCTGTCATAAGTTATTCCTCCATATTCAACCCGATGAGGAAATGGTTATCAAATTGTTCCTGGCAACGACCTGAGCTAATGTTTGAAGCCACGTGTCGCATGAAACAGATCAAGAAAGCTTGCTATCCCGGGGGGCAAGCTGATCAGCATGTTCCCCGGTAAAAAAAAGCGGGAGACACTTGCCGTCCAGCGCTCCAAGATTGGTTTCCAGGATCATACGGGCGGAAGGGTGAACACTGCTGATATTACTCGTATGAATGAAGGCCCTTGTCGCCCAGCGGCAATTCTTCTTGAGTACCTCCAGCAGTTCACATGCAGACGAACCATTAAAATCGCCTTCCAGCTTCAGATGCACACTGTCGCTACTTGAATGGACATGGATACGAAAAATTGAACCCATTTGATCCCTCCTCAGCGGCTGCGTTTCATGACACAGGGATTTCTTGCCCATGGATTGCTTCCCCCGTAGCATGACCATGGGGACCTTCCCGGGACTGTACCGCCCCCTTTATGGAAGCCTCAAGAGCACTGGAACTGAAAGGCTTTCGTATGAAATCCCGGATACCTATCTCGCGAGCTCTGGTAATGACATCTTCATTCCCGTAGGCGGTAACCAGTATCCTCTTTGCCTTTGGAGAGACCCCCCGAGTCACCAACCTCCGGCATAGCCGGAGGCTTGAAATATGTGAACCGCTCAAAGCGGTTGAAAAACCATGGGCACCTCAAAGGTGGCGGCTATTTGCCTAATACAAACTCAGTTGATCGATTCTTTGGTCTTCTCTTTCTTGTTCTTTGATATATTTTCGGATTGCAGCCTCATTTCTGCCTACCGTTGAAACATGGAATCCTCTGGCCCAAAAGCTTTGACCAGTAAAATTCTTCTTACGGCCGAAATATTCTCTTGCAATGTGGATGGCACTTTTTCCTTTGATGAATCCAACCACTTATGAAACTGCATATTTGGGTGGAATGGAGATCAGCATATGCGCATGATCTGCCATAAGATGCCCTTCCAATACTTCACATTCTCGTCTTCGAGCCAGTTCTCGGAATACTTCGCCCAAATTTTTTCGAAGATCACCATACAGTTCCTTTTTACGATACTTGGGAATCCAGGTCAGATGATATTTGCATTCCCACTTTGTATGACTTAAACTTTGTTCACTGTTCATTGAAAGCCTCTCTTTCTGTGAATTTTGAGCGGTTCACGTTAGAGGGGCTTTCACATAATCCCGGAAATGTCAAACTTTGGGAGTCCCCCGGCATAGCCGGGGGTTTACCCTGGGTTAATTAACTGAAGGAACTCCAGGCCGTCCATGCCGGACAACCGATAATCTGTTATGATAACATTGAATTCTTGCTCTTTTATGGCCTCCATCCCTTCCTCTGCGGTCTCGAGGGCAAGAATGTGGCATCCCTCTCCTTCAAAGAACAAGCCCATTGAATGCCTGATCCACTCATCATCGTCGACGAGTAATATTTTCAGATTTTCAAGCCAGGAAACAGATCCATCTCACTTTCTGCGGCTATTGGTCCTCGATACACAGCCATCCCTGTATTCTATTCAAGCATGAAACATGCCACTGTTTCTCAAGAGATCAAAAGCTGTGATCACAATGGTTTAGACTATCTGAGAAAACCATGAAGGGTCGATTGGAAGCAAGAGAATTAGAGAAATTTCGAAGTCTCCTTTCTAAACTTTTCGAAAGGCAGGCAGAATGAAAAGCCTAAATAGGGGAGAGTGAAGATGCAGCCCCGGGATTTTGCCAACGGAAACCGAAAAGTGCGATTTTCGCCCGGTCACAGGTATTGACCAGAAAACCTCCCATCGTGAGATTCGTCAGGAGCGCCGAAACAGAAAAGAAGAGTGACAATCCCACTCCCAGGAGTATCCCTGAAAGGGAAACCAGGAGAAGCTCATTCTCTTCAAGACAAAAATCTCATGCCATGAGAATGTTTCCTCCTAGAAAATCCTCCCCTGGTGCAGCCGTGTCGCGGGCAACATGTTTACTGTCTTTTTCTTGGTAAAACCACCGTAAAAACTGAGCCCTTCAGCGGTTCACTCAAAACCCTGATATGTCCGCCATGTGCCTCTACGATCGCCTTTACTCCGGCGAGTCCCAGACCGAAACCCTTCTTGTTGCGAACAGCATGGCCCCGGTGAAACGGATAAAAAATAAGGGGAAGTTCCTCCGGGGGAATGCCAATACCCTCATCCTTAATCCGGACAAACACCTCATCTTTGGTTTTGCCCGTCTTCAGCCAGATGGCTCCTCCCTCTTCTGTAAACTTTATGGCATTGCCCAGCAAGTTAGCGAAAACCCTCCGTAGCTAAATGGCATCAGCCTGAATTATGGGGAGTTCTTCTTAATTTTCAAGTTCGAGCCTGATGCCGTGCTGTAAGGCCTCCAGTTGATACGCATCAAACATCTCCAGCAGTTCTTTATCAAGCAAGGTTGCGTCAAAGTTCAGCCGTGTGTTTCCCGACTGAAGCCGAGAAAATTCAAGAAATTCATTGACGAGAGCCTCGAGCCTGGCGGCCTTACTCTTCGCTATGGTGAGGTATCTCTTTTCTTTCTCAGGTGAAATATTCTCTTGTTTCTTTAGCAGCCGAAGAAGAAACCCACCAATGATTGTGAGAGACGATTTCATGTCATGGGCGAACATGGAGATGAGATTGCTCCTCTCTCTTTCAAGTGCCTTAAGTCGAGAAACATCTTGAAAAGATTCAACTCCTCCAATGAGATTTCCTCTATCATCAAATAGCCCTGCAGTATTCATCCTCACTGGAATGGTTTCCCCCCATTGGGTTCGAATAGTTGATTCAAAAAGGGATATTGGCACATGCCCCCCGATCACCGTCTTCAATGGGCACTGACTGGAACACATTCCCCCTTTAAGGATCTTCCCACAGTATTTTCCTACGACCTCTTCTGAAGAATATCCCGTGACTTTTTCAGCCCACGGGTTAAACCCGGTGATTCTCAGGTCAGCATTCACAGTAAGGATTGCGACCGGGACACTGTCCAACACAAACTTGTAAAAGGTGAGGGCCTGTAAATCATCTCTATCTGATCCTGAAATATTCTTCTCTTCCAAGAAAATGGTCATGAGATGGAAAGACCTCCTGCTGAAAAGCTACTCAAACGCCGAGAGCATACAGAATAATACCTATTCCAATCCCGAAAACAAAATTGAAGACCTTGATAAGTATCGAGTCTTTAATGCTGTATGACAGAAGGGGGAGTATTCCGTGCCCATCCTGGACAAATGAACTGGTGAGAAGCACGGAAAAGGGAATGATCCCTTTTGCATACATCATGACGAAAATGAGATGGGGGCCTGACTCGGGAACAGCACCCATAAGGGCTGCCATCAGGAGCACCCACATCATGTGTGTTTTGATAATGGCGTCCAGATTCCATGAAGACAGCCCCCAATGAAGAAAAAACAGGGCGCCAAAAGTCCACAGAAAAACCCGGAAGAGATGACGTTTAATGATGTGATCCCAGATATGGGCGTGCAGATAATGTTCAGAAGAAACCGTGATGATATACAAGGAAAAAAGGGTAAGGCTGAGAAAAGTGACTCGCTTCCACGTCCAATCGGGATCGCCGATCACTCCTGCTATGACCAGTACAAGGAAAGACCCTATCAATATGAACAAGAGGAAACGGGTGAAGGAAGGATCCTTGACATTTTGCCACAGGTTTTCATGCTGAAAGGTATTCCAGTCCGTCTTGGAGGCCCCCACATTACCCAGACATTCTTCACAATCCGCCTGAACACAAACTTCACACGGAACCACATGCAATATATTTATCAATTGATCACTTACCCAGGCGAAACCAATCCCCAGCACAAAAAGCAGCACAAAAAGCAGCACAGCGGTTCCCGGAAACTGGGAAAGCATGATAAAAGCCTCATCACCTGAAGTCGCGATCATTCCCCCGGTAACAGCCCCAAAAGAGATCATGCCATGCACATACAGGGTCACGTTCATGAAGGCCCCGAGACACCCTGGGGTGGAACCAAGGAAGGAGGCCAGCGTGTATTGACGCCATCGACCTCCCTGCATGAGCCCGGACGTGGCGCCCCTAGTGACAATATTGACAAAGTCCACCAGGAGCATCATGGAAAACACAAAAAAGGTAATCAGAAGCGAGTACTTTATAATCGGGAGTATTTCCATATCAGCAGACCATCACTGATTGAGGATCATTACCGTGTCATGGCAGTGCCGCATTTTGGGCAATGCTGATCGTAACAGGGCACGCCTACCTGATGTGCCACCTTTTCCCCACAGTTCGGGCAGACACAATCTCCTCCCGGACCTGCCCCGAAACCACCCCCTCGACCTCTTCCACCGCCGCTTCCCATACCTCTTCCGGTACCGGCTCCTTGGCCTCTCGGGCCTGTTCCATCTCCTCTCGGCATACTATCCACCTCCATTGACTACTTTGGTTATTTTT
>Ga0307423_1000923_pt1 | contig 18750 bp, 14 predicted proteins | sample SalMarWE160310MG_FD_202154 | JGI IMG/M metagenome (GOLD analysis project Ga0307423, IMG submission 202154) | Salt marsh sediment microbial communities from the Plum Island Ecosystem LTER, Massachusetts, United States - WE1603-10 | ecosystem: Environmental > Aquatic > Marine > Intertidal zone >...
CTGCAGCGGGACATGGGGCTCACCTACCTGTTCATCGCCCACGATCTCCCCCTGGTGGAGCTCGTCAGCAACCGGATCGCCGTCATGTACCTGGGGCGGGTGGTGGAGTCGGGTCCCTCCCGGGAGGTCTACGATCGCCCCCGCCACCCCTACACCCGTGCGCTGCTGTCGTCGGTGCCGATGGCGAACCGCCGTCGCAAGGGGAGCCGGCGCGCGGTGCTGTCAGGCGACGTGCCCAGCGCGGTGTCCCCGCCCCCGGGGTGCCCGTTCCACCCGCGCTGTCCCCATCCCGGGAAAGACGAGGCGTGCGTCGCCGAAATCCCGGCGCTCGAGCCGGTGGCTCGTGGGCGTTTTGCCGCGTGCGTCAAGGCCTCCCGCGACCCTTGACACCTTTTTCCAGGCGACCCATTATCCGGACCTCCTGAAGTACGGCCGTTTCCTCGGTCTGGCGAGGTGCGGCGATGCGAAGACCAGACATTGAAATTGGCTGGAGGTCCCCTTGCTGGCGATGCGACTTTACGGCGCCCTGCTGCAGCTTCCCGCGGCCCCCGAGCTTACGTGGCAGGAGCAGTTGGCGAAGAGTTGGTCCGATACCGGCTTCATGGTCTGGCCTCTGGCTCTGTGCCTCGTTCTCGGGGTGCTCGTCATCGTCTGGAAGTTCATCTCGCTGACCGCGAAGTCGGCGGCGACGCGGCGGATCCTGAAGGACGTCGACGAGCTTCTCACCCAGCGCCGGATCAAGGAAGCGCTGGAGCTCACCCGCGACCACAACAGCGCTGCGGCGAACATCCTCTACGCCGGGCTCGAGCGGGCGGACGAGGGCACGGACCGCGTCATGAAGGCCATCGAGAACCAGGGCCTGATCGAGATGAGCAAGCTCGAGAAGGGGCTGGTCGTGCTGGCGACGCTGACCAACGTCGCCCCGCTGCTCGGCTTCCTGGGGACCGTGATCGGGATGATCATCGCCTTCCAGTCCATCGAGGCGGCGGGCGAGGTGGAGGCCACGCTGGTGGCGGGCGGGATCAAGGTCGCGCTGTACACGACCGCGTTCGGTCTGATGATCGCGATTCCGGTGTCGGTGGGACACACCTACTTCGTCTCCCGCATCGACGCCCTGGTCATCGACATGGAGGAATCCGCCCAGAAGATGGTCGACACCCTCCACGCCATTCAGATGGGCCGCGCAGCGGACTGAACCGCGTCACGCCATCGGTCCTGGAGAGGGCCGCTCCCACGAGCTGGGAGCGGCCCTTTCGCGTGTCCCCCCCTGGCGCGAATACAAATGTTTATGCATGGATAGAGGGCACAGCCCGAAGAACCCGAGCCCCCCTCCGTGTTGAACCCACGAATCCTGCTCTCCCTGGTGGGAGCCACCGCCCTCGTTCTGTCCGCGCGCTCGGCTCCGGGCCGGGACCTGCTGTCACCCCCGGTCCTCTCTCCGATCGACTCCGCCCGCGAGGAGCTGCACGCGGGCCGCTACTGGCATGCCGCGCGTATTCTGCGTGCTTCCGGGGTGGATCGGCGAGACGCCGGCCGAACCCTCCTCCTGGCGCGGGCGGACGCGGGCTGGCGGAACTGGCCGTCGGTGAGGGCATTGCTCGAGGGTGCGCGCTGGCTCGACCAAGCGGACGGTGGCGAAGGTTGGCTGCTGCTCGGACGCGCCACGGAGGAAGCACGCGACTGGGACGGGGCCGCGCAGGCCTACCGCTCCTATCTCGCCGTGGGGGATGAGGACGACGCCAACAGGGTGACGGCCGTCGCCCGACTCGCTCGAGCGGAGGCGAGCGCGGGCCGGGTGGGGGACGCCCTCACGGTGCTGGACGGGCTGCCGGCGCGGGCGGCGGCTGTGCGCAGCTGGATGGCGGTCGAGCTGGCGAACCGCGCGTCCGAGCTCGGCGACACCGTTGCCGTGGTGGCGCTCCTCGACCGGGTCGGCGACGGAGGAGCCAGCGACGCGGTGTGGGACATGCTTCCCCGGGCCCGCCTGGCGGCGGGCGACTCGACGGGGGCCGAGCGGGGCTACCGAGCCGTGGCGGCGACCACGGGTGCGCACCGGTCGGAGGCCATGGCCGAAACGGGGCGGCTGGCGCTGGCGCGGGGTGACAGCGCCGCCGCCGCGCTCCTCTTCAAGGCGGCGCTGGACGACGCTCCGCCGTCCAGCGCCGCGCGGGCCGCAGCCGGCCTGGTCCGGATCGGGGGGGCCGATCTGCACCTCACGCTGCGCCTGGCCGCGCTCCTCGACCGTGCTGGTGACGGCTCTGCCGCGCTGGCGGCCTACGACCGGGCCGCGCGGTTGACGGCGGTCGCAGGGGCGAAGATGGCCGATGGCACGCGACTCGCCCGCGCCCGCCTCATGTCGACGATCCGGACTCGGCAAGGCGAGGCGATCGAGGAGTTCCGGGCCATTCGCGCCGAGACGACCGACGAGCGCATCGGCGCGCGCAACCTCGCGACCTGGGCAGGGGTCCGCGACCGTCAGGGGCGAGCCGGCGACGTGACCACGCTGCGGAAGTGGCTCATCGCCGAGTATCCGGCGAGCCCCGAAGCCGCGGAGGTGCGCTGGGAGCGGGGCAACGCGGCGCAGAGCCGCGGCGACCTCGCCGGGGCGCTCGCGGAATACGCCGCCCTGGGCCGGGACGCGCCGAATCTGGGTCGTGCCGGAGAGGCCCGCATGCGCACCGGGCAGATCCGCCTGGGCCGCGGTGATCTCGAGGGTGCCGCCGCGACCTTCGAGGCCTACCTCCGGGACTTCCCGACGGGGCGTCGGTGGGACGAGGCTTCGTACTGGGCCGCACGCATCCGACTCCAGCTGGGGGATACGTCCGCGGCACGTACCCGCATCGCGCGCATCCGGCTGGAGGAGCCCGTATCCTACTACGCCGTCATGGGGGCGAAGCTCCTCGGAGAGCCCTACGACGTGGATCTTCCGTGGGGCGAGGTCCCGGTGGAGCCGGACTGGCTCACGGCCGGACTCGCACGGATGGATCTCCTCGTCGACGCGGGGCTGGAGCAAGGCGCGGAGCGTGAGGAGAACCGTCTGGAGGCGAGGGCGGCGGGTGTTCCAGCGGTGCAGCTTCGCCTTGCCGAGGCATTGATCGATCGAGGGCGGAGCATCGAGGGCATCAACATCGGGTGGGCCCTTCGCGGCGAGGGTCGCCCCTGGGATCGCCGGCTGCTGCGTGTGGTCTACCCCTTTCCCTACCGGGAGCTGGTGGTGCGCGAGGCCGAGGAGTGGGGTCTCGATCCGATTCTGCTGGCGGCGTTGATCCGACAGGAGTCGGCGTTCGAGGCCGACATCCGAAGTGGCGCGGGTGCCGTCGGGCTGATGCAGGTGATGCCGCCCACTGGACGCCAGTTGGCCATGACGTACGGGCCCGAGGATTTCCAGGAGAACAGCCTGACGACGCCCGAGGTCAACCTGCATCTGGGGGCTGCCTTCTTCGTGGACATGGATCGCCGGTACGGTGGAGACCTCCCCCTGGTGCTCTCGGCCTATAACGCGGGCCCCACCCGGGCGACCCGTTGGCGGCGATATCCGGAGGCGTCCGACCCCGAGCGCTTCGTGGAGCGGATCCCCTTCGAGGAAACCCGCGGCTACGTGAAGAACGTCCGGCGCAACCTGGGTGTCTATCAGGCCCTCTACGGGCCCCAGTAGAAGGGGCGGATCCGGTGCCCCAGCGCCGGGCGCACCAGTGCGCCGCCGCCACGACTCGCCCGCTACGGCTTCTTCCTTGCGTCCGCGCCGGGCCTTCGCCAAGGTTGTCCAGGCCGCCGCACCGAGCGGGCGGCCTTCCGTGACTCAGCCGGAGGTGAGGGCATGAAAGGGACCGTGAAATGGTTCAACGACTCGAAAGGATACGGCTTCATCCAGCACTCCGCGGGTGACGACGTATTCGTCCACTTCTCTGCCATCGTCGGCGAGGGCTTTCGAACGCTTGCCGAGGGCGAACAGGTGGAGTTCGAGGTTCGGGACGGTGAGCGCGGCCCCCAGGCCACGAACGTCGTTCGGGCCTGAAGAACAACCTGCACGGAATAGAGGCGCTCCGCGGCCGTACGGCTGCGGAGCGCCTTTCACGCCCGGCCCCAGGATCCGTTGGACATTCCCGAGAAGACCGCCCCCCGCATCTTCCTGATCGACGCGTACGCGCTCATCTACCGCGCCTACTTCGCGTTCATCAACCGCCCCCTCACCAACACGCGGGGAGAGAACACCTCGGCTCCGTTCGGCTTCACGCAGTTCCTCCTGGACATCCGCGAGAAGTTCGCCCCCGACTACCTGGCGGTGGTGTTCGACGCCGGTGACTCCTTCCGCGAGGAGATCTATCCGGACTACAAGGCCACGCGGGCGAAGATGCCCGACGACCTGCGCGCGAGCCTGGGGCGGGTGCGCGAGATCGTCTCCGGGTTCAACGACGCGGTGGTGGAGCTGGAGGGATACGAGGCCGACGACGTGATCGGGACGCTCGCAGTCGAGGCGCGCGAAGCCGGGCTGGAGGCGGTGATCGTATCGGGCGACAAGGATCTCTATCAGCTCGTGGGTCCCGGCATCCACCTGATGAACCCCGGTCGGGGTGGCGCGGCCGGCGTCGCGGCCGAGTGGGTGGACCAGAGCAACGCCTCCGAGAAGTTCGGGATCCCCCCTTCCCAGGTCGCGGACTACCTGGCTCTGGTCGGCGACTCTTCGGACAACGTCCCCGGCGCGCCCGGCATCGGCCCGAAGACCGCGGTGGCGCTCCTTCGGGAGTTCGGCTCGCTCGAGGCCATGCTCGGGAGGACCGAAGACGTGACGCCTCCGCGAGCACGGAAGTCCCTCGAGGAGAACGCGCACCAGGTGCGTCTGTCGCGCAGGCTGGTCACGGTCATGACGGATCTGGCCATCGAGCTCGACCTCGAAGAATGGCGCGTGCACGAGCCGGACGCCGCGCGGTTGCGGGACGTCTTCGTGGAGCTCGAGTTCCGACGGTGGGCGGAGCGGTTCGCCGCGGAAGCGGCGGAGACCGGCCGGCCGGATGCCGCCGTGGAGGGCGAGGCGGGGGGCGAGCCGGTCTACCGGGTGGTCGGCGATCCCTCCGAGCTGGACGCCGTCGTGGACGCCGCGCGCCGGACGGGGCGGGTGGCGCTCACGGTCGAAGCCTCGGAGCCCGACCCGCTCCGGGGCGAGGTGGTGGGGCTTTCGCTGGCCCTGGAGCCCGGCACTGCCTGGTACGTGCCCCTCGGCCACGTCGCACCCTTCGCCCTCACTTTCGAGGGCGAGCAGGAGGGCGAAGCGCGTAACCTGCCGCCGCTGGGTTCACCCAAGATGAAGGGACTGCGCGGCCTGCTCGAGGAACCGGCGGTGGCCAAGGTGGGCCACGACCTCAAGCGGTCGGCGCTGGCGCTGTCCCGCACGGGCGTCACGCTGCGGGGCGAGGCGTTCGACACCATGATCGCGAGCTACGTGCTCGACCCCGGTCGGCGGGGGCACGGACTCGATTTCCTGGTGCTCGAGCTCTTCGCGCTGAAGACGATCTCGCTGGCGGAGGTGGTCGGGAACGCGCGGAGCAGGGTGCCGTTCGCGGAGGCACCCGTGGATCGCATCCGCGACTACGTATGCCAGCGCGCGGACTTCGCGCTTCGCCTCGAGGAGCGGTTCACCACGGAACTCGAGGAGGGGTCCCTCACCGACCTAATGCGGGGCCTGGAGATGCCCCTCATGCCGGTGCTCACCCGGATGGAGCTCGCGGGCATCGCGATCGACGAGGTGTTCTTCGGCGGGATGCGCGACCGGCTCAAGCGCGAGCTCGAGCAGATCCAGGAGGAGATCTTCAAGGTGGCGGGTGGCGAGTTCAACCTGAACTCCACGCCGCAGCTGCGCGAGATCCTCTTCGAGAAGCTGGATCTGCCGGTCCTGAAGAAGACCAAGACCGGCGCGAGCACCGATGCCTCCGTGCTCGAGGAGCTCGCAGCGGAGGGCCACGAAGTCCCGAAGCTGCTCATGGAGTACCGTGAGCTGGAGAAGCTGCGCAGCACCTACGTCGACGCCCTGCCCCTCCTGGTCAACCCGCGAACCGGACGGATCCACACCAGCTTCAACCAGACGGTGGCCGCCACCGGGAGGTTGTCGTCGAGCGACCCCAACCTCCAGAACATCCCCATCCGAACCCCGCTTGGAAGGGAGATCCGGAAGGGGTTCGTCGCCGACCGCGGGTGTGTGTTCCTCGGGGTGGACTACTCGCAGATCGAGCTGCGCATCCTGGCGCATTTCTCCGGCGACGAGGCGTTCGTGACCGCGTTCACGAAGGGCGTGGACGTGCACAAGCAGACCGCGTCGGTGATCTTCGACGTGCCGATCGAGGCCGTGACGCCGGCGATGCGCGCCCAGGCCAAGACCGTGAACTTCGCGACGCTCTACGGTCAGGGGCCCTTCTCGCTGGCGCGGCAGCTCGGCATCAGCCGCGACGAGGCTCGGCGCTTCATCGACACGTACTTCGAACGGTTCGCGGGCGTGCGCGCCTACCTCGACGAACAGGTGGAGAAGGCTCGCGAGCTCGGCTACGTCGAGACGCTGCTGGGACGCCGGCGGTACGTGCCGGAGCTGCGCTCGCGCAACTGGAACGTGCGCCAGTTCGGCGAGCGCGTGGCGCAGAACACGCCCATCCAGGGCACCGCCGCGGACATGATCAAGCGCGCGATGATCGACGTGCAACGGGCGCTCGACGAACGGGGCGGCGACGCGCGGCTGCTCCTCCAGGTGCACGACGAGCTTCTGCTCGAGGTGCCCGAGGGGGAACTGGACGAGGTGCGCACGTTGGTGGTTGGGCGGATGGAGGGAGCGATGGAGCTGAAGGTTCCGCTCGTGGCGGAGTCGGGAATGGGCGCCAACTGGTACGAGTGCAAGGGGTGAGGGGAACCCTCTCTCACCCTTCGGGGGTTTTCTGCACGGCCGGGTAGGATCGCTGGACTTGCTCGTCACCCACTTCGTCGGAGGGAAGGATGGGACTCGCACGCTTCATGGCGTCCGCGGCCGGCAGGCTGATCCGCATCGTGGTCGGCGTAGTGCTGATCTACTTCGGCCTCGCGGTCGTCAAGGGCACCGGAGGGTGGGTGCTGGCCGTGATCGGACTGGTTCCCGTGGCGGCGGGAGGGTTGAACTTCTGTCTGCTTGCTTCGTTCATCAAGGCTCCGTTCTGGGGGAAGGACCTGCCGAAGGGCGCCTGAACGCCGGCGGTTCCGGGCATCCCGGAGCGCGCGCGGCCGAGGTCGCGGCGGAGTCCCCTTCGAGTATTCGGCTGCCCAACGCCCCCGACGATCCTCCGGGTGCCACGCGCCGGCTGGTACGCCGGCGAAGGGTCAACATTCGGAGGAGGCAGTCCCCATGAGCCGGTCGGTGAACAAGATCATCCTGGTGGGCAACGTCGGACGTGATCCCGACATCCAGCAGACGAAGAACGGGACGAAGGTGGCCCACCTGTCGCTCGCGACGAACCGGCACGTTCCGGCGGGGTCGGATGGCCAGGAGCGGACCGACTGGCATCGGCTCACCCTGTGGAATCGCCTGGCGCAGTTTGCCGAGGACTACGTCAAGATGGGCGACCGGATCTACGTCGAGGGACGGGTCGAGTACGACTCGTACGAGCGCGACGGCATCTCGATCCCGACGGCGGACGTGAGCGTCAAGGAGATCGTGCTGCTGTCGTCGAAGGCCGGCTCGGCGGACGAGGAGCTCGACGAGGCCGCCTGACGAGCCGGCACGCGCACGCCAACCGGGCCGGGGTGGTCCGACGGATCACCCCGCGCTCCGGCTCGGCTCACAGCCACGGGCGGAAGCGGGGGTCCACGGAGAAGATCACCTCCCACAAACCGCCCGGGCCGAGGCCGCGCGCGACGTCGAGTCGGATCACGTCCCAGCCGAGCGACACCCCGGCGCCGACGGACGCTCGGACGCCGCCGCTGTCGTGCGCGCCTTCCCAGCCGTCCGGGAGGGACGCGGAGGCGAAGGTGGTGGCGCCGAGGGCGGCGGTCGCACGGATTCCCACCCACGGCTGGAGGAGGGGGTGGGTACCTTCGACGCGCGCGAGCCAGAAGCCCCGGCCGACGAACTCCCTGAAGGGGAAGCCCGGCAGCGTGCCGCGTCCGCCGAGGAGAAAGAGCTCCTGAACGGGCGTTTCGGCCGTGGCGGCCCCGGCCGAAACATCCGCGCGCACGCTCCAGGCGTCTCCGGGCCGATCGAGGGTCCACCGGTCGCGGAGCACTGCCGAGGCGAAGGTGCGCGCACCGAGCCGGGCGAGGGTCAGATCGAGGCTTCCGCTTCCCGCGCCGGGGAGCGGAAAGGGCGCGCGGGCGTCGATGGCGGCGAGGTTACCCTCGCTGATGGGGCGGACGGGCGGGAAACCCCTCCCCGCGAGCACGTCGCTCGCCGAGGCCTGCCGCTCCCACCGAAACGCGACCGACGGACCTGCTCCGGGGCGTGACCCACGGAGGGTGAGGCGGGCACCGCGGGCGAACCAGGGATCGAGCCAGTCCTGGCTCGCGAAGGTGGCGCCCAACGACCGGATCAGCGGAGCGGCGGCCTCGAACGGGCCGAGGTCGCCGAGGCGGTCCCAATAGGCCTCGAGGACCGGGACGACGCGGGCGGGAGCACCCTGCAGCGTGACCGACCCGCTGGGTTTCTCGCGCCCGAAGGCATACCCGCCCGACGTACGCATCTGGACCGAGGGAAGGGGCCGTAGGTCGATCCCGGCGCCCGCGAACACACCCTCGGCCCGGTCGTAGCGGAGCCCATCGGAGAACGAATGGAAGTACAGGCGCACCGGGGCGAGACCGCTGAGCGCGCGATCGGTCACGATCCGCCGCGCCTCCGCTCGGATCTCCTCGAGGCTCGGTGTGGGCGCGAGCCCGTCCTGCTCGAGGTCGTCGAAGAGGCCGCGCTCGAACGGGAAGGCTCGCCGGTCGGGCTCGGGGGCCGCCGTGACGCCCCGCCCTGCGAACAGCTGAGGCGGGAGCTGGGGATTGAAGACATAGGGGCCGATCTCGAATCGGCCCCGGATGATGCTACCGACCAGAAAGTCCAACTGCGGGATCTCCCGGCGCAGCTCGACCTCCTGGCGGTACGGCAGCCAGTGGCGGCCCATCCACAACGCGTTGTCGAGAGAGATCCTGATGTAGTCGAGGTACGGGTCGACGTACGAGGACGGGGTGAACGTGAAGCTCATCCGGACGATCGCGGCCGTCGTGCGATCGAGGAAAATCGATCCGATGTAGCCCGGCGCGCCCGGATCCCTGGGTCGCACGCGGATCTCGTAGACCTTGACCTCCTCGGTCCCCCCGCCGTAGCGGATGCTCAACGAGTCGGCGAGGCGGTAGTCGTATGCCGAGTCCGCTCCCGGCGCCAGCGGGTGAAGGACATCGGAAACCTCGTCTCCGTCCCCGATGCGGATGCGATCGCCGAAGTCGTCCTGCACGACCGTGAGGTGGTCGAGGTGGTAGTGGATGTTGGTCGGCAGGACCTTCTTGTCCCGGAGCCCTACGATGCGCTGGCGCGTCTTGTCGGGGGCCTGCCAGAAGACCTGCAGCGCGATCTGGTCGGCCTTGACGAGCGTGCGCTCGCCGGAGTCGGGGCGATCGAAGAAGAAGTAGACGTAGCCACGCGCGTCCGCCTGGTAGGCGCGAAACGCCGTGTCCACAACCGCCGAGTGTCGCTCCACGCGGGCGCGCTCGACCAGATCCATCACCGACGTCCCGTTCCACACAGGCTCCTGCGCGTGCGCGGAGGTGGCCCCAGCGAACAGCCACAGGAGAAGCAAGGTGGTGAGCGGGGTGCTCGGGCCGGAATCTCGGCGGGTCAACGGGTTCTCGGTGGGGCTGGCGGACGGGTTTCCCGGGCCACGGGTGGTCCAGGGTGGTACGCCCGCGCGGCGAAGGCGGTTCCTCCGATGAAGAGGGCCCCATCCGTGGTCGGACGGGGCCCCTGTATCCTCGATGGCGCGCGCGTCGGAAGACACGCGCCGGCGTCAGGCCGTCAGTTGGCGTTCCAGAAGCCGGAAAGCGATTCGCCGTGCGGGCTCTCGCGCAGCTTCTCGAAGGCACGGTTGCGGATCTGGCGGATGCGCTCGCGGGTTACCCCGAGGAGGGACCCGATCTCCTCCAACGTGCGCTCCTCACCGTCGTCCAGGCCGTAGTAGAGGTAGAGGATCTTCCGCTCCCGCTCGGTCAGGTAGCTCTCGAACATCTGCTCGAGGAACTCCCGGCGGGCCATGGCCTCCACGTCCTCTTCGATGTCGCTGCCCTCGGCACCGGCGAAGCGCTCGCCGAAGCTGGAGCTGTCGCGATCACCCCGGTCGATGGGCGCGTCGAGGCTCAGCTCGGAGGCGGCCACACGGCGAAGTGCGCGGATCGTCTCCAGCGGCTCGCCCATCTCGTCCGCGATCTCCTGGTCGGTCGGCGACCGCCCCAGCGTCTGCGTGAGCTGGGTGTCCGTGCGGGCCAGACGTGCGAGGTTGGAGTTCTGGTTCAGGGGGATGCGCACCGAACGCGTCTGTTCGGCCAAAGCCTGCAGCACGGTCTGGCGGATCCACCACACCGCGTAGGAGATGAACTTCACCCCCTTGTCGGGATCGAACTTCTTCACGGCCTTGAGGAGGCCCTCGTTCCCGATACAGACCAGCTCCGCGAGCCCGAGCCCGCGGCCCTGGTACTTCTTCACATAGGAGATGACGAAGCGCAGGTTCGCGGTCACCAGACGCTCCGCTGCCTCCTTGTCACCCTGGCGGGCCCGTCGGGCGAGCTCCCGCTCCTCCCTGGGGTCCTGAATCAGCGGATACTTCTCGACATCCTGCAGGTACTGGTCGAACGAGTCCAGACCACGTGAGGGAGAGAACATCCGTTTGTCAATTCCTCGACTTGCGACCGAAAGGGACCTTGTCGTTGCTACCGACGGGACGTGAGGGCTCCTGGGGGGCGGATCCCTCTCATATGAAGACGGGCGGTCGAACCGGATGATTGAAGATTGCGACCGAACTTATAAAAGCCTGTTTCCACGGTCAAAGGTTTTCTTGGTCGCCTTCGGGAAACATCCTGCGCAATTCCCAGCGAAGACTGACGGTCGGCTTACCCGCCGCCCGCCCCCGGGTTCCGGGCGGGGGGGAGGTCCGTTCGGGTCGCGAGGAACTCGGCGCGCAGGCTCTCGGTTCCCGGGCCATCGAGGCCGAAGTAGAGGTTGGGAGAGGCCGTGCCCGCGAGCTCGACGCGGCGGAAGAAGGCGCTCTCCGACACGCTCGTCGCACGCAGCGAGCCCATGTCCACCTCTCCGATTCCCCCGTGGCGCTGGTAGACGAACAGGGGCGTGTCGCCGCGCACGACGACCCAGCCGACCGCGAAGCGCGGGGCGCGTGGGAGGCGGTGCCCCGCCGCGGGACTCCCGCGGAGACCCCCGCCCGGCGCCATGACGTCGCCCGCCAGCGCGTCCCGCACCCAGCGCGGGAACGCCTGGGGGTCGGTCCACCGGGGATGGCCGAGCGTGCGCCAGGCCTTGGCCCATACCAGTCGAATGGCGAAGGCGAACGCGCGTACCTGGGATCGGGCGAGGTGCAGGGTGGCGGTGATGACGAGCAGGGCCGCCAGGAGTGCCGCCCGGGGAGCATCGAGCAGGAGCACGACCATCCCGATGACCGCCACGTCCTCGAAGAGCGCGATCAGCAGGCGGTTCGGGTGGCGCGCGGAGTCCAGCCACAGGAGCACGCCTCCCCCCGTCCTCGCGGCGTGTGCGACCGACGCGAGGATCCCCGCGAGGGCGGCGCCCGGTACGACGATCGTGAGCGGTTGGCCCTCGAGGAGGAGGAGTGCCAACAGCACCCCGGCCAGCGGCCGGATGATCGCGTGGAATGCGTTCCAGAAGAGGGCGGTCGAGGGTCGGGTCTCGGCCAGGAACTCGAGGAGGTAGAAGCCGCCCACGATGAGGATGACGCCTGGCGCGTCCAGGTCGCCCAGCGCCCCGGGAAGGGTCGCCCACCAACCGGATCCGGTCGCCGCGCCCAGAACCAGGAGCGTCAGGTAGAGGTCCACGCCGGCAGCCAGGGCCAGGGGCGGCAGGATGATGATCTCGGGAGGGACGCCCTCCAGTGCGCTCAAGCGTCCGCCTCCGCAGCCTGCGTGGGAGCACGGAGCACCAGCGCCGCGTTGATCCCTCCGAAGCCGAAGGAATTGGACAGCACCGTTGTGATCGCCTGGGACCGGCCTCGGCCGCTCACGTAGTCCAGGTCGCAACCCTCGCCCGGCTCCTCGAGGTTGAGGGTGGGTGGCGCCCAGCCGTCACGGATGGAGAGGCACGCGACGGCCGCCTCGATCGCGCCGGAAGCGCCGAGCGCATGACCGTAGAAGGGCTTGGTGCCCGAGACCGACGCGTGACTCGCGTGCTCGCCCAGAACCTGCCGGATGGCGAGGCTTTCCACCGAGTCGTTGAGGGGAGTGGACGAGGCGTGCGCGTTCACGTGATCCACGTCCTCGGCGAGAACGCCCGCTGCCCGAAGCGCGAGCCTCATCGCAGCGGCGGCCTTGGCGCCGTCCGGACGAGGCGCGACCATGTGGTGCGCGTCGTTGGTGACGGCGTAGCCGATCACCTCGGCGTACACGCGGGCGCCGCGCGCCCGGGCGTGGGTCGCTTCTTCGAGCACCAGGACGCACGCGCCCTCGCCCATGACGAAACCGTCACGCCCGCGGTCGAACGGTCGGCAGGCGCGCTCCGGATCGTCATTGCGCCGCGTCATCGCGCGCGCGATCGCGAAGGCCCCGAAGCAGAGCGGGGCGAGCGGAGCCTCTACCCCTCCGGCGACCGCGGCGTCCGCCAGCCCGGCCTGGATGAGGCGGAAGGCGTCGCCCACGGCGATCGTCCCCGAAGCGCAGCTCATCGCGTTCGTGGAGTTGGGCCCGCTGAACCCGGTCGCGATCGCGGTCTGACAGCTCGCGGCGCCGCAGTAGGCGCTGGTGACCACGTGCGGATCCACGCTGCGCACACCCTCGCGCAGCAGCTTGCCCACCTGGAGCTCCGCGTAGGCCATCCCTCCCAGGGCGGAGCCCATCTGGACCGCGACACGATCCGGATCCATCTGGTCGGGCGCGAGTGAGGCGTCGCGGAGCGCGAGCTCGGTGGCCGCCCGGGCGAACTGCGCGAAGCGATCGAGGCGCCGCGCCTCCTGGCGATCGAAGAAGTCTCCCGGCTCGAAGTCCTCGACCTGCGCGGCGACGCGGGTGCGGAAGGGGGAAGCGTCGAAACGGCTGATGCGGCGAACCGGGGACACCCCGCCGTGCAGCCCCGTCCAGAACGCGTCCACGCCGATGCCGGACGCGGTGATGGGGCCCAACCCCGTGATGACGACCCGCCGCGGCGTGCCGGCTCCTATGTTCCCTTCACGCCCCAAACCGATGCCTCCGTTCCGACTCCGCCGACACGCCCGCCAGCGTCCGCGCCGCGATGTGGCTGATGAAGCCCGGCCCGATGATCCGCTCGGCGGCGAAGCCGCGGATCAGCGGCCAGGGAGGCCCGTCCCACTCGTGGACGAGGCGCAGGTGGCTGCCACCGTCCGGGAGCTCCGAGACCTCCCAGAGGACATCCATCCCCCGGGTGACGCCCCTCACATGACGATAGCGCACCTGGCGCTTCACCGCGTCGTGCTCCATCTCCGACACCCACCACGTGGGGTAGCGCAGCGGCCCGAAGGGGCGCCATGCGGCCATCTCCACCAGCCCCTGCGCGAAGCCGTCCTTACGCAGGAATCGTACCCATCGGTAGTGGGGGAGAATCCCGGGCCAGCCTTCCACGTCGGCCGCGACCTGGAACGCCACGTCCGGGGTGGCGGAGCAGCGGTGCTCGTCGATGGTGACCAAGGTGCTCCGGAGGGTTGGGGGCAGCGGGCGGGCGACAGCGCCGGGCCCGGACGCTAGACGAGGAGTGCCGAAGCGGCAAGATTCAGCCTCGCGGCGGGCGCGGTCGAGATCGACCGGACAGGATCGGAGGGAGTGGAGTCCCATGAGGCGCTTCGCGTTCGGGGCGGCGCTGGTGTTCACCGTCGTCGGTGCTCCGCCGGCGTCGGCGCAGCAGCGTGATACGGTGCGCACCGACACCATGGTCTTCCGGATCGGGGAGATCCGCGTGCAGGCGAGGCGTCCGGTGACCACGGTCGGGGGAGCGAGCGCGATCGAGGTGACGGTCGACTCGCTCGGGCTCGCCGCCGCGCCGACCGTCGAGGAGGTCCTGCGCGAGATTCCCGCCGTGCACGTGCGCACGAACTCGCGAGGCGAGGCCGAGATCTCGGTGCGGGGCTCCGAGTCCCGGCAGGTCGCCGTCCTGGTGGACGGCATCCCCCTCACGCTGGGATGGGACGCGCGCACGGACGTGTCCGTCCTCCCGGCCGGAGCCACGCACGAGGTCAACCTGATACGCGGTCTTTCGTCGATCCTCCACGGCCCCAACGTGCTCGGGGGTGTCGTCGAGATGAGCGTCGCGCGTGGGACCACCTTCCCCGAGCGGGCCTCGGCCGACTTCAGTGGCGCCTACGACGGGGTGGGTGGATACTCGAGCGCTGCGCACGCCGAGGTCCCCTTCGAGACGGGTGGCGGCCGATGGCTGGTGCGTGCCGGCGCGGGCCTGCGCGACTCCCCGGGGGCGCCGCTCGCCGACGGCGTGAGCGAGCCGGTTCCGACCGGGGAGTCGCTTCGACTCAACACCGACATGAGCAGCGTCGACGGCTTCCTGGCGCTCCGCTACGCGAGGGACGGCGGCAGCTGGTTGAGCCTCGCGGCGTCGACCTTCCGCGCGAACCGGGGGATCGCCGCGGAGCTGGGCGCCGACGAGCCGCGGCTGTGGCGGTACCCGCACATCTCCCGCACGATTGTGGCTACGTCGGTGGGCACCGGCGACCGTGCCACGACCTTCGGACGCGGAGACGTGGAGGCGAGCTTCGGCGTGGACCTCGGCCGCTCCGAGATCCGCTCGTACGCGACGCGGGCCTACGACCAGATCACCGGGACGGAGGACGGGGACGATCGTACGCTGTCGCTGCGCTTGCTGGCCGACCACACCCTGGGTGGCCGCGGCGACCTGCACGCCGCGTTCACGGTGGCCGACATCCACCACGACGCCACCGTGGACGGCGAGCTGAGCGAGTACCAGCAGCGTCTGGGCAGCCTGGGCGCGGAGACCGTCTGGCGGCTCGTCGACGATCACGACGGTGTGATCGAGGCGGTCCGGCTGAGCGTGGGCGGCGCGTTGGACCGTGGGGAGACCCCGCTCACCGGGGGACTACCGTCGCTGGGGACGCTGGACGACTGGGGTGCCCGCCTCGGTCTCACAGCCCTGACGAACGGGGGCAACACGCTCTTCCATGCGGGGGTGAGCCGGCGCGGGCGCTTCCCGGCGTTGCGCGAGACCTACTCCGAGGCCCTCAACCGCTTCGAGCCGAACCCGGATCTCCATCCCGAGCACCTCGTGGCCTTCGAGGGCGGGGTGACCACCCGGCTCGGAGAGGGGGAGCTGCAGCTGGTCGGGTTCCATCACCGCCTGAGCGACGCGATCCGTCGGATCACACTCCCGGATCGACGCCGCAAGCGCGTGAACTCGGATCGGCTCGAGAGCACCGGCGTCGAGGTGCTCGTCTCGCAGACGTGGGGTGGGCTGTCCGTGGGAGGGGACCTGACCCTCCAGGCCGTGAAGCTGATCGACCCCGCGACCGCGTTGTCCACCGAGCCGGAGAACCTCCCCGAGACCGCGGGGAGCGCCTACGTGCGCATCCCGCTCGCCGCGGGCACGACGCTCGGGGCCGAGGCGGACTACACCGGCGCGCAGTACTGCCAGAATCCGAACACGGGGGCCGACGTGAAGCTCGACGGGGGCACGTGGCTCAACGCCGACGTCGCACGCACCTGGTCGTTGCCGCCTTCGGGCACGGGCTTCCTGACGCGGCTGGAGACGAGGCTGTCGGCCGACAACCTCACCGACACCGCTCTCTACGACCAGTGCGGGCTGCCGCGCCCGGGCAGGCTCCTGCGCTTCCAGATCCGGCTATTCTGACCAGGGGCGCCCGAACCAGACCGACGGACGGAGCAACGTGGCAGGCGGCGCGGCGTCGCCCGTCACCCGGATCACGGCCGGCAGGCCGCCAGACGCGCCGAGGCGGCGGAGCACCCGGCCCCGGAGACGAGGACGCGACATGACGGCCTCCACCCCCCGCTGGACGATCCGGCCCGCGCGCGCTTCGCCAGCCCAGCGGCGGTGGTACGCGGCCAGCGGCGCCCACGACCCGCGCTCGATCGCCGCGTCGACGGCCGGAGCGGCGAGCTCGGCGGTCCGCAGGGCTCGATAGACGCCCTGCCCGGTGAACGGGTCGAAGTAGCCGGCGGCGTCGCCCACGAGCACGGCGCCCGGTGCCCAGCCCCGGCGCACCGGCCAGTCGAACGGTCCCGATGTGTAGGGGCCGTCCTCCAACGTCCAGCGGGCCCCCGGGAGGCGCTCCCTCAGCACGGCTTCCAGGAAGCCGGCAGGGTCCGGTGGGATGCCCTCCTTCGCTCGGGAGGCCGGGCACACCACCGTCACGTTCCAGACCCCACGCCCCACCGGGGCGACACCGAGCGTGATCCCGTCCCGGAGGTCGAGCAGCCCCTGCCCGTCGGGAAGGGCCTCGCCCCGCACGTGCATGGTGAAGGACACCTTCCGCAGGCGTGGACGACGGGCCAGGAGCCCGAGGCTGCGCACGACGACCGAGCGCAGTCCGTCCGCGCCCACCACGATCCGAGGTCGGAGCGCCGCGGGGCGGCTCGGCCCGTCGCCACGCACTTCCACGCGGGGGAGCGATCCGGGACCGTCCGCGGCGGTCACGCCTGTCACGTGGCATCCCTCCACGACGACGACCCCTTCCTTCCGGGCCCGCTGGAGGAGCGCGGCGTCGAGGGCCCGGCGCGGGACACCGAGTCCGCCAAGGCCCTGGCCGAACAGTCCCGACACGTCGGCGCTCCGGGTCCGCAGCCGCCACCCGGAAAGGGGGGCGGGATCCAGGGCGAGCACGTCGTCGAGTGTGCCGAGTCGAGCCAGTGCGGCCACCGCCCCGGGGTTCAGACACTCGCCGCACGGCTTGGGGCGGGGAAAGCGGGCCCGGTCCAGGAGGAGCACCCGGCGGCCGCGCCGGGCCAGGAGCGTGGCGACCGTGCTCCCCGCCGGTCCGCCACCCACCACGACGACCTCCGCGTCCCGGTCGCTCACGTCCGCCCCTCGAGCACGATCCGCCACGGGAAGTGACGGCGCACGCGTGCGTCCCGCAGCCCCGCGCGCCGGCCCACCTCCAGGAGCTCGGGAGCCGTGAAGGAGCGCAGCACGGACAGTGGACCGTCGTTCCGGGTGATGCTGTTGCGCCGCCAGAGGGTGGCCGCGAGCGCGCGCGCTCCCCAGTAGTTGGCCGACACGCGCTCCAGGTCGTTGACGAGCACGAGGCGGCTCGAGACACGCGCCATCTCTCGCACCAGGGCCACCGCATCCTCGTCGGGGAAGTGGTGCAGGGTGAGCGTGCACAGGGACACGTCGAACGAGCGCGTCGCGAAGGGCAGGCGCAGCGCGTCACCCCGCACCACCGGGGTGCCGTCGCCGCCCGCCAGGCGCGCGCTCTGGGGGCTCAGCTCGATGCCGGCGCCCCGCCATCGGGCGCCGCGGCGGCGGGCCCACGCGGCCAGCTCGCGCATCGTCCGGCCGTTCCCCGTGCCGACGTCGAGGACGGAGACCCCGGACCCGCGCCGGACCAGCGGACCGAGATGTCGGCACAGCGCCCGCATGCCCCCGAGCCAGCGGTTGACCTGGGCGACCTGCTCGAGGGAATGGGCCAGCTCGGCGGGGTCGTGGTGGGGCCCGTCCAGGATCTCGGGTTCGAGAGACCGCTCGTGCAGGGTGCGCTTCACCGGCGATCGGTGGTGAAGTAGTCGGGGCCGACAGTGAGGCGGCGGCTGCGCTGCAGCTGGGGGTCCTGGAAGCCCACCCGCAGGCCGAGCAGCTCCTGGAGCGTGACCCGGAAGATCGGACCGCGCGTGTTGTCCATCCCGAGGGGGAACGCGAGATCGAGCCGGGCCAGGCCACGCGTGCCCGTGGGAAAGCCGAGGCGGAGCCCGCCGCCGATGGTGCCCTTCCACCCTGAATCGACGCCGTACGGAACCTCCCCGGCCCAGACGCGGCCCGCGTCGGCGAAGAGCGTCAGGCCGAGATCGAAGACGGTCGGGGCGGGCCAGTTGCGGACGAAGTAGCGGTCCTCGACCGTGAGGAGCACCCTGCGGGAGCCGGGGAAGTCCTCCTCCCGGAGACCGCGTACGGATTGCCGGCCGCCCAGCGTGAGTTGGAAGGGCGTGTTCATCGACCACCCTCCTGCGCCCGATACGCGGGCGAAGAAAGTGTGGTCGGGCGTCTTGCGCGAGCGCAGGTATCCGTAAAGGTCCACCTCGCCGATCAGGTCCTGCCAGCCATCCCCGTCTTCGCCGCCGGACAGGATGTCCCGCCCCTCGGCGCCCACGTTGAGGAAGATGTACGACGTGCCGGGGTCGTGAGCGGCGAAGAAGCGCATGCGTGCGTAGAGGTCGTTCGCGCCTTCCAGGCCGGACGCGGACAGGACGTCGATGCTGCGCCCCAGGGTGAGCCCCAGGTCGGTGCCGAGCTGTATGTCCTGGATCCCGGTCAGCGCATCGAGGCCGCGCACGCGGGCGAAGCGGATGTTGCGCTGGCCCAGGAAGAAGTCGACGCGGGTGGTGGAC
>Ga0307423_1000924_pt1 | contig 18721 bp, 19 predicted proteins | sample SalMarWE160310MG_FD_202154 | JGI IMG/M metagenome (GOLD analysis project Ga0307423, IMG submission 202154) | Salt marsh sediment microbial communities from the Plum Island Ecosystem LTER, Massachusetts, United States - WE1603-10 | ecosystem: Environmental > Aquatic > Marine > Intertidal zone >...
GGTCCCACGCTCCCACAAGGCGATGTGGCCCGCCAGGAACAGCGGCACCAGGATCACGCCGACGTGGAAGAGGAGCGTCGTCAGGCTGTAGGGCCAGCGGTCGCGCAGGCGGCCGAGGGGCACGAGCCACCGCGCGGTGGCCCTCGCCACCTGGCCCGCCGGGATCGTGCGGTCCCCCGCCCGCCGGTACGCGCGCCCAGCCTCCCAGAGCGTCAGTGCGAGCTGGCGCGCGAGGCCGAGGAGCATGAAGGCCAGCGCGGCCTGGAAGAGCGGCCCGCGCGCGACGTGGAGCCATCCGCCCATGGTCAGCCTCCCTTCCCGTTCCCGGCGGCCGGGAAGTCGATGGCGCGCAGCAGCAGGTCGTGCACCCCGACCACCTCCACGTCGCCCAGATCGTTGTCCTGACAGAGCTCGCGGAGCTGCTTCTTGCAGTTGGCGCAGGGGGAGACCACGATCTGCGCCCCGGTGGCGCGGATCTGCTCGGCCTTCCGCATGCCCATCGGTCCCGTGCGGAACGCGCGGATCTCGTCGATGGACACGGTGCCGCCCCCGCCCCCGCAGCAGTAGTTGTGCGTGCGGTTCGGCGTCATCTCCACGTAGTCGGCGCAGATGGCCTTCAGGATCTCGCGCGGCTGCTCGGTGATGCGGCCGACGCGCGCGATGTTGCACGGGTCGTGGTAGGTGACCCGCTCAGGGATGCGCTCGGCCTTCAGCGGGATCCTGCCTGCCTCCAGCATGTCCCAGGCGTACTCGAGGCAGTTCACGACCGGTGGGGCGTCCGGACCCGCGAACGTCGGGACGTACCACGCGGAGCGCGTGGCGTGACCGCACTCACCGATCAGGATCTTCCGGCCGCGCAGGCGCCGTACCTCGCCCACCACACGGCGCACGATCCGCTCCATCATGCGGTCCGAGTAGAACAGCCCGTAGTTGATGCCGTCGTAGTTCCCGGTGCCGATGGTCCACGACCCGTCGGTCACGTGCATGACCGCCGCGTTCCCCATCAGCGTGTCGGCCTCCATGATGTAGTCGGAGACGGCGGGGAAGAACACGTACTCGGCACCCTCCACGTCGAACGGGTATTCGATGTCGACGTCGTAGATGTCGTGCAGCTCCTCCGTGAGGAACTCGCAAGTGTCCTTGAGCGCGGGGAGCGGAATCGCGGACGTGTTGCCGGACTTCCCGTCGAGCTGCTCGCGCACCGACACCAGGAGCGCCCGTGGGATGATCCCCACTTCCGCCAGGACCCACCGTGCCAGGTGCGTCATCAGGCCGTGGTCGATTCCCATGGGACAGGAAGCCTTGCACCGCCTGCACGCTGTGCAGCGGTAGTACGCCTCGGCCATCTCGTCGAGGTAGGCATCGGTCAGCTCGAAGCCGCCGAACATCCTCGCCTTGAGCACGCCGGAGGGCGTGAAGTACCGGCGATAGACGCGCAGCAGCAGCTCGGAGCGGTGGCATGGGATGTCCTCGGGAGCCCCCGTCGCCGCGTAGAGCTGGCAGTCGGTCGCGCACCGCCCGCACTTGGCGCTCATGCGTGCATAGCTGTCGAGCGCGACCGCGTAGCTCCCGTGCTGCAGGATCGCCGCGAACGCCTCCAGGAATCTGCGCGGTCGATCCCCCGTCTCGAGCGCCGCCGCCTCGACGTGGTAGCTGTATCTCTTCGGTGTGGCCACCGCTTTTCACTCCATTCGAAGGTCGCCGCCGGGGACGACGATCCCCGGGCCGTCCGGGAGCTCCGTTCCCGGCACGAGGCGGCCTCTCAGGTACATGTCCAGGAGATCCTCCACGGAGCCCGACACCCACGAGATCACCTCGAACCCGCTCGTCCTGAGGACGTCCTCGTAGAAGTCCTGCATCCCGCCGCAGATCACAGTGTCGACCTCCTGGTTCCGCAGGAGGCGGACGCGGTCGAAGGGGTCACGGCTCCGGAGTGGGAAGTCGACCTGCTCGACGATGCGCCGCCGCTCGATGGTGAAGACCGCCATCGTGGCGCAGTACTCGAAGCACGGTGCGACCGTCTCGCCCATTCGTGGAACCGCCACCTTCACGCGCTCACCTCCCTTTGCCTGTTCAGAGGGGCAAGTCGCGGACCGTGGTGATCGTGCGGTGGGTGAACGGACACAAGGCGTTCGAGCGCAGAGACTTACGCGCCTGGGCGCGACTCGCGCCGGGGGTTGGAACGGCGGGGTTGGTTCCGGTCCTGAAACGAACCGGGTGTTTCAGGCGTTACGGTTCCGAAACATCCCTGCGCGGTGGGGTCCGGCCGTCGCCGTCGGGGATCCCGTGCTTCTTCATCTTCCGCCACAGCGTGGTACGGCTGATGCGAAGCTCACGGGCCACGGCGTCGCGCCGACCCCCGTGCTTATGGAGCGCGAGGCGGATGGCATCGGCCTCGCTCCGCTCCAGCGGAGAGCCCACCGGAGGCGGGGCCGACGCGGGCGTGGGCTTCCATCCCGCCCGCAGGTCGTCCGGGAGGTGGCGGACCTCGATGAGCCCGTTGTGGCAGAGAACGAAGCCGTACTCGATGATGTTCTCGAGCTCGCGCACGTTCCCCGGAAAGTCGTGGCGCATGAGCACCTCCATGACCTCCGGGGTCACGCCCTTGATCCTCTTGTCCTTCTTGGCGTTGAAGCGCCGGATGAAGTGGTCCACCAGGTACGGGATGTCCTCCCGGCGCGTCGCCAGCGGTGGGATCACCAGGCGCACGACCGCAAGGCGGAAGTAGAGGTCGTCGCGGAACCGCCCTTGGCTCACGAGCGCGGACAGGTCGCGGTTCGTCGCGGCGACGATGCGCACGTCGGCCTTGCGGCTCTCCACCGCGCCGAGGGGGTGGTACTCCCGCTCCTGCAGGAGCCGGAGCAGCTTCACCTGCGTCTCCAGGGGGAGGTCCCCGATCTCATCGAAGAAGATCGTGCCACCCTCCGCGGCCGTAATCCGCCCCGGCTTGTCCCGGCGCGCGTCGGTGAACGCGCCTCGCTTGTAGCCGAACAGCTCGGACTCGAAGAGGTTCGGCGGAAGGGTGCCGCAGTTCACGACCTCGTAGGGACGCTTGCTGCGCTGGCTGAGGTTGTGGATGGCGCGGGCCAGCAGCTCCTTGCCGGAGCCGCTCGGGCCCTCGATGAGCACCGTGCTCCCGCTGGAGGCGATGTCCGGAAGGATCGCGAAGATCTTCTGGAAGGCTTCGCTCTTGCCGATGATGTCCTCGAACGTGTAACGGCTGAGGACCTCGCGGCGGAGCTGCTCGAGGACGGAGAGATCGCGGAAGGTCTCCACGGCACCGAGGAGCGTGCCGTCGTCGGCGCGTAGCGCCGCCGAGCTGACCGAGATGGGGATCGAGCGGCCGCGATGCGTCAGGATGCGGGCCGGGCGGTCGATGACCTCCTGCCCGCTGTCGAGCGTCTCCCGGATGGGGCACGCGTGCTCGCACAGGTCGGAGTGGAAGACCTCGGAGCAACGGCGGCCGATGGCCCGCTCCGCGGCGGTACCCGTGATCCGCTCGGCGGCGCGATTGAAGGACGAGATCCGCCAGTCGCGGTCCACCGTGAACACCCCGTCCGCAACGCAGCGCAGCACCGTTTCGAAGAAGCGGGCTTCGTCTACCGCCTTGGGTTCTTCCATGTGATTTCCTCTGTTCTAAAGCTAAAGGCATCCCGGGAGCGACAGGAGGCTTGAGGGCGATGTGGCACCGAGGTTATTTTGTGCATATACACACAACCGAGGAGCGTGTTTGCCCCGTCCGAGAAAGCCACGAGCCTGCCGCCGGTTCCGCGGCGATCCGGTCTTCAAGCCGCGCAGCATCCCCATGACCGACCTCCAGACCGCGGAGATGGGCCTGAGCGAGCTCGAGGCGCTGCGCCTCTGCGACCTCGAGGGACTGGATCAGGAGGAAGCGGGCCGGCGGATGGGCGTCTCACGCGGCACGGTGCAACGCCTCCTCAAGCGAGCCCGGGCCACGGTGGTCGGCTGCCTGGTCGACGGCCGGGCCCTGGTCATCAGAAAGGGTGATGAAGATGCGCATATGCGTTCCCACGGAGACGGATGAGGGCACCGGTGCGGCCGTCTCCCGGCACTTCGGCAGAGCCCCGTTCTTCAGCGTGGTCGACTCGGTCACCGGCGAGGTGGAGGCGGTGGCCAACGGTCATCTCGATCACGGGCACGGGGAGTGCGACCCGGTCGGCCAGCTGTCAACGCTCGAGCCCGACGCGGTGGTGGTGGCCGGCATCGGAGGAACGGCCCTCGGCCGCCTCGCAGCCGCGGGCATTCCCACGTTCGTGACGTCGGCGTCCACGCTCGGCCACGTCCTGTCCCAGGTCCGCGCGGGTGGGCTGAAGGAGATCGACCCGAAGGAGGCCTGCCGCGGGGGCGTCGGCCCCGGCCACGGCCACGTCCACGAAGCCTGACGACGTTCCCGCACGAAGGAGGATCCCATGCGGATCGGCATCATCATCTGTGACCGCTACCACACCTGCGGCGGCGGCAAGTGCTTCCGCTCCGTCCGGGAGCGGGCCGGCGCCTTCGCCCGCTACCCGGCGGACGAGCCGCTGGAGGTGGTCGGCTATTCCACCTGCGACGGATGCCCGGGGGGTAACGTGGAGTACGTGCCCGAGGAGATGATCAAGAACGGCGCCGAGGCCATCCACCTCGCGACCGGGATGGTCGTGGGCTATCCGCCGTGCCCGTCCCTCGAGTACTTCCAGTCGTTCATCCAGGAACGCTACGGCGTGCCGGTCGTGCTCGGCACGCACCCGATCCCCGAGAAGTACCTGCGGGTGCACCGGGGGCTGGCGTCGCTGCCCGTGCTGACGGGCAACGAGACGCTCATGGCGACGCCGGAGGTGCGGCGCGCGTACGACTGAGGCGGAAGAGTGAGGCGGGGGCGGCCACGGGGGCCGCGCCGCCTCAGAGCTCCCTTCCCGTCTCCGCCGGAGGCTCCTCGCCCGGGTTGATGTAGAGGTCCTCCATCAACCCGTGCTGCTTCTCGTACAACCGGCGGTAGAGACCACCGAGGGCGAGCAGCTCGCCGTGCGTGCCGCGCTCCACGATCTCGCCCTCGTCGAGCACCAGGATCTGGTCGGCGCTGCGGATCGTGGACAGGCGATGCGCGATGACGAACGTCGTGCGCCCCCTGCGCAGGGCGCGCAGGCCGTCCTGGATGAGCGCCTCCGCTTCGCTGTCCAGGCTGGACGTCGCCTCGTCGAGGATCAGCACGCGGGGATTGGCCACGATAGCGCGGGCGATGCCGACGCGCTGGCGCTGCCCACCGGACAGCTTCACGCCGCGTTCGCCCACGACCGTGTCGTACTTGTCGTCGAAGCGCTCGATGAACTCGTCGCAGTGCGCGATGTGCGCGGCCTGGCGGATGTCGCCGTCCGTGGCCTCGGGATTCGCGAAGGCGATGTTCTCCCTCACGGTCCCGTCGAAGAGGAAGTTGTCCTGCATGACCACACCCAGAAAATGCCGGTAGTCACGCAGGCGCAGCTCGGTCAGGTCGCTCCCGTCCACCCTCACGGTCCCCTTCAGCGGCCTGTAGAACGCCATGACCAGGCCGATCAGGGTGCTCTTCCCCGAGCCGGACGGGCCCACCAGCGCGGTGGTCGTGCCCGCGGCCGCGTGGAAGGAGATGCCCTTCAGCACGGGCGTGTCGGGCTTGTACTCGAACCAGACGTCGTCGAAGACCACCTCACCCGCGATGTCGGGGATCGCGTCCCGCTCGTCGTCCTCCTCGTCCTCCGTGCGCACGGACCGGAGCTCGTGGATACGGTCCAGCCCGGCAAACGCTTCCGTGATCTGCGTGCCGATGGAGGAGATCTGCACCAGCGGCGCAACCATCACGCCCACGAACATCACGTAGCTGAACAGCTCCCCCGTGGTCATGGATCCGCCGAGGATCGAGCTGCCGCCGATCCAGAGGATCATGACGCCGACGCCGCCCACGATCAACGTCGAGATCGCGCCGACCAGCGAGGTCCCCGTGATCGTCGAGGCGATGTTCCGGAACAGCCGATCCACACCCTCGCCGAAGACCCCTTCCTCACGCTCCTCGGCCACGTAGGTCTTCACCAGCCGGATGCCGCCCAGAGACTCGTTCAGCCGGCCGGTGACCTCCGCGTTGATCTCGCCGCGCTTGCGGAAGATCGGGCGCAGCTTCTTGAAGGCGATCGCCAACGCCCCCGCGAATATCAGGAGCAGCCCGACGGTCCCCAGGGTCAGCTTGAAGTTCATCGACAGCAGGATCCCGAGTGCGATCACTGCCGTGAGCAGGCCGCCGATGAGCTGCACCAGCCCCGTGCCCACGAGGTTCCGGATGCCCTCCGGGTCCGTCATGATGCGCGAGATCAGGACCCCGGTCTTCGTCGAGTCGAAGTAGCCGACCGGGAGGCGCAGGACGTGGGCCTGCACGTCCTTGCGCATGCGCGCGATCGCGCCCTGCGCCGCGATGCTCACCACCTGGGAGAGGCTGAACGACGTCACCGCCTGGATGAGCGCGGCGCCCCCCGCGGCGAGCACCAGCCACTTGAGCAGCTCCGGCCGATTCTGGCCGATGACGTCGTCGATGAGGAACCGCGGCAGGGCGGGAATCACGAGTCCGGCCAGGCGGTTCACGACCATGAGGACCATGCCGATGGCCAGGGTGCGGCGGTGCTCCCGCACCAGGTAGGCGGCCTCGGCGCGGACGTTCTTGAAGTCGACCTTGCGCCGCTTCTTTTGGTTCTCGGGCATTCGCCAAGCTAGAAGCGATGGCCCCGGGGCGGAATGGGGGCGGGCTCACGCGGCGGGCCGCCACGCCCGCCTCACGGCGTGCCGAGCCACTCCCGCACGACCTTCACCTGCGGCACGCCTCCGGAGTGCACCACCTTGCCGTCCACCACCACGCCGGGCGTACTCATCACCCCCCACCCCATGATGTCGGCCACGTCCGTGACCTTCTCGACGTGGACCTCGACGCCCAGGGCCGCAGCCTCACGTTGCACGAGCTCCGCGGTGAGCTGACAGCTCCGGCAACCCGAGCCCAGCACCTTGATGTCTTTCATCGTCCTTCTCCCACCTACAGACGTATGGCGTTGAAGAGGTATCCGACGGTCACGAAGGCGAGCGCCAGGTAGCCGGCGAAGAAGCCGAGCATGCGCACCTTCAGGACCTTGCGCAGGATGATCATCTCGGGGAGCGACAGCGCGACCACGCTCATCATCAGCGCGAGCACCGTTCCCACCGGCACCCCCTTGCCGAGCAGCGCTTCCGCGACGGGGATGATGCCGGACGCGTTCGCGTACAGGGGCACTCCGGCGAGGACGGCCAGCGGCACGGCGAGCGGGTTGGACGCTCCCGCCCACCGCGCCAGGAAGTCCTGGGGCACGAACCCGTGCAGGCCCGCTCCGAGGCCCACACCGATCAGCACATAGAGCCAGATCCGGCCGATGATGTCGCGCACCTCGCCCCACGCGAAGTTGGCCCGCTCGCGCGGCGTCGGGCGCCCTTGGGCCAGTGCGTCGGCCGGGCCCACGCGGATCTTCCAGACGTACTCCTCGACCCATCGCTCCAGTCGGAGCCCGTCGATGAGCGCACCACCCGCCACGCCCACGACCAGGCCCGTCGCGACGTAGAGGATGGTCAGCTTCCATCCCAGGAGGCTCAGGAGGAGCACGACCGCCACCTCGTTGATCATAGGAGAGGCGATGAGGAAGGCCATCGTGGCGCCCACCGGGATTCCAGCCTCCACGAAGCCGATGAACAACGGCACGGACGAGCAGGAGCAGAACGGCGTCACCGCGCCCAGCACCACCGCCATGCCGTAGGCCGCCCAGCGGGACTTCCCCTCCAGGTAGGTGCGCACCCGCTCCGGAGAGAGCATCGAGCGGAAGAGGCCCATCACGAAGATCACGGTGGCGAGCAGCGCGAAGATCTTCGTGGTGTCCTCGACAAAGAAGTGGAGCGCGTCCGCCGCGTGCGTCCCGGGCGAGAGGCCGATGAGGCCGTAGACGACCCGGTCGGCCAGGAGTGTGAAGACGCGGAGCATGCGCGTCAGCCGAGCGGCACGGGGGCGTCGGCGCCGGACAGGGCTCTGCGCACCCGCCAGGCGCGCAGCCTCTCGTCGTCGGCCCGGTACCGGCTCGCATCCGCCGCGAAGGGGGCGAACCCGTCGAGGATCCGCGTCACATCCCTGTCGGCCTCCTCGGGGATGCGGTAGAGGACGCGCACGCCGTCGCGACGATCCTGCACCAGGCCCGCCGCGGCGAGGTAACGCAGGTGTCTGGACGTCTTCGACTGGGTCGCATCCAGGGCCGCCTCGACGTCGCAGACGCACAGCTCGCCGTGGCGCACAAGGAGCGCGAGGATATGGAGCCGGGCCGGCTCCGACAGCGCCTTGTAGAGTCCCGCGATCCGTTCCATCGATTCCTCCCGATGCTGGAATCTACCCGTATAGCCGGGTAGACGGGTGTAGGGAAAACCCCGCGACGGGACACCGTGCGTCCCGGTGGCCGACGAAGCTGGTGCAACGCTTCCGACCCGACCGGCATCTCATTCTTGCAGCCTACCTAGGATTCTTTGTACTCCAGGCCCGGGAGAGGCCGATGGGCAAGCTGTTCAGCCTCACGTATCCGACCGCCGCGGTGCTGCTGGCCATCCGCCACGGCCACCGCTACGGCTTCGACGTCATGGACGCGACGGGCCTCCCGGACGGGACGGTCTATCCGATCCTGCGGCGCCTGGAGCGGCGGGGGGTGCTCACCGGCGCGTGGGAGGACGAAGCGAAGGCGAGGGCGGAGCAGCGTCCGCCCCGCCGGTACTACCGGATCACGCGCGTAGGAGAGGAGGCGCTCACCGAGGTGGTGGGCCGCTTCCCCGCCCTCGTGCGCGTGTTCGCGGCGGAGCCCGGCACAGCCTGATGGACACGCCCGGCTCGTGGCTCATCGGAGCCGCGTCCCGCCTGGTACCGCGCGCCCGCCGCGACTCGTGGCGGCGCGAATGGGAGGCCGAGACCGCGTACGCGTGGACGAGCCTCCGGCGGAGCGGGCGGACGTCCCGTTTCGCGACTCTGCGCCTGTGGGCGCGGATCCTGACCTGTACGATCGACGCCCTCTGGGAGCGGAAGGAGACGATGAAGATGACGGGCTTCCTGAACGACGTGCGCTACGCCCTGCGCGGACTGCTGCGCTATCCGGCGTTCACGACGGTCGCGGTGATCACTCTCGCCCTGGGGATCGGGGCCACGACGGCGGTGTTCACGCTGGTGGACGGCGTGCTCATCCGGCCGCTGCCCTTCCCCCGTCCGGACCGCCTGCTGGCGATCGAGCACCAGGGTCGTGACGGCCAGGACCAACTACCGATCTCCAGCGGCCTCTACGTGACCTACCGCGAGCAGGCGGCCTCCCTCGAGGCGATCGCCATGTATCAGGCCACCGTGGTGAACCTGGTCGGTGAAGGCGAGCCGGAGCGCATCCCCGCCGAGGCCGTGACGCCCAGCTTCTTCCAGGTCCTGGGCGTGCAGCCGGTGCTCGGGCGCACGTTCACCGAGGAGGAGGGCGCCCCGGATGGCGAGCAGGTGGTCGTGCTGAGCGACGGGCTGTGGCGGAGGAACTTCGGCGCGGATCCGTCGGTGGTGGGCCGCACGCTGGACATGAACGGCGTGAGCCGGAAGGTCGTGGGCGTCATGCCCCCCGACTTCGGCCACCCGAACCGCGACGCCCAGGTATGGCTGCCCCTGGTCGTGGACCAGGCCCAGGTGTCGTACGGCGGGTTCGGCGCCGGGGGCATCGCGCGGCTCTCGTCCGGGAGCAGCCTGGAGGGCGCGGCCACGGAGCTGCAGGGTCTGGTCGACCGGCTGTCCGAGTTCGCACCCGCCGACGAGGCCGCGTTCCTCAAGCAGGTCAACCTCAAGGCCGTCGTCCACCCCCTCAAGGAGGCCGTGGTGGGCGACGTCGGCCGCACGCTGTGGATCCTGCTGGGCACGGTCGGCTTCGTGCTCCTGATCGCGTGCGCGAACGTCGCGAACCTCCTGCTCGTGCGTGCGGAGGGGCGCCAGCGGGAGCTGGCGCTGCGGGTCGCGGTGGGCGCCGGGCGCGCGCACGTGCTGCGCGCGTTCATGGGCGAGAGCCTCCTGCTCGCCGCTGCGGGAGGCGCGCTCGGCGTCGCCGTGGCGGCGCTCGCCGTGCGCGTGTCGCTGGGCCTCGTCCCCACGGACATCCCGCGAATCGCCGAGGTCGGCGTCGATCTGCGGGTGCTCGGCTTCAGCGCGCTGGTTTCCCTCGGGTGCGCGGTGTTCTTCGGCTTCTTCCCCCTCGTGCGTTACGGCACGGGAAGCCTCGCCAACCAGCTCCGGGAGGGTGGCAGCCGGGGCGGCACCACCGGCCGTGAGCGGCACCGGCTGCGCAACACGCTGGTGGTCGTGCAGGTCGCGATGGCGCTGGTGCTGCTGGTCGGCTCCGGCCTGATGTTCCGCTCCTTCGTCGCGCTGCGGGCGGTCGATCCTGGCTTCCGGCCGGTGGGGGTGCTGACCGCGCGCCTGTCCGTGCCCACCGCGGAGATCCCCGGCGCGGCCGAGACGGCCGACTTCTTCCTCCTGCTCCGGGAGCGCCTGGCCGCCCAGCAGGGCGTGGAGGCGGCGGGGCTGGTGGGCCGTGTGCCGCTGTCCGGCGGCGTCTCCTTCATGACCATCGAAGTGGAGGACCAGCCCCGCGCCGAGGGAGAGCTCCCGGTCTTCGCGTTCCAGGCGAGCGCTGGGCCGGGCTATTTCGAGACGATGGGCATCCCGCTCCTGGAGGGGCGCACGTTCCGGCGTGAGGACGGCGCCGCCGGCACGCACGCGGTCGTGGTCGGCAAGGCGTTCGCGCAACACTGGTGGCCCGACCAGAGCGCCGTCGGCCGGCGCCTGCGCTCGTTTTTCCCGGACGAGGACTGGTGGGAGATCGTCGGCGTCGTCGGCGACGTGCACCTCCAGAGCCTCGAGGACCAGCCCGGCGAGATGGTCTACTTCCCGCCGACGTTCGGCGCCGCGGCGAACCCCTTCGTGAACCGCACGCTCGACGTGGTCGTGCGCACCTCCGGCGATCCACTCCAGTTCGTGGCGGTGCTGCGTCGCGAGGTGCGCGACCTCAATCCGCGCATCCCACTGGCCAACCCCCGGACGATGCAGGACGTGTTCGAGGGCGCGACGGCCCGCACGTCGTTCACGATGGCGCTGCTGGGCTCGGCCTCGGGAATCGCGCTGATCCTGGGACTGGTCGGGATCTACGGTGTGATCTCGTACCTGGTGTCGCAGCGCACGCGGGAGATCGGCGTCAGGATGGCGCTGGGGGCGTCGGCCCCCTCGGTCCGTGCGATGGTCGTGCGGCAGGGCCTCACGCTCGCCGGAGCAGGCGTCGCGGTCGGTCTGGTGGCCGCGGGGCTGCTGAGCTCCCTGATGTCGACGCTGCTGTACGGCATCAGCGCGACCGATCCGGTCACCTACGGAGCGGTGGCGCTGGCGTTGGTCGCCGTGGCCACGCTCGCGAGCTGGTTGCCGGCGCGCCGGGCCGCCGGGGTGGATCCTTCGCGGGCCCTGCGGGCAGAGTGACCGGAAGGGGCGGGCGCCGACCGGCGCCCGCCCCGCACCTCAGTGCTTCGTGTCCACCTCGATGGCACCGGCGGTCATGTCGGTCCCGTACCGTGTGGTCGCGTCGCGGGAGTTCAGGAAACGGAGCTCGTCCACCTCGCTCCCCCGGATGCTGCGCAGGATCTCCACGCTGCCCTGCTGGCGGGTCCCGTCGATGATGATCGCGATCCGGGCGGGGCCCTGCGCCGTGGTGCCCCCACGCACCTGCAGCCACTGCGGCCGGTGCCGCTGGATGATGGAGTACACGTCGAGGCCAACGTCGTTTTCGAAGTCGGCGGCGACCAGACGGGTGCTCGAGCTCCTGCGGGTCCCCCCGCTCCCCGAACCGCTCGCGCAGGCGGCCACGGCCACGATCATTCCCAGCGCCACCAAGACGCGACGTCTGGAGCGTATCGAACGCATGAGAGTCCTCCCGACTGTTGGGATCAGCGGCCCGGTCCCGGGGCGCCGCTTCGTGCAGGATAGCGTCGTGGCGCCGACACGCCAGCGGCGGCCCCTTCCCTGGACTGCGTACGACACTCCGGACCGGAGGTTACGTCGCGGTTGACGCCGTTCCCGGCCCGGTTATGATGTAACCATCTTAATTGGTTACGTTGGTTATCTTGAGGCGCAGGCGAGGAGGTGGCGATGGGCACGAGGAGCGAGAGGCACGGGACCGCGGCGTCCCCCGATCGGGAGACGCTGATCCGCGCTCTGCGCGAAGGCTACGGGGGCCCCGCCTGGCACGGTCCCTCCGTGCTGAGCGCCCTGCGCGGCGTGCCGGCAGCAGCGGCGGCGGAGCGAGTCGCGCCTGGGCGAAACACGATTTGGGACCTGGCGCTCCACCTGGCCTACACGCGCCACAGGGTCATCCTCCGCCTCGCTCGCCTGGCCGGCCTGGATGCCCCGGCGTTCCCGCGCAGGCTGAGGGCATCCTGGTTCCCGGAGCTCCCGGCCGATCCGGGTGAGGCGGCGTGGAGGGACGACAAGGCGCTGCTCGCCGGCTACCAGCAGCGGCTCCTCGACGTGCTGGACGGCCTCCCGTCCGCGACGCTGCGCACGCGCCGTCGCGGGGCGAGCCGGTCCATCGGGGACGAGCTCCTGGGTCTAGCCCTCCACGACGCCTACCACGCGGGGCAGATCCGCCTCCTGGTGAGGCTGCGAGAGGACCACTGAACCCGCGGTGGGCTAGTCGCCGCCCGCCAGGTTCCTCGTGCGCTCGATCGCCTGCAGCGCCAGGAACTGCTCGCCGAACTTGTCGACCTGTTCGAGCAGCGTCTCGAAGGCGTCGGCGTGCCCCTCCTCGTCGCCCACGAGGTGTTCGAAGATCATCTTCGAGGCGGCGTCGGCGTTCGCGCTGCACTCGTTGGCGTACTTGTTGTAGTCCCGCACCGCGGCCTTCTCCATCTCCATCGCCTTCTCGAGCATGCCGCGGGCGTCGTGGATGTCGGCCACCTCGTGCGACGCCTTCATCTCGACCTTGCCGCCGAGAAAGAGGATCCGCTCGGCAAACTCCTCGACGTGCATCATCTCGGAGACGGCGGTCTTCTTGAACAGCCCAGCCAGGAGGTCGTAGCCCTGATCGTCGCAGTGGAAGTGGAAGTACATGTATTGGTGCACCGCCCACATCTCGTCGGCGAGGCCCTGATTCAGCAGCTTGATGCTCTTGTTTTTCTGCATCGGATGTCCGGGGTGGAGTGGGGGGCAGGTACACGAAAGGTACCCCGGGATCGGAGTAGGTTCACCCCCCTCCGAACGACTCCGGCATGCGCACTGCCACCACCCGCCCCTCGGCCGTCACCACTCCGTCGACCTCGACCGTGACGCGCGTCACGACCTTGCGGCTGCCTCGCTCCTCGCCAGCGTCCTCGACCACCCCCCGCACGATCAGCTCCGGGCCCAGGGGCGTGGGCTTCAGGTAGCGCACCTCGAGCGACGCCGTCACGTAGCGCGGCCCTTCATCTCCCTCGGGAGGCGCCTCCTCACCCAGCCGCCACCCGGCCGTGCGCGCCCCCACCGCCGCGGCGGTGCCCGTCCCGTGACAGTCCACCAGCGACGCGATCAGGCCCCCGTATACGTAGCCTGGAATGGCCGTGTGCCAGGGCTTCGGAGTGAAGTGGGCGACGGTCTCGTCCCCCTCCCAGAAGCTTCGCAGCTGGTGGCCCCGCTCGTTGAGCCGTCCGCAGCCGTAGCAGTGGGCGACGTCGTCGGGATAGAGGTCCTGGAAGGCGGATCGCTCGCCGGTCATGGGTGCTCCTGGCCGCGTCTGATGGTTGGAATTGCCGGTGCAATCTACCGCATCGTCTCCCGTCCGGGGGCCACTCCCTTCTTGGCGGTGACAGAATTCGATATTTTTATCACGATTACCCTCCCCGGGGTGTGGGCGGGGTCCGCCGGGGCACCCGAGACTCACATGGCCTCCCATCCGGAAGGCTCCACCTCGAAGCGCCCTACCCGTTCGAAGAACGGTCATGTGCGGGAGCTGTTCTGGCACACGCTCGGCCGGCTCTTGCTGCTGTATTTCGTCCCACTCCTCCTCCTGGCCGCGTTCTTCCACCTGCAGTACCGCCACGTGCAGCGCGACAGCCTGCGCGCCCACCTCGAGGCGCTGGCCGAGCACCAGGCGAATACCTTCGACCTCTACCTGCGTGAGCGCCTGGTCAACCTCGACAACGTCAACAGCGACCCGCGCTTCTGGACGGGGAACCCGGCCGACCACCTCGAGCCCTTCCTCGAGGAGCTGCGCCGCACCAGCGACGCCTTCGTGGACCTCGGCATCGTGGCCGAGGACGGAACGCTCTTCGCCTACGCCGGGCCCGTGCACTTCGCCGGGCCGATCGACTACGGCAACGAGGAGTGGTTCCGCGAGCTGTGCGCGTCGCCCAAAGGGTCGGTGATCACCCAGATCTATCTTGGGTTCCGCGGACGGCCCCACTTCACGATCGCCGTGCGCCGCGTCGGAGCCGAGCGCGTGCGCATTCTACGCGCCGCGCTGTCTCCGGAGCGTCTCTCCGAGTATCTGACGACGCTCGAGGGCGCCAGCGAGGTGCACGCCGCCGTCGTGAACCGGGCCGGCGTGATCCAGCTCTCGACGTCGCAGGTGGGCGAGACGCTCGAGCCCTCGGATTTCGTCCCACCTACGAGTCCCCCGCGGGGCTTCGTGCCGCACAGGGCGGGCTCGAGCCTTCCCGACTACGCCTACGCGTGGCTCAACGAGACGCCCTGGGCGCTGCTGGTGATCGACGCCCGCGCCGCCTCCACCGTCTCGAACGCTCCGCGCACGCTCCTCCTCGTCACGTTCGCGGCATTCCTCTTCATGGGGATGGTGATCCTGATCCGCGCACGGCAGGTCGTGGGGGAGCACCTCGCCACGGAGCAGCACGAGGCGGAGCTGTCCGGGCAGCTCGTGCACGCCGCGAAGCTGGCGTCCGTCGGGGAGTTGGCCGCCGGTATCGCGCACGAGATCAACAACCCGCTGGCGATCATCGCGGAGGAGGTGGGCGTGCTCCGCGACGCCATGGACCCCACGCTGGAGGCGGACGAGGAGCCCCTGGACGTCGAGGAGCATCTGGGGGCCATCCACGACGCGGTGTTCCGGTGCCGGGACATCACCCGGAAGCTCCTGACCTTCGTTCGCCAGAAGGAGGTGAGGGTCGAGCCCCACGACCTGCACGAGATCCTGGACGAGGTCCTGGACGTCCTGCTCGGTAACGAGCTCGTGATCTCGAACGTCGAGGTCGAGCGCCGCTACGACCAGCGGATCCCCCCGATCCTGACGGACCGGAACCAGCTCGTGCAGGTCTTCGTGAACCTCGTGAAGAACGCCATGGACGCGATGCCCGGCGGCGGCGACCTGAGCATCACCACGCAGCTGCGCGGCATGAAGGCGACGGTCGCGGTGAGGGACACCGGCTGCGGCATGACTCGCGAAGAGCTCGGCAAGGTCTTCATGCCGTTCTTCACCACGAAGGAGCCCGGCAAGGGGACCGGGCTGGGCCTGAGCGTCAGCTACAGCATCATCCAGGGTTTCGGGGGCGTGTTCTACGTCACGAGCGCGCCCGGCAGAGGTAGCACCTTCACCGTGGAGCTCCCCCTGGCCGGCGCCGACTAGCGCGCAGCGGGAGCGGGAGGATCGTCGATGGCGATGGGCGTCGCGGACATCATGGTTCCGCTGGACGAGTACGCCGTGGTGGACGAGGACGCGACGGTCCTGGACGCGCTGCACGCGCTCCAGGCGTCGCAGGAGAAGCTCCCACCCGGCAGGCAGCCACACCGGGCGATCCTCGTGCGCGACCGCAACGGCAGGATCGTCGGCAAGTTCCACCACTTCGCCTTCTTGCGGGCTCTCGTGCCCGAAAGGAAGGCGCGCGCCACCCAGGACCTGTTCGACCGGGCCGGGGTCGGCGACGACCTGAGGGACTCCTCCATGCACATGCTGGACTTCCTCACGGGCGACCTGCTCGACCTGTGCGAGCGCGCCCGCAGCGTCGCGGTCAAGGACGTCTGCACCTACGCGACCGTGGGCATCGACGAGCGAGCGACGCTGCCCGACGCGATCCCGGTCTTCCTCCGCCACCAGACCCTCTCCCTCCTGGTCACACGCATGGGACGCACCGTGGGCATCCTCCGACTCAGCGACCTCTTCGACGAACTCTCGCGCCAGATCATGCAGGGCGAGTGCCCCGGCGGAACGGATTGGTGACGATGTCCAAAGTCCTGTTCGTAGACGACGAGGAGCGCTTCCGGACTTCGCTGGCGCGGCGCCTGCGGGCACGCGGATACGACGTGGTGGACGTCTCCAACGGAGAGGAGGCCGTGCGCCGGCTCCGCCAGGACGGCGACATCGACATCGCCGTCCTCGACTTGCGCATGCCCGGGATGGACGGGATCCAGACGCTCCGGGAGCTGCGGGCCTTCAACCCGGCGATCCAGGCCGTCATGCTCACCGGCCACGGCAGCCTCGACTCGGCGAAGGAGGCCGGCCGGCTCGAGGCCTTCAAGTACCTCCAGAAGCCGTGCGAGGTGGAGGAGCTGGCCGCGGTCCTCGACGAGGCAAAGGAGGAAGTCGGCTACGCGAAGGCGCGCCACGAGATCGTGCACCAGCCCGAGGAGCAGAGGACGACGCTCCGCTGGTTCATGGGCAGCCACAACTCGCGGCCGCTGTTCATCTTCCTGGGCATCGTGCTCTTCTGCTCGCTGGTGATCCCCGCCCCGCCCACCCGGCTCGTGGAGCTGGTGGGCACGGCCAAGGCCACGCCGGAGGAGGCGGCCCGCGCCACCGACCCGATCATGGGTTACGCCGCCTACCGGGACATGCGGCCCGGGCAGACGATCTCCGAGTACTACGGCGCGAAGAACAAGGTCGAGCACCAGGTCACGCGCCCCGACGGGACGCGCGCGACCGAGCCGCTGAGCGACGAGGCCGTGGCGCGCCGCGCCATGGTCGTGCTCGCCACGCTCGCCACGGCGGCGCTCTTCTGGGCGACGGGCGCGGTCCCCGTGGCGGTGACGACGCTGTTCGTCGCCGCGTCGCTTTACTTCTTCGGGATCTTCAGGCCCGACGGGGTCGCGCAGGCGTTCGCCAAGGACGCCGTGCTCTTCATCTTCGGCGTCCTCGCCATGTCGAAGGCGATCACCCGCACCGGCCTCGACCGACGCATCGGCCTCCTCCTGCTCGCGCCCGCGCGCAACCTCACCCTCTTCCTGCTCGTGTTCATGCCGCTGCTGTCCGTGACGTGCGGCTTCTTCAGCGAGCACGCGATGGTCGCGTTCACGATGCCGCTGTTCGTCATGGTGTACGCGAGCGCGCTCCGCTCCACCGGGCTGAAGAAGGACCGCAACCTCATGGTCCTGATGGCGCTGGCGCTTTGTTACGCCGCGAACCTGGGCGGGCCCGGCTCGCCGGCCGCGGGGGGGAGAAACGCGATCATGGTCGGCATCCTCGCCGACTACGGCGTGGCGCCCACGTTCGGGCAGTGGATGAAGTACGGGCTCCCGCTCGTGCCGGTCATGTCGTTCTGCGTCGGGCTGTACTTCGTGCTGGCCCTGAAGCGGAAGGTGACGGTGCCCCGCCTCAACATCGCCACGGAGGTCAAGCGGGCCGCGGACAAGATCGGGCCCATGACCCGAAACGAGTACGTGAGCGGGGCGGTGTTGCTCCTGGTGGTCGTGCTGTGGATCACGGCGAGCGGATCCCTGGGGATGGGCGGGCCGGTGCTGCTCGGCCTCGTGCTGTTGAACATCTTCCGCATCCTGCCGTGGAAGGACATGCAGTCGATCCACTGGGAGGTGGTCCTGCTCTACGCCGGCGCCACGGCGATCGGCGCGGGGCTCGCCTCCACCGGAGCCGCCCTCTACCTGGCGGACCGCTTCGTGAGCGTCCTGCCCGACTTCATGCGCGGCGGCTCCGGCCTGGCCATCGCCTCGTCGCTGTTCACGGGCGTGGCCACGAACTTCATGAGCGACGGCGCCACCGTGGCGGCCATCGGTCCGGTGACCGTCCCCATGGCGACCGTGGCGGGCGTGCACCCGTGGATGGTCGGGTTCTCCACCGCGTACGCGTCGTCGTTCGCGCACATGCTCATCATCGGGACGCCGTCCAACGCCCTGGTCTACGCCATGGCCAAGGACCCGACCACCGGCGAGCAGCTCGTCACGCTGGCGGACTTCTTCAAGCACGGGTTCTTCGTGCTGCTCATCAGCTTCGTGGTGCTGTGGCTATGGGCGATCCTGGGCTACTGGCTCTGGCTCGGCTTTCCGGCCGTGTGAGCGCTTCTTCGAGGAGACGTTGCGATGGAACACGTGGTCAAGCTGCTCATCGTGGACGACGAGACGCGCTTCCTGCAGGCCATCGCGCGCCGTCTGTCCAAGCGGGGCTTCGACGTGCGCACGGCGACGAACGGCGCGGAGGCGCTGGAGGTCGCGAGGAGCGAGCGGTTCGACATCGCGCTCCTCGACCTGAAGATGCCCGGGATGGACGGGGGGCAGGTGCTCAAGGCACTCAAGGAGGAGCACGAGTTCCTTGAGGCGATCATCCTCACGGGCCACGGCTCGCTGGAGAGCGCCGTTGAGCTCACCAAGCTCGGTGCGTTCAGCTACCTTCCCAAACCGTACGAGCTGGACAAGCTCATCGAGACCCTCAAAGACGCC